>Ga0209935_1005529_pt1 | contig 10692 bp, 15 predicted proteins | sample ThiBio_1000_plan_2_FD_183958 | JGI IMG/M metagenome (GOLD analysis project Ga0209935, IMG submission 183958) | Wastewater bioreactor microbial communities from Cape Town, South Africa - Thiocy_cont_1000_plan (SPAdes) | ecosystem: Engineered > Bioreactor > Thiocyanate-remediating >... | reverse complement strand
CATGAGCTTGTTGTGGGTTGTCATCCCCTCAATCTCCCCCACTCGCATGAGGGGAGAGGATTGAGAGGAACTGACGGGGTGGGGGCGTGTCAGCAACCTATTTGCTAAGGTCACCAACTTCCCCCGTGTATCGAAGTAAGTTGCCTTGATGGATGAATGTTGTTGATGTTACGAAGTAACTCATTGACTTGTGCACCTTCTCAAAGAACAATGCTTTCCTCTCATCCCTTTCATTCAGCTCCCTGTTGGCCTTTTCTTGGGCTTATGGGTTCCGCAAAAAAGAAAGCCAGAAAATGCAATTTAATCAAACAAAAAGGACTCTTTTACGGAGACTTAAGGACTAGTACCGTTCTTGGCTTCCCTCACAGCAGCCAACTGTTTTTCAAATAGGGCGACTGCATACTTGTAGAGATCTACATCAAGAGTGTTCGCATCCAACACCATCTGCCTGTCTTCCTGGGAGATGGTCTCCCTATGTGGGCGGGGCATCGGAGAAGGCGCTGCAGACCCACTATCGTCGCCGCGCTGCCAAGTCTTTGCTTTCTCGATGCGTTTTTGAAGGGCGGTGTCGCGGCTGTTGGCTGTCACTACACGTGAGGTGGGTAGAGACCAGCCAAACGCGTAGTTGAGTATCTCTGCGGTCTCGGACAAGCGTTCGGCAATCCCTACAGCCGCGAAGGAGTCCAAGTGCTGCTTGGCCAGCTCGAGATCTACAAGTCCCATCGGCCTGTGTAGAGGCAGGTCCCTTCTTGTAGCGTTATAGTTGATTTTCGAAGAAATGGAAGGAGGGTAATCGAAGGTCTTCAGCGAGGGATCCCAATAGTGGGCGAGTTGAAAGGTCATCGGGTTGCTATATGCGTTCCATCCTGAGTTGTGCTTATTCTTTTCCTTGAAGTGAAGGAACCATTCCCTAAACGTGCTCTGCATCTTCTCCTCCCTCCTCGCCCTCCGCTTTTCTGCCCTGGCTTGTAGTCGCAGTTTCCGCTGTTGTCGTTTATTCAGCAAGGTGCGTTTTTGTCCCGCCCTGCCACCACCCCCTCCACCACCTTCGTTCTCATTATTTGCTTTCCATCGTTTCTTTCTACGTCGCGGTCGATCGTTTATCGGCCGGTCAGGTAGAAGGGCGATCATAGCTTGTCCCCGCGCAAAGAAGTACTGAGAGATGGTACGCGCTAAGGGTTCCCTCAAAACTGTGAAGTACTTCACAACCCTCACTCTAGTATCGTATTCATCGCTCAGGCTAGCATCTTCTCTAATCCGCACCACATCGGCCTCAAACTCGCCTCCCTCCCCGCCTATGCGGAGGGGGAGAGATTCCTTAGCCAGATACAATGGGAGATGAAACTCAGGTTGTAGATGAACGCCGTAACCGCGATGTCCTCCGATGAGGAAGATTTGATCTTGTTCCTCTGCAGTCATCTCGAGGAATCGGCAATCATAAATGCAGGTATTAGGCGCCTCGCGAGGGGCGGCGGGAACTACAAACGTTTCCAGCATACGTTTCATGGAGGTGCCAGCCGCTTTGGGTATATGCAAAAATACAATGAGAGGGAGAGGCGTAGCCAAGGAAGAGTAAATGTCTGTAGATGATCTTGAATTTTCGCGCGGCCGGAGTGATCCTGCCACTCTATGTCGATGCGCTCTTTCACCAGCGTCATGTGCGCACCGAATGGGGCTCAGAATAAATACCAGCAGCACACAGAAATGCCTGTTCGGTACCATCTCGGTGTGGCTGCCATCAACTCTCGAACGCCTTGAATTCGAAGAAACTGGGTATAAGCATTGCTTTGCCTTCCTTTGGCTCAATCAGTGCTCGATAGCCACAGTGGCTGAGTTTACCTGTTAAAACAAAGATATCACGTTAACTTATTTAGCTGCGCCGCAGCATGTGCAGGATTGGTCAGTGCTGGTCTACTTCGCGTACGAGTGACGAAGATTTGCAGACATTTCTTCTCCCCTACCACTCAAGGCTTCGGGGACCGAGAAGTATGTCAACACATCAAGTTGCTTCCACAAACAACAATCTCCAGAAGGTAAAGAAGGTTTTCTTCATGGTCGCGATTTTTCCTTCTCCAAGACTTTCCGGATTCTAGTTACGGATTTGTAAGTTTAATTATCTCTCTCCCTATCTTTTTAATTCTTGTTCTTTGAATTGCAGCGCTCTAAACCGCAAAACCTGCACCGTCGAAGAAGGAGGTGCTGGAGCGATGACGGAAGTCATCCCGAATCTCCTTCTCTGCACTAGCAGAGGAACTCTTCCACAAAAGACCGTAATATCACGGATTTTGAATTGTGCCGGAAGCGAGGCAAGCAATCTCCTAGCGGTACGCATTTTTTTTAAAAAAAAGGGTTCCGATTGCACGATACATCAATCGTCGTAGATTACTAAACGCCCTTTCATTCAGGCGGCACCCGCAGCACAAGTTTTAGTACTCGACTTGCCCGAGGAGGAGAAAGCAGATATTTCGCCCAAACTCCTCGAACCCCACAAATTCATTCGGCAGGCGCTCAAAGAGAAACCGCCCAGCACCGTTCTTGTTATATGCCGGTAATCCTCTCGATCTTTATTTGACAAATGTGCCTCCTCGTTTAACTCCGCACCATCGATCTCATCAACAAATCAAATCCCGACCATTTTCACATGATAAACCACTTTTTCAACAAATGTCTTACGCGATTCAATAGGGAGAACCATGGCGGAGGCAAGGCTGTGGTGGCGTCGTACTTGATGAAGTACAAGAAAATGGAAACTAATGATGCGCTGAAGAAAGTCGGGATCAAAGCTGAGGAAGGAGCATCCAATGCCGGGTTGAGTGCCTACGCCGCCTCCCTTCAAGAACGGAAAAAGAAAGAGGAAAAGGAAAAGACAAAAAAGAAAAAGGAAGACACGGAGGAGAAAAGCGACAAGAAGGAGGCGAAAAAGAGGAGAAAAGCCACCTATCCTCTCCCGAAGATGAAGAAAGACGAGGCAGATGACTCGAAAGAGGAAAAGAAAAAGAAGAAAGGAAAAGACGACAAGAAGAAAACGGGCAAGGAAAGGGAAAGACTGAAGAAATCCAAAACGGGGAGCGGCCTCTTGCAAAGGAAAAACGATTCAGAAAGAAAGCGGGGAGGGTCGGATATCTTGTCTCCTCGATCCCACGGGAAGTCCGCTAAGGATGAGCTATTGGCAGCAAGAGAAAAAGACGCGAAAAAGGAAGTAGCACAACAAGAGCCAAAGAAAACCGAGGAGACCCTAGTTAGTAAAGAGGAGGCCCAAAAGGAAGAAACCAAGTTACGCAAACAACTCGTTAATAGCGAGATCCTACAACTTAGCGCAGATGGCATCACGCTTTTGCGCCCTAAAAAAGGCGAAACGGAGACGCAACCAAAAGGAAAAGAAAAGAGGAAAGGAGACGATGAGGAAGAAGCAGAAGAACGGCCGACACGACATCGAAAGAAGATTTCGAGCCACCTCGCCCCCATCCCGGAGCTCGTCGTCTTAGAACCCCAACCGCATCCAAATGATAATGAACGCGTTCCAGGAAAGAAATCCTCCGATGAGGATGAAGGAGGCAAGAAGGAGGACGGCACCTCGCCGGGTCCGAAACGAAGACACCCGCTAAGTTCGAGCTACAAAAATGTGGCACCTAACGACAAAAGAAAGCAGTCGGGCTCACCTTCTACGCGAAGTAGCGGGGGAAGTAGCAGCCGCGACTGGTCGGCCGAAAGGGACATACATGACATCCTTGTAGAGGAGACTCTCAGGGCCAAAAAACGCACCAGGGCCACCAGCCTGGGACCCGGAGACGCCGCTCCAAGGCCGAAAAAGGGGTCGTCAAGCAAGGAGGATAGCGCGAGCGGCGAGAAGCGAGGAGGCGTTGTAGCCCCCAAGGGTGCTAAAGGGCGCACCCATAGCGACCGACCCGAAAGAAAGGAACAAGGAGACCGAGCCAAGGATACTAAAGTGCCGGGTTCCGCAGAGGTCAGACGGCGATCAGACAATAAGAGTCCTGTTGCTTATATTTCGGTACGCGTGTTGTGTGGCGTTGTGGTGTGGTGTGGTGCGATGTGAGGTGGTGGTGTGGTGGTGTGGTGTGGTGTGGTGTGGTGTGGTGTGGTGTGGGGTGGTGTGGTGTGGTGTGGTGTGGTGTGGTGTGGTGTGGTGTGGTGTGGTGTGGTGTGGTGTGGTGTGGTGTGGTGTATTGGGTGTGGTGTATTGTGTTATTGCGTTGTGTTGTGTTATATTGGGTAGTGTAGTGGGGGAGGTGGGAGCGAGTGTGGAAGAAAAGCATACCAGTACAAGGGTTATTATCATTACACTGAGTGACGTTGTGGTTGATGGTGGTGTTGCATCCGAATGCATCCTCGCAGATTCGAGTAACGCATGCATTCCCATCTTGGCATGCCAAGTTGTTGGGAGGCGTTCGGGAACATCCTGTTCCCGAATTCGAAGAAGCGCAGAAGCCCGTCTAACACCAAAAACAATTTAGAATACAAAGTACTGGAAATCAAAAAAAGGTCAGTACCTGGCAATCATTGCCGAGGTCAGCGCAGTTTTGTATGCAAACACAGGAGGTACCACAACAGAATCCTGTTTATGGGAATTCGGATGAGACTAAAGAATTTGAAATCACATGTGATTTAATTTACCTCCTGGCAAGCAATCGAAGGGGCATTGGCTGGGGATAGGTACTGTACAATTGGCATTGACCAATCGCACGGCAAGCTGGTCGGTCAAAGCTGTTGTTTGATTGGTTAACAAAATCAAATAATCAAGAAGAAAGTCTATTATACGTACTGTTGAGGTCATCCCATGTATTCACGCGATAGACTGTATTAGCATCCCCATTAGCTAATTCTAATAAATCGGCATCGCTAAAGCCTGTTTTAGGTATTGTTAGAAGGGCGTTATAATTATTTCTTTTTGTTAGATAGATAGTAAACATACCATCCACACCCGAGACAGCGATAGCATTCACTTGAATTGGGTTGCCGTTGCTAGTGGCTTGGGTCCAGAAGGATGATTGATAAAACTCCTGCAACAGCACACCTATTTTTTTAAAAGAAAGATTAGACATTTCATTTTCATTAACGACTAAAGAAAAGAATACGTACGATAAACGTTATCGCAGCAGTTACCACCGTCATTACCTTTATTGAAAGAAGAATTGTTGATGAGGTTTCTAAGAAAAAGTAAATATATGTACCCAAAGAGGTGTCAGTGCAGCCCTGAACTACACCGGATCCATCAAGAGAGCAGTTGACAAGAAGACCACCAGGTTGGAATTCAGACTTCATCAATAGTAGGATTAGCAGAGAGAGAGAGAGAGAGAGAGAGAGAGAGAGAGAGAGAGAGAGAGAGAGAGAGAGAGAGAGAGAGAACTTACGCTGGAAAAAGAATTCAGACTGCCGCAGGAAGGACCACTGTAGTTTGCATTGGGGGTGCTTGTGCAAGGTCGGTTGCCTTATTGAAAAGAACAAAAATAAGCATATAACGCGAGAGAGAGAGAGAGAGAGAGGTAAGTACCTAGACCGTCTGTGCTCATAATGATACTGCGGGCGGTATCGGGTCTTCCATAGGCTACACACAGATTAAATTAGATCAGATTAGAGTAGATTAGATCATTGAGGGTGTGGCACATCGTACTGTTGAACATCTCAACTGCCGCATAGAGGGCTGAAATTTGGGAGGTCTGACCGGATCCGACGGTCCCATTTTGAACCTCCAAAGCTTGCAACAACAAATCCTTGATAAGGAATTAGTAAGATACCATATACGTGCATTGAGTATTTTTACCTTATCCGATGTCAAGGGGAAAACATCAAAGGACTCTGTCCTAAATTTGATGATACCGATCTAAAAACGAGGTTACTTTTAGATTGGATTTGTTCAAATCTTCAATAATATCCAGCTTACCTGTACGAGTTGAGGCGAGAGGAAGAAGTTGTCGATGAGGTTCTGCGCAAAGTTGATCTCGGAGTTCCATCCACTTCCAATAGATCCGGTGTTATCCAGAACTGCAGTACAAAAAGGATTAACATAATCTTGTAGTTGAATCTTTTTTTCAAAAAGGAGGAGAATGAACCTATGATCAGATCAAGGCGAGAGCAGCCGTAATTGACGACAGGACAGTTAGTGGGGATGGTTAAGGTGTCTGCCGGAAAGGGGTTGCTCCCATCAATGAATGTGTTGAAAGTGATTGTCCTTTGCAGCGTACTCGTCGAAGTCCCTAAATAAAGATATTCAGAAATGTAATCTCGTCAAATTGCCTCAGGGGTATAAATACTGACCATCAGCGGAAGAAATTGTGAGGAGGATTACAGCACTTCGAAAGGAGGGGTGTTAGGAATTAAAACAAATTCGATATACATACCTCACGGGGACGCCGGTAGTTTTTACCGTAGTCAAAGTGACATACGGCGTGCCATCGGTGTGATTAAAGTACCACTTGTACTCGGTTGAGGAGATTGAAATACCCGTTGCGTTTACATTAACCCACAAACGAGGTAACTGATTGGGAAAGATATCTTGATAGTTGCAGCCTCCTGAACATAGAGTATATTCCGCCCAAATCTTCAAAGATAATTTTGATGCAAAATTAGATGTTGTTTGAAGAATTGATTTGTTCTCACCAACCTGCTCGTAAATATCTAGGAAGGTCAGAGTCTGCCCAGAAGACGCAAGGAAAACATCCGTTCGCATCCTTTGTGTGGGATTGGGTCCTGGGCTGGAAAGGCCGTCATCATCCTGATAGTAAATTGTTGCGTTGTATGTGCGTTTGTTCGAAGGAGTCGTCAGATCTTGGTCCACGATGGTAACCCCAGCCTGAAAAAGACTCAAGCGCCCCTCAGCGGCAAGAAAAAGGAAGGCGACAGCCAAGACCACCGCTGCCACAACACCCCGGTGCATCGTTCCCTTTCTTCTGTCTTTCGATAGCAATTAATTTAACCTTTTTATTGCTCGCACGTGCTTGGCTAGATTGACGGAGTCTCAATAAAGGGGCACCCAATATTCTCTTCAACCTTTGGTACAAGAGTGCTCGGGAATGGACAGAAAAGATGGGAGGAAGGACTAGATGTCTCCAACTAAGAATAAACTTGAGTTCCTAGAAATCTTCCTTTGGATTTGATGGATGAAGGAAAGAAGGTTGCGGCATATGTTTTGTATTTGAATCCATTGGGTGGGTACAGGGCAGCATTGGACCGGTTTTATAAGCAATCCAGAGGCATATGCATGAACAAGGCGCACGACTATTTCACGCACGCTACGCTCACATCGTTCCAGCTGCCCGGTACGGTTTGCTTAACCCTTCGTCATCGCTGATCTTCTCGCCCTCAGATAGCTCAGTTTTACCCATAGTGATAGAAATACTCGCACGCACACATAAGGTAACCACCTCCCATCACCTCACCACTCAATTTAACTCCCTTGCAGCAAGTAGTCGCCGAGAATGAAGGTGGAGGGGAAGAAGGCAAGACGAAAGTAAATAGCTATTGGGGCAGCAAGGGTTCTATGGGCCTAAACGTGACTTCACCCTCTGCTACCCAATTAGTTGCACAATACAAAGCCGCGATGGAAGAAGCCTCCTTGTCAACCATGCGCCTCGCATCCTCTCCTCTTCACATCAGCCTTGCATATGGCAAGGGTGTGAAGGACCATATCACCGCGCTGAAAGATCTAGTTTCGAATCTCCGTATCTCCGATCCTTCCTTCTATTCTACTTGTGAGGAGTGGGAGGTAGCACTCTACGCAAGGACTGCGGGAGATCCTCCTGAGTTATGGATGGCTAAGCCACTATGGACAGGCCAAATTCAGTGACATTTGTATCTTATTTCGTGTTATGTTATATCCTACTGTTACATATTTAAAAATTTCTTCCTCTTACCCCCCCAACTTTGCAACCAATAAATAAACAGATCGCGCATCATCATAGCTTGTCATCGGCACTATCCGATGATCCCGATACCATATCATATTCTTTTAGGGTCTCTCCGGGATCTTCTAACTCAGCTTCTAATTCTTCCTCTTCTTGAAGTGGAGGAGTGAGATTAAGGATTACACACGTGAGCTTAGCTTTAGCAATGTTACCTTTCAAGTCCTTCTTGTTGCGGAATAATGCAAAGAAGACTATCATCACACTCAACACACCACCTAGAAGGCCTCCCATGATCATTTGTAGAAGAATCATGGCTATGATATCCCACGTCACCGCGTTTGTTTTATCGAGGCTGACAAGTATCGGTACGCCAGGAATGCTCATTAACTATTTAACATAGGTTATGTAAGACTCTCATCTACATGGCACGTGAGAGGCTGTACGTACAAATAGAATGATGAAGGAGAAGAAAAACCCTTTGGTTAAGAGGAGTATCCATTTGAAAGTGGTGCGCCAGCCATGACATTCGCCATGCGGATCTCTGCAACAATCCTTCTTAAAGTTCAGGACGTCGTTGACGTAAAACATATCTGCAAAGAACTTCTTGATGGGGTGGTTTATCATCCAATCTGGCCTAGGCCAACCCCGCAGACCCCAAAACATTATCCGCACATCCCTTTATCGCGTAAGCAACGTGTTCCGCAAATGAGTCGAAAAATGGATCAAGAAGAGGATCAGTTACCTCGCCGCCCATGCGCCATTTATGACGTAGGTACTGAGCGCGATACACCACACAGCAGTGATAGAATAATCCAACACCCCTTGTAGGGCAGATGCTAATTAGATGAAGATATGGATTAAGCGCGTGATTTGCTAAGTAGTTAAGCAGTACATAGGGTGGTGCCGACAAGAGGGACCGAGTTGTCGGTACAACAGTACACGCCCACAGCGATGGCGCCGTTAATAACAACGTTGGCGATGAGGTTCACCCAAAAGGTTATCGATAGATACACCAACAGGGCGATTCTCTGATTTTTAACAAAGGAAAGGAAACGAGTGAGCAACGGAAGGTTTAACCAGCGCAAGGGCGCTAAGCAAAGAGACGCACCCACTCCAACTTGCAGCACATCCGTGCGTTTCTGCGTTATGGCGGAATTACTGGGAAGGGAAGTTCGGGTGAAGAGAATTAGGGAAGAAGCAAGGAAATGAACGGAATCTGTGCTGCAGCAAGGCCTAGTTCAAAGTGGAGATCCAACACCCATACAAGGAATGAAAAGTGCGTAGGCCTTTGCCCGTGTGCTGCTTCTTTGGAGTTCATCCTTCTTTTTATTGAAATATCCAAGCAAGGAAAGGAAAAGCAGCTGATTTTGCCAAAAGAGAAGCGCACTCATATTGCTTACTCTCTTCACGAGTCACTGCGCTGGTTTTATTGTGCATAGTGCTCTGCAGTGGAAGGAGGTAAATCCTCTATGATGATGAGAAGGAAACATTGAGAATACATACCAGCACAAATGGTTTCGAAGATAAGCGCTATGTTTCCATCATCCTTCGCTGAGCATTCAATGAAATGCTTGAAGCCGAGTTTCGTGGCGTGTTCCTGTGCCTCAGAGGTCTGGATCACTCTCTCCGCTGAGGCGTCGCTCTTGTTGCCTACTAACACAAATATGGACGAGGGAGAGGCTGCCTTAGCTTCTTGATACCAGTTATTCACGGCCGCGTCATATGAATCTTTGTTGGTAACATCGTAGACAACCACAACAGCTAGCGGAGCCAAGATTAGATATGAGTGTTGCAGGGATAGGCTCCAAACCGGCAGCACGTTGATAGTAGGAAGCATTAAACGACTTCTCAAACTTCTCGTGCCCAACAGTGTCCTAAAATGTTGTGAACTTAGTTCAATACACATGAGGGCGGAATGTCCGAATCTTACCCAAAGTGTTAGCTTGTAAGCCTTATCTTTGTAGGTGATCTTGTGAATAGCGAAATCAACTCCTTCAATGGAAAGGTCATTGTCAGAGTCGAGGGCCTTGGGATTAAGGTACCTTTATTATTTCGCAAGGATCCCGCATCGTAATCCCCTCCTGAAATCCTTTGTAGAATGGCGCTTTTGCCAGAACCAAAAGCACCAACAAAAAGCACTGGAAGGAAACCAAGTTTACTCTTTGACTACAATAGTTATCAAGTTTCCTTACCCCTTAGCAAGATTTCTTGAGCCTCCGCAGTTGTTTGCATATGTGAAGTGCTTGACCAACAAACCCTTAGGAGGGACTTCCGCCTATGGCGGCGATTTAAGGGCAGCCAATCGTACACAAATTTCATCAATCACCTTATTATCTTCAAATGTACTTTAGGATATGTAGGCGACGTTTTAAATCTTTTAGACTTCCTTCCTTCCATGCTCACAGAAGTCGGGATCCATCCATTGCACGTTGACAAGGGTACCAGTGTTGCCAGATGATCCTTTGTCCCGCACAACCGGCCCCATGCCTTCATCCATTGGCCAATAGAATACCAGACCTTCCTCGGTGCCCTCCAGTGGGACACACATAGTTGTCTGCAGTTCTGTTTGGCTTCGAGCGATGGACCAAATTCTCAACTCCCTCATCGAACCAGAGAAATGGCGATCCAATATATCAGTCTCTCCCCAATCATATCTGTATTTTTAACAGCGTTGAGTGATGATAGAGCGAGCGAGAGAGAGAGATGTATGGTCAGTCAAAAGCCGTGGCTATGCCATGAGCTCTTGGGAGAGAGAAGAGAGAGAGAGAGTATGTGTGTGTGTGTGTGTGTGTGTGTGTGTGTGTGTGTGTGTGTGTGTGTGTGTGCTGCGTGT
>Ga0209935_1005527_pt1 | contig 10693 bp, 14 predicted proteins | sample ThiBio_1000_plan_2_FD_183958 | JGI IMG/M metagenome (GOLD analysis project Ga0209935, IMG submission 183958) | Wastewater bioreactor microbial communities from Cape Town, South Africa - Thiocy_cont_1000_plan (SPAdes) | ecosystem: Engineered > Bioreactor > Thiocyanate-remediating >... | reverse complement strand
TTATCTTTAGATCTAACGTGTTCTCTCCTCTTTCTGCTTCCGTTTTCTTCCTTATGTCTTCTGTGGTGATGGCGGTGCGAATGGTGGGAATGTCCGTCTTTCTTCGATTTCTTCCTGCTACTATTTTCTTCCTCTTCTGCCCTGGCTCTTTTCGAGCCGATATTCACAGTATCTACATCGCTTCCTCCAGTGGTAACTTCTGTTTGCACCTCCATGGGTGCAATTTGGTCCTCCTTCTTCTCCTCCACAATTTCTCCCTCCTCGTGCGTGTCTTCCTCCATCCTCGCGCACCAGTCGAACGTCAAAAACGGCAAGGTCCTTTTCTTTGAACAGTCTCGGACTTTACGGAGTTAAAACTTTGTCGACTGGACTTCAGAGGGTGGGAGTTTATTCGGGTGTTATTGTACATATCTTCCTCCTAGCATCCTCCTCCTCCCTGCAGCGCTATGAACTGCAAGTGAGTTCGCACTGTCTCAACGACATAAAACACCAAGCCAGCAGGCAGGAGCTGCCGAGTGAGATTGGGTACAATGCCTCGATAAAACCCAGACATGCCTTCCTGGGTGTATATCTGTTTGTACATACACGAAGAGTTATGTCTTCTGGAAAGAAAAGAAGGCACGTGGTTACCATGCGAATGCATGCCTGTAAGGAGTGAGGGCTGGACTCCGACTGCAACGAAGATCGAATAACCAGGTAAGGATATGCTATGCCTGTTGCAAATAACTAACAAAGGGATGTCCTTGATAAGATACCACTGGGTGGGGTAGGGCATACCTTTGATATAGCACCACACCATGCATATCCTCCTGCAGTGCTATGCAGGATTAACTTCAGCTGTTCGTAGATGGAAAATTGTATCATCCCTTCCGATACCCCCAACAATGAAGGTACAGAGCCTTTCCAAAGCCTGAGCATGAGAGAATGTGAGTGAAGCTCATCTTCTTACGTAGGCAACGGTACCCTCGCCAGCCTTCATTTTTTACGATATGATTCGCGGTGGCGGAGATAGTTCGATATTGAGGCGCAGAGCGTGGGGAGGTGGCCATTCTCACGCGCACCACAAGGATGGGGTTAACGATGACCGATGTCACTACACCACTGACCATCGCTCCAACTAAATACGCTGACATTGTAGGCGGTGCACCTCCTGCCCTATACTCGCACATAATACAGTGAGATGAGCACACACACACACACACACACACACACACACACACACTTGCACGCACCAGCAATTCTTGGTATATTCGTATATGGGCAAGTAACAACCCCAGTTAACTGTCGCAGCGAGAATTGTCGGACTCAGGCCTTTATAGAGGGCAGTGACGCCTTCCTTGGTGATGACATCCTTCACTGCGTTCATGACAGGAAATCGGGAACCCGAATTACCCGATCTTGCTCTCTATAGAATAGTTAATGCAATGCAGTGACATATTTCCTACCTTCCCGGATGGGATCTGTCCAACTTGTTGGCGCACTTCCACGGCCTCCAGAGGATAAAAGAGTATACTTGTGACCAGCCTTTAGAGTGGAAAAGAGTGGCAATAGGAGATGTAGTGAGTTGCGAAGCGAGAACCGGCATGGCATTACCCTCCGGTCATGCCAGAGATCATGTCTATAAGCAGTTTCCAGTTGGGGCGTATGTCCTGCGTACGTTTCTCGCCACCAACTATGGCCGGATATACGACCAACCCTTCGGCTTCAGTCATGGCGTCTCCGTATTCCGCTGCCACCACCAGAACTGTTAGGTTATTGTAAAGTATCTTAGTGAGACAAAAGCGTCTTTAAGGCTCAAGAAGAACGAAGCCCGGAAAGAAGGAGGGAGGGGGGGCGAACACGAACCCTGCAAAGCAGTGACGACAAAGAGGAATACAGATAGGCCTCTCCGACTTCTTGGGTACATCATTTTGAGTCAGTCCATAAAGAATTATCCCAAAAGAAAAGCGAAGCCGAATCAAATGGAATCTGAGATCCTCTTTTTGGGGAGGAGAGAAAGAAGAAAGAGATAAACACCTCACCTTCCTCTTCGATGCAGACTGAGTCCTCGCACTTCCTTCCTCCGACAACGTACACAATTTACGTGTAGGGGGGGCGGAGCCGGGTAGACGAGGAAGGAAAGAAAAAAGACTATTGGCTGTTGCCAAGTCTCGAGTGACAGCGGGGCCTCACGTGTTCACAAGGGCAACACACCTTCACCATGAACAAAGTACGCAAAATCCTTTACATCCCTTCCCTCCTCCCCCCCGCGCCCGTGGCGTTCAGAAAGGAGGGATTGTTTGGACTAATATCACTGTCCCAACTCGAAAACTAAACGTAAGCGAGAAGTGTACGTACCTTCTTGCGAAACAACAATCGAAGACTTGGGTAATGGGATTTATTTCAAATGGCAAGTTCTTTGATAGCGTCTTCACATCCTTTTATCTGAGTTTGCAAGTACGCTTGTTTTTTCTAAGGTATGTGTGAGCAAATTTTTCTTTCATCTTGGGTACGTACTGTTAAATTTTCCATGTTCTCCTTGCAGGATGCAATAAATGTTTCAATTTCGTCTGTGATTTCTTTCTTTTCTGTCCTTACAAACCTGTGCTTACGTTAGCAAAATTCACTTTTCAAACTTAGTACATTTTCCCTGTTCAAAAAAGCGTGGGTTAACAAAATTATTCTAAAGACTTTAAAACACTTACCAACTGATCGATACACTTTTGTCTCGTCAGGCAAAGCTGTGATCTCATCTAATGTGTACACACTTCGCTTCAGATTGTTGACATTTAAGCCATAAGTAGCCTCCACCCCGGCCAAATCATTTGCCAGCTTTGAGAACTTCGACGAGATCTCCATGAAGGCCTGACGATGAAACACGTTAGTAAGGCGGTTACGCAGCATGCCTTGTTTACCTCTTTGTTCGCCTCATCTATGCGTAGCGGTTTACCAGCAGTAATATCCATGGCTTTCCCTCCTTTCTTTTCTCTGCCGGCTTGTTCTAAGAAACAAAGAATGAAGTGGGCAAAAGCACGCCTGCCGAAGCACAGTACTTCTTTCAGCTTGTCCGTTGTGACACTTAGATAGCTCAAATGTTGGATGGTATGACTTGAAACTATGCCCATTTGGTTAATCTACTCTTTTTCTTAATTGTAAAGTATTTTCATATGAGTGTTTGTAAATAACAGCCTGAGTTCCTTGTTTGGCAGTTAACTCTGGTCTGTAGTGGTGCTACTTCCGCGCTCAGATAACGGGCCGAAGTGCTCATCCATTTTCATCGGAATGGCTTGGAATATTACATTAATTCAGCCTTGTCGATAACTGCAATTAAGCGCATTGCCATGCACTCCTGATGAGAACTGCAGGCATTCAGTTGAGAAAGGTATGTTTGCCTTCCAGCACCTTCTTTGCTTCGCTTTCGCGCCTTCGTTACCTCGTGGGTTGCGTTAAACTTTTTTGGGTAGTCGCGTGCCCTTTCTGCCTCAATCTTCAACCACAGCGCTAAATTCCCTTTTCCGTGATAAAATCATCAAACAGGTGCGGTTCACACCCTCGACGCCTTTCAAGAAAACCGTACTTGGTGCGCAGGAAGGAGGCCGTTGTACTGTTAAGGAGGTGAGGAGGGGTTGCTCTGTGGCCTGGCTTCGCTTGATCGTGAGCGTCTCGCAGGGGAGCTGCGCACAACAAACACATCCAACACAACACAAACATCAAGCAACACCCACCACTTAAGAGACGAGCCGGTCATGACGCCTGCGAGCTATGATGAAGGGCTGAAGGTACTCAAGATGGAAGACGACGAAACCCATCGTCATCATGGGGGTAGAGCAAGAAGTCCTGAGAATTCCTCTCTTTGGGGTCGCGGCCGCGTGCGGTCGGCTGGTGATCTCGATGTAATCTGTGCGAGTACGTACTACATATTTTCTACCTTCTCTCACCTTCGTCACTGTCTTGTTCTTTTCTTGTGCATTCAACCTATTCCTGTGTATCGTCTATATTTGTTATTTGTTATTTTTATAACGAACTTCCTTTAAACTATAGAATCGTATGCTGGCTTGGATGACGTGCCGACGATTACAAAGACACGAAAGTCAAAGCCGCAACACGGCAGTAAACAAATCGTCGATGAGGTTACCGTTGACCCTGCCAAACGGCGCCGGCGACGAAATAAGCGCACTTCCGATAAGAGATCAAAGAGGAAAAGTGCCGTTGTGAGATCGTCAAAGGAAGCGAAGGAAGGAAAAGAAGGGAAAGAAGGGAAAGAGGATCAGGGCAGCAAGGTAGCAGATAGTGAGCAGCTATCACCTGCAGGCGACGAAGAAGCGCCTGTGACCCCTATCGAAACGACGGCTCCTGTTGCCATCCCTGAACTGGACAACAAGGAAAAGAATATCGAGCGAAGTAGGAACTCGAGCATCGATGATGATTTACACAGCAAGTCATACAAGGTGCGAAACACTAGTTAAAAAAATTGATATTAATTTCTTGTATCAATAGGGAGAAGAAGAAATCACCGAGTCCTTAAGTGACGATGACTCTCCTGTGACGATCAGAAGGACTTCATCAGGTACGCTTGTTGGCTGCACCTTGTGCGTTGTTCTTACTTCTCTCTCTCTCTCTCTCTCTCTCTCTCTCTCTCTCTCTCTCTCTCTCTCTCTCTCTCTGTGATACACAGGCTCTCCTGGAGCAGGATCCTCAAAAGCAATGAAATGGCTAGGAATGAATGGAGGAGCGGAGTCGGAGTCGTCTTCTCCCTCCCCTGTTTCGAAGAGGAAAAACTTACACGCGAGAAAGATGCATGTGACTCTTCGTGATGAGAAACGCCGGGACCGTTCGCTCGCAAGTCCCAGCAAATCCTCCATCAGCGAGAGCTCTGCCTTCGCCTCTGCCAGAGAAAGCCGTCGTTTGGTAAGTTAGAGATCCCATCTTCTTCATCGCAACTTCAACTTATGGAATTCAAGTCGTGGGGTGTGCGCGCATTGACGAGTTCAGGAACGAAACAAGTCCGCTCTCCAGCCAAGGCTCCGCCACCTTCCTATCCTAGTCCACCTATAGAAGGGAGACTACAAGGAAGAAGGCGTGTAGGTAGTGGCTCCGAGGTAGAACTGATTACCAAAACGACTGTGGACATGTTGGTAGATTCGTTGTTTAGCGATGCATATCTGCAAATAGGTACACACGCACCTCATCTCCCTTACTTTATGGCTAAGGTATCCCTCTACGCAGATAAAAGCTATGTAGATAACTTCCTTCAACTGTATAAACTATTTATCACGCCGAAGGATCTACTGAAGGTGCTTCAAGAAATGTACAGTGTCCTCACTCCCATTGGACATAGGTCTATATCCTAATCACCCGTCACGATTCATAGGTATAGCAGGGAAGTTCCCCGTGGGCTGCCTTCGGAGGAGATGGCAAAATGTGAAGCAGAAGGAAATGAAAATCGCAAAAAGTATGAAATCTACGAATGAAGGAAACACTTTAACCTCCCCCACCCCAAACAAAATCAAATCAGGATTGTATCAATATTGGTGAAGTGGATTGAGATAGGCAGTGATGAATTCAACGAGCAAGCATTTATCGACAGATTAGCTGATTTTATAAATAACAAGATACCCAGCGAGGCTAAACACCCCTCAACACTCGACGTCTTATTCGGCGAGCGCATGCATGCACGGAAGTTCTTAGCGTTGACAAGAGTACGAACTTACTGCCCAAATTTTACCTTTTATTAAAGGTAATAACCCACGCTCTCTATTAGAAAGAAAAAGAGGAAAAAGAAAAACGATTGAATGTTCCATTGCTGTCAAGCTGCACTATAGAAGATTCGGAGGAGAAGGTAAATATAAAAATTTAGTCATATGTCTGATGATGACTTTATAATTCAAGGTTGTGTCCCTGGATTTCATGGAATTGAACGTAAAAGACATTGTCGAAGAGTTAACTGCCATCCACGTGTCGCTCTTCGTGGGGATAAAGCCCTGGGTGAGTATTTCACGCTGTTTCGTTCTGTTGTCGAATTGGCCTCATTCATTCCCCCGCCTATTCTCAATAGGAATTCCTAAACGCGTTATGGAATAGCGGGACGGAAGCAGCGAATGCGCAATTGGAAGAACTAAGGAAATGGCACCAACAAAACGAAAGGACCGAAGCTTGGGTGAGTCTATATTTCATATGAACTTGGCCTTAGCTAGGTCTAATATAAACTTCTATCTTAGGTATTCTCAGAGATTTTGACACGGCACAACCCGAAACAACGCATTTTGGCTTTAGCGAAGTTTATCGACATAGCGAAGGTATTGTATTGGTACATTGCCTATAAGGAAATCTGACACATCCATTTCACAAGGTGGCCCAAAAAGCTGGGAACATACATGCGGCATACACCATCATGAATGCTCTCATGTCCCAGACGGTTCTTCGGTTGAAGCACACTTGGGAGGTAATGAAAACAATTTATATCTAACCCTAAAATGTCTCATGATCTCCTATGTACAGAATTTGCCTAAACGAAGCAGTGCTGACTACGAGAAGCTTATGGATCTTTTGCGCCATCACTATGCAACCTACAACGAATACGTTGACTACCTGTGGGCCGAAAAATCCGAGTTCCTGCTGCCGTCCATCAGTAACAAATCTCTCTCTCACACTCACTCAAATAACCGTTATTTCTTTTATTTTAAAACAGGCATTTTCATCAAAGAGATTGAAAAACTGAAGGACTGTGTTGGCCCACGCTTGGACACCGTTCCCGACTGGGTAGATTTCGGACGGCTTCGCAAGGCATTCGATATCATCCTCGACATTCAAACGTTCCAGCAAGAAGCGCAGCAACAGCCTCCAATTTCTAGGAAGCCTGCTCTGATGGATTACCTGAAGCACCCCAAGGTGGTTTCGAAGAACGTCTTGAATTTCTTTTCGCTTCATTGCGAATCGATGGAAGATGGCAAACAAGCCGAAGTGGAAATCGACAATTTTGGCACTGGCATTGTTTATGGTATAATTCCAAAGATGCCTATTCGCTATCTCACTCCTCAATCCTGTAGGAATCAGTAGGGGTCGATTTGTAGTAAAATATGGCACGAAGGAGGCTCTAGTTGAGAAGCTATTAGATCCGTGGTTAAAAGAACTTGGTACTGCCTTGTTCCCCTACATTCCCGTTTCTAATCTATCAAACCAATAGATCCGGATTACAGAGAAGCGTTCTTATTGAATCGTCCGTCGTTTATTAAGCCAGCTGAATTCTTTACGTTGTTGATCAGACCGTATGTGGCCCCGCCTCATTCATTTTCATTTCATATATCACTCACCCTCGTTGTGTGCTTCTAGTTATGCTGATTCTCGAGTGGAGGCTGAGGTATCTTTGGAACAAATAGCTACAAGAAGAAGGTTTGTGCTAAATTTTCGGTTAGCATTCTAGTTTAAAACAAGATCTAGGGTAATGGAAGTGATGCGCTGTTGGATGGAAATGGAATATCGGGTAATCGTGGAGGACAAGGAGTTCGTTTCGGCCTTCCTGGCATTCTGCAAGACCGCACATTTCGTAGCACCGGAAGAGGCGAACTTCTGGTTGATGCTGCGAGACAAGTTTCAACCTTTACGGGTATGTGGCACTTTTCTAACTACGAGAGCTAACCCAATTTGGCAATAACAGAAACCGCGGACAGCATATAAGCCCCGAGCTTCTGTCGAGTTCCCAATGCCTTCTGCGCCGCTCACATGCAACAGAGTAATTCCACCGCCCTACGAGGGTCCGAAATGGCCGAGAGACAGATTCTACGCAAAAAACTGTGAGTCACTCCCCTTATTCGTCCCCCACGTTCTTGCATATGGATAAATTCAAATTTTTCTATCAAAGTTCCAAAAGACGCGGCTGTTTGTATTACTCTGATTGACCAGACGTACCTTGACGCAATCCCAGTCATCGAGTTAGTTAAGAAGGTAGCACTCAGTCTTTTCTTTGCCCTCTCTGCTTATGGGCACCTTTTCATAATTCAGGCCTACACGGAGCCTAAACGATCTCCTAATGTGGCAGCCATGATCTCAAGATTTAATGCGGCGTCGGGGTGGGTGGCAACCTGGATTGTGGCGGAACCCGAACCTTCCCGTCGGGCGGCGATGATGACCCAATTCATTAAAACAGCTTGGGTAAGAAGACCGCAAAAATATGAGTTATAATTCATGAACACCTGGGCTCTATCTATCTGCCTGTAGGAACTACGAAAGATGAAGAACTTCCATTCTGCAAATGCTGTGCTGGCTGGATTGAATTTTTCTGCCATAACAAGATTGAAAAACACCTGGGCTGTAAGTGTCTTCTCCATCTTGCGTGAACATTACCCTTAGCTCATCTCCCACCTCCTTTGAATAGTTCGTGCCGAGTAAAGCATTGTACAAAAAACAGACACTGGAAGAACTATTCCATTTCGGTAGGAATTTCAGGAATTATCGAAAGGCATTGAAGAAAACGAGACCGCCGCTGTTACCCTTCTTAGGTATATCATCTCTCTCCTCTATGGGATGTCTTTTAAAAACAATTGCAGGACAATATTCGAAGAACTTGTTTGCAATCGAGGAAAACAATTTGGTGTACAGAGAGGACAACACTGTCAATTTCGAAAGATTCGAGATGCTCATTGCTCAAATACGCAACTTGCAACTCTATCAAAGGTTAGATTACATATTCCATTCCATTCAAAGTAATCCTCTTTCTGTATAGAAATGTTTGGGGTATAGATATACCCGACCCTGCGCTACATCAGTTCCTCCAATTAATCGATCAAGAGGGTGTAGATGAAGAGACGATCTATCATTTGTCACTCGAAAGGGAACCAAAGGCAGGGGAGTCAGGTACGCTATATCATAAAATATGCGAAGAAGAATGGAAATCAACATTTTTTTTTAAATTATCTGAATAGCATCGCCCGCATTCGAGCCACAAATCTCGCCTCGCAACCACTCGCCCACACAGGACTCTCACCTTCCTCGGCCACACTCGCCCAAACACCAGCAACAGCAGCAGCAACAACAAGCACAACCTCAACCTGCACAAGCACACTCGCATTCCTCTGCGTCTTCAGCGTCCTCAGCAGTTTTATCTTCGTCTTCTTCATCTTTACCATCAAGCCCCCAACCACTACGACTTGTCGAATCTACAGGGTCGCTCACATCGGGGGCCTCATCTTATCTGCAACGTCGAAGGAGCTCCTTGAAGAAAACAAACAGCAAAAACAAACTCGCACTCTCCTTCTCCGACACCGACCTCACCGCCCTCGTCCTTGCTGCGGAGTCACATAGTGAGTCCGCGCGCAACGCCTCCTCCTCCGCCTCTTCCTCCTCTCCTGCCACCGCGCCATTGCCTACCCTCGTGAGGAAGATTGGCAAGACCCGCCCACTGAAGAAATCCCAAGAAGATGACACCGTCAAACACATCAATCCCTTGCTAAGCATGAATCGCAAGACAACCACTCCTCCTCCTCCTATCGATAAGGGCTGACAGTCCCTCAATGTGGGAGTGTGAGGGGAGATAGAGGGACGTAGAGAGGGGTAGCACGTGTTGTGTGACAGGAAATTTTCGCGGAATAATTTTCTTATCGTTTCGTTTTTCTCTCTCTCGTCAAGTTGCTGCGAGTCGTTCCTCTCCACAAAAGCCGGGTTGTTTTTGTAACACGTCAACAAGAGTAGAGCCATCAACCCCAAATGTCGAATCTCACGAAGGAAGAGGAAGAGGCCTTGAGCCTACAGCTCGCAATGCAATTGCAGGAGGAATGGAACAAGCCGGCGAGTACTAGTACCGGAAATGTGGCGGGTGAGGCTTTCGAGAAAGCTGAGCTTCACACAGGATTGAGCGAAGAAGAGAAAAAACAACTTGTGCGTAGAAAATCAAATATTAATCAGCATGAAACTGATTATTTTTACAGGCGCTACAGGAAGATCTTGATATGCAATTGGCTCTCAAATTGCAAGAGGGAGAGTGGGAGGAGCCGAAACCGCAGAAACCTGTTTGGATCCCGCCTCCTTACACGCCAGCACCATATAAACCTGACCGCAAGGTTCGTGTTACGCACTACCTAGTAGCGACTTAACCTCTCTATCAGGAAATCAAAGCCCCACCGACGGCAGATTGTATACGGCGATTAAGATTGGATCTGAAAGAGCTTTTAAGCAGTAACAACCCAACGATTCATGCGATGCCAGATGAAGATGACATCACATCAGTACAAGCCCTCATTATTGGTGGCGAAGGCACGCCATACGAACACGGTTTCTTTCATTTCGGTAGGGTACCCTACTCTTAGACAAATTTACAATTTCACTTACTAACTAATTTGTAAAGATATGCAGTTTCCCTCAGATTATCCCTGGCAACCTCCTAAAGTGCATATGTACGGCTTCGCTTTATTCCTTATTTTAAATATTAACATTTATTCTAGCGAAACCACCGATAATGGGACCGTTCGGTTCAATCCCAACCTCTATTCAAACGGCAAGGTGTGCTTGAGCATATTAGGCACGTGGCAAGGACCCAGCTGGACAGAAATTCAGACCATGTTATCCACTTTGCTCAGTATTCAATCTTTGATGAACGAAAAACCTTACCATAATGAGCCAGGACACGATATTGAGGTACTGAAAGTATAACTTAAAAGTTACAGACCGGCTTTACCCTATTCGCCCAGATTCGCAGTGGTGATATACAAAATTATAATGAGTG
>Ga0209935_1005526_pt1 | contig 10700 bp, 17 predicted proteins | sample ThiBio_1000_plan_2_FD_183958 | JGI IMG/M metagenome (GOLD analysis project Ga0209935, IMG submission 183958) | Wastewater bioreactor microbial communities from Cape Town, South Africa - Thiocy_cont_1000_plan (SPAdes) | ecosystem: Engineered > Bioreactor > Thiocyanate-remediating >... | reverse complement strand
AATCATGGTCATTGAGCGACCGATCGTTCTTGTCGTGCATCGGCCATCGTGGATCAGGAGATCTCGAGTTCTACAATCCTCAAGGCATTGCGATCGACAAGCATCATCGTCGCATCGTCATCGTCGATTACAGCAACAATCGATTGGTATTCTTGTCGTCGATCGATCTCTCGTTCTTGTTCTCGGTCGGCAAGCATGGATCTCAACCTGGCGAGTTCCTCCGACCATCGGGCATTGCGATCGATGATGATCGACATCGAATCATCGTCACTGATACCGGTAACTACCGAGTGCAAGTACTGTCGTCGATCGATGGCTCGTTCTTGTTCGAGTTCGGCTCTCGAGGCAAGCAACCATGCCAGTTCAATCATGCTTCTGGAGTATGCGTCGATAATCAAGGTCGAATCTTCGTCGCTGACGCCTTCAACTATCGATTGCAATCGTTCACTCACGAAGGCCATCACATCTCGTCCTTCGATTGTGGTCGCGAGAATCCATCTGCCGTTGCAGTCGACGAGCATCGAGGTCTCATCGCCTTCACGGCAAGCTATCGAGTGCATGTGATTGGAGCCAATCAATGGCTCGCAGGCGCCACGTTCGTTTGGCGTCCAGATCGTCATCGACATGCACCATCATGGATGAAGCGCACGGTGTCGACGATGACGATGATTCGATCGGTGGTCGATGATTCGGCGATGTCGATGATTCCGAACGAGCTGCTGTTCGAGATCTTCTGGTATCTCGAGCCTCCAACGGTCGATATTCTTGTTGGCAAGCATCAAGTGCAGCAGCACCAACGACAACCCGATGTGTCGACCAGCACAGCCACGTCGCGGCCATGCGATCCCACCGAAAATGAAGGCCAAGAAGTGCGCCATGATGTGACGATACTATCCTGCACCTCCTCCTCTTCATCATCATCATGGTCATCATTCTCATCGTGCACCTCACTCACTCACAATCAATCAATCAATCAATCAATGGTCTTGATGAAGGAATGATTGATAAGTCGTGTGCAATCTTGAACGAGATATCAATCAAGGCCTCTCTATCTCTCTCTCTGTCTCACAAATGCGTTGCTCAACATGAGTCTTGTTCTCTCTCATCAATCATTGTATCAATCTCAATCAACTTCTCTTTCCAATACCAATACCAATACCAAGACCAAGAGAAGAAGATTCAAGAATGAAGATGAAGATCAAGAAGAGGCTCGTGTGAGTGAGGGAGTGGTTGGTTGAGTGAGGGAGGTGCTGTTCTTTGTTCCTTCATCGATTGGTTCTTGTTGCTTCTTGTTGCTCGTTGCTTACTTGCTTGCTTGGTGTCTCTCTCGTGTCTCGTGTCTCGTGTGAGAGAGAGCTTCAAATCTTCATCTCTTTGGGTTTGAGCAGTTTGGAGCTTGGATCATCTCTTTGTCGTTGTGAGAGAGAGAGAGAGATTGAAGAGGAAGAGATGGAAGACGATACTCTTGATCGTGATGCTCGAATCAAGCTCTCGATCGGCACCAAGAAAGCAGGCAATGCTGATGGCCAGTTCAACTGCCCGTCAGGCTTGGTGTTCGACCATCATCGAGATCTCTTGCTCGTCTCAGACAGCGGAAATCATCGAGTGCAAGTATTCTCGTGCGATGATGATGATGGCGGATCGTTCGTGTCCAAGTTCGGCGAGGAAGGCAGCCAACCAGGCCAGTTCTACTATCCATGGGGCCTTGTGATCGATCACGATCATGATCGCATCCTCATCGTTGATTTTAATAATCATCGAGTACAATCATGGTCATTGAGCGAGCAATCGTTCTTGTCGTGCATCGGCCGTCGTGGATCAGGAGATCTCGAGTTCAACAGTCCTCAAGGCGTTGCGATCGACAAGCATCATCGTCGCATCATCATCTCCGATTACAACAACCATCGATTGGTGTTCTTGTCGTCGATCGATCTCTCGCTCTTGTTCTCCATCGGCAAGCATGGATCTCGACCTGGCGAGTTCCATTCTCCAACAGGAGTTGCGATCGATGATGATCGACATCGAATCATCGTCACTGATAACGGCAATCATCGAGTGCAAGTATTGTCGTCGATCGATGGCTCGTTCTTGCTCGAGTTCGGCTCCAAAGGCAATCAACCATGCCAGTTCAACAATCTCCTTGGATTATGCATCGCCAATCAAGGTCGAATCATCGTCGCCGACACCAGCAACAATCGATTGCAAGCATTCACTCACGAAGGCCATCACATCTCGTCCTTCGATTGTGGCTCCGAGTATCCATATGGGGTCGCATTCGACGAGCATCGAGGTCTCATCGCCTTCACGGCAGGCAATCGAGTGCGTGTGATTGGAGCCAATCAATGGCTTGCCGACACCAGGTTCGTTTGGCATCCAGATCGTCATCGACATGCACCATCATGGATGAAGCGCACGGTGTCGACGATGACGATGATTCGATCGGTGGTCGATGAGTGCTCGGCGATGTCGATGATTCCGAACGAGCTGCTGTTCGAGATCTTCTCGCATCTTTGAGTCCATCCAGATCGCATCGCGGTCAATCGATCTCGAAAGAGCACCACCACCACCAAGAACAAGAAGAGCACGATGAAGTGACGATATGATCTCCAGCACCTCCTCTTCATCTTTATCATCATTCTTGGTCATTGGTGCAACTCACACTCACAAGCAACCTCCAATCCAATCCAATACCAATACCAATACCAATACATCATATCTTCATTCATTCATTCAATCAATCAATCTCTTTGTTGAGAGAGAGAGAGAGAGAGCAAGCCAATCACATCGATACAATGAATGGATTGATTGATTTGGGTTGCATTTGCTTGCACGCCCTGGTCACTGTTGTGGTGTCGTATGGACACGACGACACCACCACGCGATGGAGTTGCCTCGATCACAGACGATGGCCCGACGGCACGACGGTGGATCAACAAGATTCGCGCGCAATCGTTGCTGACTCGCAACCAGCTGCTGCTGTGTATCGGCATGATCGCGTGCGAGCTGGTGATCATCTTTGGCGGCTCTGCCATCTACTTGGCACTCGAGGGTCACGGCGCTGCTCGTACTGCGCCCAAGATTCCATGGACCTACGCCGATGCCTTGTACTTTTCGTGCGTCAATCTGTGTCGCATCGGTATGTCGAGCTCGACGAGCTTGACGTCGTACCATCGTCATCATCAAGACCACGCGAGAGTGCACTTCGATTGACCTCGCCGTGTGTCTGTGTGTGTGTGGTTGCATATCTTGGTTGTGTGTGTGTACCGCTCTTCAGGCTTCGGCGACATATACCCGACCACCAAGGGCGGACGTATCTTCTTTCTCTTCTGGGCCTTCATCGGCGTACCGTGCACGGCCTTCTTCATGGCGCTCATAGCTGCCGTCATACTTCGCGTGATCTTGTGGCCGCGATTCCATGCTGCTCGCAAGTACGCTAGAACCTTCGTACAACCGCTCCAATACCGTCGATCCTGGTGGCGGTCGGCTCGTCGGCCTCTCGATCGTTCCTCGTCGGCATCGAGTGACTCGATCGTCACTGCCAACGAGAGCTTCCTCTTGACCAATTCGACGTTGAGTATCTCATCGAACCTCGCTGCTGAAGAGCTTCCGCCTGAACCATCATCATCATCGCTTCCAACAACAACAACAACAGACTCATCGGCACCATCACGTGCGGATCCGCAACCACCGTTCGATACGCTGTTCGGCTTCTCGCCGCCAGTATGGCTCGATCACTCGGCCGACTCGCTCCACTTCATTTGGTTCGTCGTGAGCAACACGGGCCTCTCTCCTCGATCTCGCCTCGGACTCTTCTTTGGCTCGTGCGTGTTGTTCTGGCTCTTCTGTGCGTCGATCTTTGTGTTCGTCGCACACTTCTCGTACCTCAATGCGTGGTTCTACACCATCTCGATGAGCTACGCGCTCGGGATCGGGTTCGCATCACCGAACTCGGCCTCGCGAGGCGTGAGCGCCGTGCTGGGCTTCCCGGCCGTCGGGCTCGTTGCGATGCTCGTCACGCACGTACAGCTGTTGATCGAGGCGCGGACCGTGCGCACACGCGTGCTGCTGCCGTGGCTGTTTCACGACAGCGAGTCGACTCTGCAAGTGACGGCCAACATGCGACACGCTCTCTCGGCCGCCAAGAAGCTCAATCCCGAGGAGCATCTCGAGTTCCTGAGCCGCCTGGGAGAGCGAGAGTTTGTGAGTATGTTTGCCGATCGAATCGCTGTGCTGTCGCTACGATCGCAAGCCGTCAGCGTGCCGGCGATGCCGATCGAAGGACCACTCGAGCGCCTCGCTGGCTCGTGCACTCGCTGCTGTCCTCGAGTCGTGACCGCGAGTGCTCGCGTGCTGCTGCACGCGGCACGAGCACGTATCGTCGTGTGCCTGCTCCTGTGTGCGACGGCGTTGTTGGTCGGCGCCGCCATCATGCAGCACATTGAACGCGCCAATCCGCGATGGACCTTCTTGGTCTCGGTGTACTTTGGCACGACCTCCTTGTCCGGCATTGGATTGGGCGACTTCTCGCCGGCGACCGATGGCGGCAAGGTGTTCTTCATCTTCTGGGAGGTCTTCTGTGCGCCGTTGTTCGCCACGGGAGCATCGGCACTCGCCATGATTGCATTCAAGATCTGCAACACGATCCGCATCGGCACGGTTCGAACCGTGACGAGGCTCAAAGGCCCGATACAACTCGGCGATCCCAACAACAACAACAACACCACCACCACGAGCGACCGACCAATCGCTCGGTGGATACGGCTCGCTCTCGTCAAGCTCCTCAACTTTGTCTTGTTCGCTGACGACTCGCTGGCTTTCGCGTTGATCGTGCTGGTCAACCTGATCGGCGCAGCCATCTTCATGGCAATCGAGGATCTCTCGTACCTGGACTCGTTGTACTTTTGTGTCGGATACACGGCGACCATCGGACTCGGCGACATTGTCCCACACACGAACGGCGGCTACGTGTTCTGCATCTTCTTTGGTATCGTTGGCGTCGGCATTGTCGCGTCGCTACTCGGCAAGTTTGCAGACGCCGCAGCTGGTCTGCTCTTGTATCAACTTGTGGATCTCACTCTCTCGACTCGGCAGCTTCGAGCGTACCATCTCGCCTCAAAACTAACCGAAGAGGAGCTACAATGGTTGAAGCGCAAGCTACGCAACGAGAGGCCTCTGCGACTCACTCCAGATGATGGCTAGTTGCGTTGGTGTTGTTGTATTTATGGTAATGTAAAGGTAGATTTGGTCTACGATACCAGTATACTTGCGATAACGAGCGGTGCATGGATGAATGAGTAAGGATGAGCCTGATTCATATCATCAAAGGAACGAGAAGATCTCGAACAACAGCTCGTTCGGAATCATCGACATCGCCGAGCACTCATCGACCAGAGATCGAATCATCGTCATCGTCGACACTGCTTGCTTCATCCATGATGGTGCATGTCGATGACGATCTGGTCGCCATGTGAACGTGTCGGCAAGCCATTGATTGGCTCCAATCACATGCACTCGATTGCCTGCCGTGAAGGCGATGAGACCTCGATGCTCGTCGAGCGCAACGGCCCATGGCTTCTCGATGGCACAATCGAAGGATGAGATGTGATGGCCTTCGTGAGTGAATGATTGCAATCGATTGTTATCGGTGTCGGCGACGATGATTCGACCTTGATTGTCGATGCACACTCCTTGAGAATTGTTGAGCTGGCCTGGTTGGTCGCCTTCGGAGCCGAACTCGAGCAAGAACGAGCCATCGATCGACGACAATACTTGCACTCGATGATTGTCGCAATCACAGACGATGATTCGATGTCGATCATCATCGATCGCAACTCCTGTTGGAAGATAGAACTCGCCAGGTTGAGATCCTTGCTTGCCGATGGAGAACAAGAACGAGAGATTGATCAACGACAAGAACACCAATCGGTGGTTGTAGGTGTCGGCGATGATGATGCGACGATGATGCTTGTCGATCGCAATGCCTTGAGGATACTTGAACGCGAGATCTCCTGATCCACGATGGCCGATGCACGACAAGAACGATTGATCGCTCAATGACCATGATTGTACTCGATGATTATCGGCATCGGTGACGAGGATGCGATCATGATCGTGATCGATCGCAAGGCCCAATGGATAGTAGAACTGGCCTGGTTGGTTGCCTTCCTCGCCGAACTTGGACACGAGCGAGCATCCATCATCATCATCGCACGAGAATACTTGCATTCGATGATTGCTGGTATCAACGACGAGCAAGAGACCTCGATGATGGTCGAACACCAAGCCTGATGGATAGTCGAAAAGGCCATCAGCATCGCCTCCTTGCTTGGTGCCGATCGAGAGCTTGATTCGAGCATCACGATCAAGAGTATCGTCTTCCATCTCTTCCTCTTCAATCTCTCTCTCTCTCACAACGACAAAGAGATGATCCAAGCTCCAAACTGCTCAAACCCAAAGAGATGAAGATCTCTCTCTCTCTCTCACGAGACACGAGAGAGACACGAGAGACACCAAGCAAGCAAGCAACAAGCAACAAGAAGCAACAAGAACCAATCGATGAAGGAACAAAGAACAGCACCTCCCTCCCTCACCCAACCAACCACTCCCTCACTCACACGAGCCTCTTCTTGATCTTCATCTTGATGATTCTCGATGCTTGCACATGCCCTTCCAATCGATATCAAGAGAGAGAGAGAGATAGGTTTGTGTGTTTGATGGCAATCCAATCAACAACAAGATCATGTGGGAGGTCTTGGTGTCGATGAACATCAAGCACTGATATTCGATGTGCAACCAAATGCAACCCAAATCAATCAATCCATTCATTGTATCGATGTGATTGGCTTGCTCTCTCTCTCTCTCAACAAAGAGATTGATTGATTGATTGATTGATTGATTGATTGAAGATATGATGTATTGGTATTGGTATTGGTATTGGATTGGATTGGAGGTTGCTTGTGAGTGTGAGTTGCACCAATGACCAAGAATGATGATGACGATGATGAGGAGGAGGTGCTGGAGATCATATCGTCACTTCATCGTGCTCTTCTTCTTCTTGGTTGTGCTCTTTCGAGATCGATTGACCGCGATGCACTCTGGATGGACTCAAAGATGCGAGAAGATCTCGAACAGCAGCTCGTTCGGAATCATCGACATCGCCGAGCACTCATCGACCACCGATCGAATCATCGTCATCATCGACACCGTGCGCTTCATCCATGATGGTGCATGTCGATGACGATCTGGATGCCATGCGAACGTGTCGGCAAGCCATTGATTGGCTCCGATCACATGCACTCGATGTCTTGCCGAGAACGCGATGAGACCTCGATGCTCGTCGAACGCAACTCCATATGGCCTCGCTGAGCCACAATCGAAGGACGAGATGTGATGGCCCTCGTGAGTGAACGATTGCAATCGATTGTTGCTGGTATCGGCGACAATAATTCGACCTTGATTGGCGATGCATACTCCTTTGGGATTGTTGAGGTGGCATGGTTGATTGCCAAGAGAGCCGAACTCGAACAAGAACGAGCCATCGATCAACGACAATACTTGCACTCGATGATTGCCGTTATCAGTGACGATGATTCGATGTCGATCATCATCGATCGCAATGCCTGTTGGATAATGGAACTCGCCAGGTTGAGATTCATGCTTGCCAACCGAGAACAAGAACGAGAGATCGATCGACGACAAGAACATCAATCGATGGTTGAGGGAATCGGCGATGATGATGCGACGATGATGCTTGTCGACCGCAATGCCTTGAGGATCGTTGAACTTGAGATCTCGTGATCCACGATGGCCGATGCACGACAAGAACGATTGATCGCTCAATGACCATGATTGTACTCGATCATTCTCCCAATCAACGATGAGGATGCGATCATGATCGTGATCGATCGCAAGACTGTGAGGATGCTGGCCTGGTTGGTTGCCTTTCTTGCCGAACTTGGACACGAACGATCCGCCATCACACGAGAATACTTGCACTCGATGATTTCCGCTATCAGTGACGAGCAAGAGACCTCGATGATGGTCGAACGCCAAGCCTGACGGGCAGTAGAACAGGCCATCAGCATTGCCTGCTTTCTTGGTGCCGATCGAGAGCTTGATTCGAGCATCACGATCAAGAGCATCGTCTCCCATCTCTTCCTCTTCAATCTCTCTCTCACAACGACAAAGAGATGATCCAAGCTCCAAACTGCTCAAACCAAAGAGATGAAGATATGAAGCTCTCTCTCACACGAGACACGAGACACGAGAGAGACACCAAGCAAGCAAGCAAGCAACGAGCAACAAGAAGCAACAAGAACCAATCGATGAAGGAACAAAGAACAGCACCTCCCTCCCTCAACCAACCACTCCCTCACTCACACGAGCCTCTTCTTGATCTTCATCTTCATTCTTGAATCATCTTCTCTTGGTCTTGGTCTTGGTCTTGGTATTGGAAAGAGAAGTTGATTGAGATTGATACAATGATTGATGAGAGAGAGCAAGACTCATATTGAGCAACGCATTTGTGAGGGAGAGAGAGAGGCCTTGGTTCAAGATTGCACACGACTTGTCAATCATTCCTTCATCAAGACCATTGATTGATTGATTGATTGATTGATTGCGAGTGAGTGTGCTGCACGATGAGAATGATGACCATGATGATGATGAAGAAGAGGAGGTGCAGGATAGTATCGTCACATCATGGCGCACTTCTTGGCCTTCATTTTCGGTGGATCGCATGGCCGCGATGTGGCTGTGCTGGTCGACACATCGGGTTGTCGTTGGTGCTGCTGCACTTGATGCTTGCCAACAAGAATATCGAGCTTTGGAGGCTCGAGATACGAGAAGATCTCGAACAGCAGCTCGTTCGGAATCATCGACATCGCCGAGCACTCATCGACCACCGATCGAATCATCGTCATCGTCGAGACTGCTTGCTTCATCCATGATGGTGCATATCGATGACGATCTGGATGCCAAACGAACTTGGTGTCGGCAAGCCATTGATTGGCTCCAATCACATGCACTCGATGTCTTGCCGTGAAGGCGATGAGACCTCGATGCTCGTCGAACGCAACGGCCCATGGCCTCGCGGAGCCACAATCGAAGGACGAGATGTGATGGCCTTCGTGAGTGAACGATTGAAGCCGATAGTTATCGCTATCGGCGACGATGATTCGACCTTGATTGGCGATGCATACTCCTTTGGGATTGTTGAGGTGGCATGGTTGATTGCCTTTGGAGCCGAACTCGAACAAGAACGAGCCATCGATCAACGACAATACTTGCACTCGATGATTGCCGGTATCACAGACGATGATTCGATGTCGATCATCATCGATCGCAATGCCCATTGGATAATAGAACTCGCCAGGCTGAGATCCTCGGTTGCCGATCGAGAACAAGAACGAGAGATCGATCGACGACAAGAACACCAATCGGCTGTTGAACTTATCGACGATGATGCTGCGATGATGATGCTTGTCGATCGCAATGCCTTGAGGATCGCTGAACTCGAGATCTCGTGATCCACGACGGCCGATGCACGACAAGAACGATTGATCGCTCAATGACCATGATTGTACTCGATGATTGCCGGTATCGGCGACGAGGATGCGATCATGATCGTGGTCGATCGCAAGGCCGCAGGGATTCACAAGCTGGCCTGGCTGCCGGCCATACTCGCCAAGCTTGGACACGAGCGAGCCATCATCATCATCATCATCACATGAGAATACTTGCACTCGATGATTGTTGAACTCGGAGACGAGCAAGAGACCTTGATGACGGTCGAACACCAAGCCTGATGGAGAGTTGAACTGGCCATCAGCATTGCCTTGTTGCTTGGTGCCGATCGAGAGCTTGATTCGAGCATCACGATCAAGAGTATCGTCTCCCATCTCTTCCTCTTCAATCTCTCTCTCTCTCTCTCTCACAACGACAAAGAGATGATCCAAGCTCCAAACTGCTCAAACCCAAAGAGATGAAGATTTGAAGCTCTCACACACGAGACACGAGACACGAGAGAGACACCAAGCAAGCAAGCAAGCAACGAGCAACAAGAAGCAACAAGAGCCAATCGATGAAGGATCAAAGAACAGCACCTCCCTCACCCAACCACTCCCTCACCTTCATCGTGATTCTCGATGCTTGCACATGCCCTTCCAATCGACATCAAGAGAGAGATAGATTTGTGCGTTTGATGGCAATCCAATCAACAACAAGATCATGTGGGAGGTCTTGGTGTCGATGAACATCAAGCACTGATATTCGATGTGCAACCAAATGCAACCCAAATCAATCAATCCATTCATTGTATCGATGTGATTGGCTTGCTCTCTCTCTCTCTCTCTCAACAAAGAGATTGATTGAATGATTGAATGAAGATATGATGTATTGGTATTGGAATTGGTGCATTGGAGGTTGCTTGTGAGTTTGAGTTGCACGAATGACCAAGAATGATGATGAGGAGATCATATCGTCACTTCATCGTGCTCTTCTTGTTCTTGGTGGTGGTGCTCTTTCGAGATCGATTGCATGGCGCGATGCGATCTGGGATGGACTCAAAGATACGAGAAGATCTCGAACAGCAGCTCGTTCGGAATCATCGACATCGCCGAGCACTCATCGACCACCGATCGAATCATCGTCATCGTCGACACCGTGCGCTTCATCCATGATGGTGCATGTCGATGACGATC
>Ga0209935_1005525_pt1 | contig 10701 bp, 6 predicted proteins | sample ThiBio_1000_plan_2_FD_183958 | JGI IMG/M metagenome (GOLD analysis project Ga0209935, IMG submission 183958) | Wastewater bioreactor microbial communities from Cape Town, South Africa - Thiocy_cont_1000_plan (SPAdes) | ecosystem: Engineered > Bioreactor > Thiocyanate-remediating >... | reverse complement strand
AGGACGAATTGAACATTTGGAACGTACAAGAGAAAAATTAACTAAAGCATTGGAAAGTCTTTTGACAAAAGTAATAAATCAAATAGTCAAAATAATCGATTTTCAATTTAGTTTGTGAATAGGTCGACTCAGAAACGGCAAATAGCTTAACAGCACCATATTTGGATATGACACCGTCTCCAGATCCGACTAAATACGTTCGACTATTGCCTTGGAAGCCAACTGAAAATGTTCAACCGGTGCCTTCAGAGTCGACTCGAAACGTTGAACCAACGCCTTCAGAACCGATTGAAAACGCTGAATCACTGCCTTCAGAGCGGACTGAAAACATTCAATCACTACCAACAGAGCCGACTGAAAATGTTCAACGAACGCCTTCGGAACGGACTGAAATCATTCAACCACTACTTTCGGAACCAGCTGAAAATGCTGAACCACTACCTTCGGAGCGAACTGAAAGCGTTCAATCGCTGCCTTCAGAACCGACTGGAAACGCTCCGCCACCACCGCCTCCGCCGCCTCCGCCTCCGCTGTCACTACTACCACCACCTTTACCGGCATACTTACGTGCAAAAAAAAAGTATACCGTTGATGAAGCTGTCAAAAAAGTTCCATGGAAAATGATAAGTCCACAGTCTATTAAAAAAGGTTCCATTTGGACGAATATCGATGAAAACAATTGTCAAAAGCAAACATTCTTTATATCGATTAAAGAAAATTTTGCATCAAAAACAGTCCCTGGTTTGCACTGATAGATTAATGCATCGCATATATTCTCTTTTTCTTTCGTTATTAGTTAAAGCTCCTGTGAATAGTGGTAATGCTTCGTTATTGGTTGACGCTCCTGTGAATAGTGGTAATGCTTCGTTATTGGTTGATACTCCTGTGGTTAGTGATAATGAGTTATTAACAACATCGAATAGAATAAAAAAATTTCGTATTCTTGATCCTCGTGTTGGTCATAATTTTGGTTCGATTATTTTGTTCGATCGATCATTTGATTTTCGTTTTTGTTTAGCTATTATCTTCAGTCGATTGAAAAGCAATCCACAAGAATTTCGTCAATGGGTTCTTACTTGTGATAGTGAACATTTAACAAATGGGATACTTACTCAATTGCAGAAATCTCTTCCTAGTGCTGATGACTTGAAAAAATTGTCAGAATTAATGAATGAGATTAATGATTTACCAGATTCGGAACAATATTTTTGTGCTGTAAGTTTATACTTTTCCAAATGAAGTTTATTTTATTTCCATATAGATAAGTGATATAAAATTAATACATGAACGTATTAGAATATTGTTGTTTAAAAGTGAATACAAAGAATTACTTGAAGCAACAGAAAAAGTAAATAACTTCACGGAGGAGACGCAAAATCTACTTGATTTCTTTTAAAAGCGATTTGTCGCTGGTCGACAAGCTTGTGAAACGGCTCATCGTTCGAAACGTTTTCCAAAATTAATCGAACTTGTATTAACAATTGGCAATTATATGAATTCAAGTACTAAAACTTATGAACCTATTCATGGTTTTGATATTAGTTTTCTTCCAAAAGTAAATCAATTTCAATTCGATCTCATTATCTATTTTTTCATAAAAAATAGTTACATAATACAAAAGCAAATGATGGAAAACGAACGTTATTACATTTTATTCTTCAAGAAATTGATCAAGATCATGAAGATTTACTAGGATTTCCTAATGAATTTGAAGGTATTGCTGAAGTTGCATCAAAAAGTAATAAATATTATTTTTTGAATAAAATTAAAATCATTTTTTTCGGTATTTACAGTTGATATTACTGAATTACAACGAACATTAACTAGTATCAAAGCACGTGTTAATAATGCACAAACATATTTAGATAATGCAAAAACTGATTCAACATCTGATGAAGATCTTTTTGTTGAAGTCATTACGGTTTTTTTTGATAAAGTATAAAAAACGAATAAATAAATAATTATCTGATTGATTTTAGGGTTTTGTTAAAGCAGCACAAGACGATATCGAAAGACTTGAAATATTAAATGTTAATATGACAAATGCTTATCAAGATCTATGTGATTATTTTGCAATGGATCCAAAGAAATGTTCATTCAATGAATTTTTTACAGATTTAAAAACATTCTGTACATTATTTTCAACATGTTTACACGAAAATTATTTATGGCGTAAAGAAGAAGAAAAGAATAAACGAGCACAAATACCGAAACAACGTGCAGAACCTAAACCATTCTTCAAACCAAGTAAAAATTTTTTTTTATTTAGTCATACATTTTGAATCATTTCTAGACGATAAGGATACGGATGTGGTATCAAATCTAATGTCTGTTCTCAAAGATACAAATGTGTCATCACAACCAAGGCGTGTTCGTCGACCACCAGGTAAATCCCTACCCTTCTACCTAAAAACATAATGTTTAGGCATCTCAGCATTGTATCCCTCCATCACTACCTTCATCTATAGTGCTAAAAGATTCAACCAACCCGACACTTTTGTGAAACAAGAACTGAAATGTAGCGGAGGGACCTAGGGCTTTTGGCATTCCCAGAAAAACCGGATAAAACACTGAAAAAGAAATCTCTTGATAATATTATTACCTTTCTTTTTCTTTAGCATCGTTAAGTCGCGACGTACCTACGTGATCTAACCATCTTTGGGTAAGTGGCATAGTATGTGTGTGCGTAACTTTCAGCGATAATCAAATATTTATCTTTAGAACAATTGAAAGTGAAAATGCTCATTTATTGGCTTCATCTGTACTCAAAGATCGAAAAATATTAAACTTTTTTTCTTGTTTTTCTTCATAGAATTATTGTCGAACAAAAGCTGACAATAAAGGATATTAATTGAAAAATATGAGTTTGATCTCCATCATCATTGTATGATTCTCTTTTGTGTTTTGTCGTTCATGCTGCGAATATGTACACAGTTCAATGGAAGTATGGCATGATAACAGATGATTTTTCGTCAATCTCGTTAAGAAAAATTTCTCTATGATATGATGGAGGAAAAAATCGTAAGAACTGAACATAACTAGTTTCTGTAGACAAGTCGAAATCGTTAATAGTTGAGTCTATGTTCTTTCGAATGAAATCATGAAAAACGAAAAGAGGCTTCAATGTCATCTAAAATTTAAATAACATGAGCCTTATCATCGGCATTAATCAACGTTTGCAGAGTATTTAGTCAAGCTTCTGTTCTCCTTGTGCGTATTTAGATCTACGTATTTATTGGAATAATCAATAATATTGGTCATTTCCATCGCATCGGAATCTGCAGAGATCCAATCGATCAATTCATTGTAGGTCTTGACTTTGTAAAATTTCTAATGGAATTTCATCATTAACTGTATAAATCGTTTAACAAACAAAAAGCTGAACATTGCCCACTACTCTTTCTTTTTCTTTGATTTTAGACTCTATTCATGTTCAATTCTGATGACCACTGCAATACAATAGTAGCTGTTCTCACTACTGTAGAACGATATGAGCATTATGCATATTCTTTTGGATGTAGCTAATAATATTTATTTAATCTTGTAATTTGTTAATCATCTAGATTCTTTGTCATCGGAAGATCTGCATAGCTGCAATGAAATTTTAAGATTATAACAGCTGTTCTCACCCTCTTCTTCTTAACATTGTACTATCATTTCATAAGCCATTCGCAAATATATTCAGGATCGGAGATCATAATATTTATTTTTGATATTTCAAATACAGATTATATTTTAGTTAGTCTTTCTTAACATACCTTATCATCAATCATTTTGTGAATCGAGTTGTTGTGTGGCGATGATGAATTCAAATTTTGATCACGGTGTTTTTTTCCTCGTATCAATGTAACGAAGTAATTTAATATACAAATATGAATCCAAATGCTAATCAATATGTAATTCGATTGCGAAGGAAAACGAAAAGCCAACAAAGCAATTTTGATTAATCAATAAGAAACAAATAAAGAGCTAAGACGATAAAATAGTATGACTATATTCGCGTGGATGTACATCACATTTTTGTCTTTAGATTGTTTTTATAGCATTTCCATAAACCGCTCATTCGATTACTTTAAGAAAAGAAAATTCGAAGAATTTAGTGAAACATTCAGTCAGTCATTTAAGAATCAATAAATATTCAATTTACTTAGGGCATACCAAAAGTAATGACGCCGACCTTGCGATATTTTAAAGAAGGCTTATGGAATTTTTTCTTCCATATATTCTGATAGAGGAAGTTTTGCTCTATCATTCTACATATTTCAAAAATCTTCGACCGTTGAAAGAATATCAAAAATAAAAGAGAGAAGTGCGTAAGTCATCCAAAAAAAAAATTTTTGCAGCAATTTATCACATTTTTATTATAGCAAATGTTCAAAATAATCTCCCTGACTATTGATACATAATTCCATTGATACATAATTCGAACGTGTTCTTTATCAGAATATATGGAAGAAAAAATTCCATAAGCCTTCTTTAAAATATCGCAAGGTCGGCGTCATTACTTTTGGTATGCCCTAAGTAGCTATTTTTACAGGATGAGTTTTGAAAGGGGAAACTAAAAAGAAATAACACCTGAAGTATGAATGAGATTCAGTCGAAGGTCAAATGAGTCGCATCGACGAAATTAAACTCTGCGTTATTTTAAACAAATTTTTTTTTTTACAAAAGCACACAATTTTTTTCTTTTTATTTTGATATAAAATTAATTGTTGAGAAGCAAGAGTTGAGACCACCGAATTAGTTTGTCTTATATTCAAGAGATAAATTAATTTGTTTTCACTTGAAATCCTTATCTAAACTTGGTGAGATCTTTTTACCAACAAAACGATAAGTTTGTAAATAGAAATCCTTATCTAAACTTGGTGAGATATTTTTTGCCAACAAAACGGTAAGTTTACAAATAAAAATTCTTATCTAAGCTTGATAGAGTCCTTTTTTTCAGTTTTAATTAGTCTTTTTATCTTTGCTTGTTTTATTGAACAGCATTTATTCCATGTCTACGCTCAATTTTTATTAATTCTCACATCTTCATGATCTTGTGTGTATTTTCAAAAACTGCAAAGCATAAGGTACAATGAACCGTTTGATTGTTTGAAAAAAAACAATTATAAACCGTTTTTGAAATATATGTACACCAAAGCATATTTTAACGAATTGAAAGCGAGTCTTTTCAGATTTTAAACCAACAACTTAAGTTACTGTTATCATTTTCGCAAAAAAGTTTGAGCTTCCCCTATTCTGAACTCGCTCCACCACCTGTGATAATGAGAAGATACTTCTGCGTTTTCAGTCGAGGGTTAAGTGAGTGGAAACGACGAACGTTACTTGTTTTTAAATTGTACACAATTATTTCTTAATAAGTGACGAAAAATAGTTGTGTTCTTTTCCTATAGAAAATAGACATAAAACAGTAGACACTCATCTAATGTCTTTTTTTATTGTTTTCGTGATTGTTTCAATAATAGAATATCTGATAGAAACTCAGACAATCACATCATGGTATTTCGCGTGAATTTTGTCTGTGCAAATCATCAAAGACAAATATAAAAAGATTCGCATTCAGTTTTTTTTACATCGAAAAGCAAACTATTACAAGTAGAAAAAACGTTCGCGTTATCTCTACTTGGAGAAAAAAACTTCTCATATATACACTCCTCTGCAGTTGCCTCTTATTCTTCTCTGTCGCCTATGTGTGATAAAAACCTTCTGCAGATACACTTATACTTTTCTGGGCGATAGAAAAATTCATTGCAGGACAAGTAATTTAGTTGCGAACTATTTGTTGAGAAGAATCGTTGTAGGATCAAAATGTCGGAGTGCTCTATACCAGGGCTCCGAATGGGATGGGGCGATCCCATGGGACACTTTTGAAAAGCCTGATATCCCATGGGATGGGATGGGATGAAATGCGTGGCCCATGAGATAAAAATATTGCCCCTTCCATTCAATTCGGATCCCTGTTCATGCTGTTATTTCTTTTTTGAAAGCTTTCTAATTTATTGTATAAAGAAAAACGAGTTGCTAATTAAATCTCGAAAAAAATCTCAAATGAGAAAATTCGAACAGCACAAAGTGTAGAAAATAAATTCTTCAAAACTATCTCAAGCTTACATCCTAACTATCATCTTCACTCCCTCATCCACTCTCAGATAGTTTTTTAGGATCCTAATTTTCGAGTTTTCATTTTTTCGAGCTTTTACTTTTTCGAAATTTTGTTTTCCAACATTATTTTCTGTGAGCTTTTTTTCGAAATTTAGTCAGCATATCAGAAAATAATTGCACTATCATTTTGTTCTTATAAAAAACTAATTATTAGGGTCACGAAATGAAGAAACACTACGCTTTCATTCAGTTGAATAATCTGTAGTACGGAAATGTTTGATTTCCCGTACGACTTTCGTAAAATATAATCTATCTGATAGGATCCCATGGGATGGGATGGGATGAACTGCGTTGGCCCACGGGACAAAAATTTCGTCCCATCCGGAGCCCTAAGAAGTATATATAGAGTTCGTATGTAACTATGATTCTTGCTCGATTTTCTTTTGAGATTTTATTTCGAATGCCTAGAGAAGTAATATTTATTTCATATTAAATTAGTTAAACAACTTTAAAGAATAATGAATGCAATTTCGGTTTTAGATTAATCTATCATTATGGCTCAATCGATGACTATAGAAGATATTTTTTATGAATTAGAACAACAACGAAATGAAGAGCCTAATCTATATATTCCAGTACCAGACACACCAAAACGTAAACTACTTCTTATAGGACCTTCGCGTGCAGGTAAATCCACTATTAGTAGAGTTCTTCAAGACAGTCTTTCTGAGCCAGAAAATCTGGATCTTTATTCACGTACTCAAAAAGCTGAACCTCATGATATTCGTGGTCTTCGTATTATTGATATGCCTGGTTTCAATGATATGAAAAAAAAAACTAAAAGTTCATTATTATCAAACGATTCAATCCTTAACATATTAAAACATCAATTGAACCAAAATGATCCTGTTCATCTTGTTGCTTTTGTATTCAATCTTTCAGGTGGAATTCATACAGAAGATATTAATGCAATGCTTTTCGTACAAAAAAATTTACCAGAATTAGCTGGAAGAACAATATTAATAATAACTCATGCTGAAGAATTAAATAATGAAGAAAAAAATGGATTAGTACAAGAGTTTTTTCAACATCCAGATGTTAGACGAAATAATCTACAAAATTTCTTTCAAACAGATATTCTTTTCGTTGGTTGTCTTCGTTATGAATCACTTAATCATAAAAATCATCAAGCACTTCTTAATGAACATCTAAATGTATTAGAAATGCGAAAAATATTTATTCAAAAATGTTTTGAAGATCTTCCTTCACTTAAAATCGATCAACCAAACAACAAAAGTTCATCACAGGCTTCTAAGTTTCTAAAAATTTGTATCGGTTTAGTCGTTCTTGCTGTGGCAAGCTATTTTATTTATACTTCAATTAACTCAGATTCAAGTTATAATCCAAATATGAACATTGATACATCACACAACAATACGGAATCGAATGAAAATGTTACGAAGTTGCGAGATGATGAATCCACACAGTCACATAATGTAATCTACCCGCAAGGTAATGATATTACTACGGCAGAATCAGGGACAATGTCTGATACCGATTCAAATCAAGATTCCAAACAATTTCAATCCAGTGACAATCCTATCGAAATGTTGAACGCAATACTTGTGGAATTAAAAAAAAATAATGAACGTTTAGAAAGAATAGAAGATCTATTGAAGAAATAAAAGATGAAAAAAGTTCACGACAAAAAGCATAAAGCTAAATATATTTCTTTCTTATAGGTTTTTTGTTAAACTAGATTTTTGTACTCGTTTTTTTTAGATATAATTTTACCCATCATAATCCAATTGTTGATTCACATATGGCTGGTATCTGTGTAAGTTTTTTTCTTTTTAAACTATTTCAAATTCATTTAATGAATTTTTCTTTTTTTTGAATTATTAGAAACAAAATTCAAACACTAATGCACAAAATGAAAGCGGTAAATTTTCTTGTTCTTCTATATAAATTATTTATTATTAATTTAGGTAATAAAGGTTCTTCACTGACTAAAGAACAAATGCTAGATAAACTGAAAGAAAAATTTGGTAGTCAAAATGATTATCAATTTTTCGAATGTAATTATCGTAATCTTGTTATTCTTGGACGAACACGTACTGGTAAATCTACTATTTCAAGTATGATTAAAGATCCATTTTATATTCCTCCATTACCAAGTTTATTTGCTTGTACACGTGAAATAACATTTGATCGTGTAACAACAAATCATAATGGTGATTATTGTTTTTTTACAATTATTGATTCACCAGGTTTATATGATAAAATGCGAAATGAAGGTGAACATTTAACAAATGAAACAATAAAACGTTATATTGATCAATGTATGACTAGAGATATAACTCATATTCATGCATTCGCATTTGTATTCAGTAGTGGTAGTGGAATTAATATTGAAGATATACAATCAATGATATTTATTCAAAAACAATATCCAGAATTAGGAAATTTTTTTATGTTAATTATAACACATTGTGAAGAAAAAGATGAAGATGAACAAAACAAATTTCTTGACGAATTTTTTCAACATCCAGATGTTATTAAAAATAATTTACGAGAGTTTTTTGGTTTAGGTGTTTTTTTTACCGGTACACTACGACCACAATTAGCTCGTACGCCAAATATGTTATCAGCTCAAGAACAAGAAAAAAATGTTTTAAAAATGAGAAGAAAATTACTTGATTTTCTTGTTTCACGTAAAGAAACATTTAATATACATTACACTCCGATTACTAGTACTCCGATTACTACTACTCCTCCAACTCCCAAAACTTCTTCTTGTTGTTCGAAATTTTTTATTTTTGCTGTTATCGTAGTAGTTTTTGCTGTTTTAATTTTTAGTGGCAAAAAATAATAAATGATGTTTATTTTTATTTTTTTTTGAATAAATTTGATAGTCTTATGACGATAACCTAATAAGCTAAAGTCTTACGTATATTTTCTTCTCTTTTTGATGTGATATTTACTTTGCTTTTTGACTGCCAAACTGAAAGAATTTGAAATCAAAAGAAGAAAGAGAGAGAAGAAACGTACGTTGAATGTTGTTTAGATGAAATAGAAATTCTCAGTCTAACCTCAAATATACGCAGGTTTTTTTTAAATCAGATATATTATCATATTTCATTTCTGTCAATGTTCATTTTTAATTATTTGGGTGTTGAGGGTGTTGAGGAAGTACTTCCATGACCGGTTTCGTTCGATTTTCACGGATCTCATCAGATGGCTTGCCTGATTATTCTATATTTCAAGAATAATCTTTACTTTGCTGTCAATCAATTGGCAAAAAGTCCAATTAAATGAACAGTAGCAAATGTATCTTCGACAGTTGAGAGGAAGTACTGCCATGATCCGGATTCGACTGAATTTCACGGATTTATCTCATCACTGGCTTTACCTTAGTTGCAGACCAACAATTTGTAGTTGAATGCGGATATAAATAATATTGTTTTTATAAAGTATTTGGTACTGTATAGATGAATAGGATTATTGAAATGGTATAAAACTTTGATAAATCGATTTGATGGATCGAATATATATGAATGAATTATAATAAATGAATCTTTGATGTTGATTTCTAAGAAATAATTCGAATGAATATAAAGTGATTGCGAAAGTTTTGGTTTTTATTAGTGTACTGGATGAAAATTTTTGTAAGATGAATTTAATGATAAGAAACAATAAGCTTTTATATATGATGGTTGATAAGTGGGCGGAATAGGATACACGACATGATGGTATTTGATGAAATATGTTATTGTATCAGTTTGAAAGTCCTTGGAAAGAATGTTAGATTGAAAGAATAAACATTGCTGATTTAATATAAGACGCATTGGTATTCTCTGTTATGAGGCCAAAAGAAACGGAAAGAATGCACATATCTTGGATAGTTTTAATCGAGTAGACATTATGTTGCATTTGTTCCCTCGACTGTAAGGAGGGTCATATGAAAAAAATAGGTTGTGTGTGTGTTTGTTTGCATTTGGGGTCAAAAGAACATCGGTTTTAGAAACTTATAATAGTGACCAACGATAGTTGGAACTTGGTCGGATCTTGGATAATCGAGGTCAGGGAGTCTGAATTTGAGTACAAATCGAGTTGAAAGGTCAAAAAAACATAGATTTAAGAAGTCACTAATAGTGGTCAATGATGATGGAAAGTTGGTCTGACCCCAGATAATCGATTCGGAGAATTTGGAATTTGAGTATGAATCGGGTTCAGAGGTCAAAATAACATAGACTGTAGTAACTCCTAATAGATGCCAAATGATAGTTGGCACTTAGTCGTAGTTTGGACAATCGAGATCGGAGAGTTTAAATTGATAGGTAGATATTGAAAATTTTCAACTGAATATTTTTGGAAACTGACGATTTTTCGAAGTGTGGAAGTGTGTATTGCTCATTAGAAGATTCGTATTTTGGAAAAAAAAGAGATTTTTCCTATGATGTGATTATGTTAAATCAGATATGACGTTTCCGAGTCGATTGTTGTCTTTAGAAAACTATGAAGTGGCCCTTCTCAGATATCTATAATCATGTAGACCTAGCTATTCGATAGCTACCAATACTGGAGCCGGAAAAT
>Ga0209935_1005522_pt1 | contig 10707 bp, 9 predicted proteins | sample ThiBio_1000_plan_2_FD_183958 | JGI IMG/M metagenome (GOLD analysis project Ga0209935, IMG submission 183958) | Wastewater bioreactor microbial communities from Cape Town, South Africa - Thiocy_cont_1000_plan (SPAdes) | ecosystem: Engineered > Bioreactor > Thiocyanate-remediating >... | reverse complement strand
TTTAGTATCATCTAAAATCTCCTTCACTGCTTGAAAATATAGGCAGAAAATTAAAATTCTTCGAAATTTCGAAAATCAGGAGAAATCAGTAGAAAATCTTTAAAATCAGCTCCTGAATTCAGGAGAATTTTGATCAGGGGAAAAGTTAAAAAATCAGGAGACGCCTGGCCAAATCAGGAGATTTGGCAAGCCTGTTACTAATATCAGTATAATGAAAAAAAAACGGGTTCTATGTGACTCGTAAGACTTTAAAAAACAAATCCATTATAACTCAAGCTTTTTTCTCTTAGGTCATCAATTATCTTTCATAAAAATAGTTCCATGAATACCATCATTGACATATCGCATTTATAATCTATCGATTCTCTTGAATAAACTTTAGCATGATCATATTTTATGTAAAATTAGAAACTAGTTATTAAATTTTTTTTCAGGTTAAATAAAAAAAAACAGAACATACAATTCTTAGTTATCATTAAACACTCTTAATAATTAAATTAATTAAAAGTTCTTTTTAAATACTTTTTCGTTTACATGGGTTCACTCCATTGACCATGTTGCATTAATTTCAATTGACAAATTTCGTGCCTTAATATGACCATTGAAGTTTTGTTGTTTGATTTCGAAATGAAAACGTGCAGTTATTTTTCAATCTTGGATTCCTGATAGATTTCAGCTCCCAAGGAATTCAGCTACTGCTGCTTGATGGTTGCTCGATCATAGAAACCGAGAGCAATATCGTATAAGAAAAAATACTATGCACGAAAGTGTTTAAATCGGTCGTTTTGATATTATGCGCACTTTTCTTTTTCAGCAGTAGATTATTAAAATCGAGGATATAAATGTCGTTCTTTTTCTATGTCATGGCAACCGAATCTGGTATTCAAGAAAAAGTTTATGAAGAAATTCGACAAGTATTTGGTGATGTATGTTTACTGAAAATGAATCCGAGAGAATAGTAGAGTATTTAGTCATGTTTATAATCTTATAGGATGAAATAACATATGATAAAATTAGTGAACTCGAATATTTGGATATGGTGATTAGTGAAACACTTCGAATGTATCCACCGTTTCTCAGATTTGATCGTGTTGCATCTCAAGATTATAAACTTGGCGATTATGTTATTCCGAAAAACACATGTATTAACGTGCCGGTTTATTCGATTCATCATGATCCTACGATTTGGCATGAACCTGAAAAATTTATACCAGAACGGTAAAATTCGATAGCATCATATTATTAATGTATATCATCTTTTGTGATAGATTTTCATCAGTAGAAAAAGCTGTACGACATCCTATGTCCTATCTTCCGTTTGGTGATGGACCACGGTATGATTTTAATGATCATTTATATCAATTGAAGTAGTTTTCATTTTAGTAATTGTATTGGAATGCGTTTTGCTCTATTAGAAGCGAAATTGGGAATTTCAAAAGCAATTCGTCTGGTCGAATTTCGTACTTGCGAAAAAACAGATGTAAGTCGCATTATTGTTCTCTTATTTGTCATTGATTTATTTATACCGTATAGATTCCACTTCAACTGGGAAAACTAGGAATTCTTAATACAAAAAATCCTATCTGGTTAACTGTTATTCGTCGATCAACATAAACTATTTTTATTATTAACCTTTATGTGTTTATGTAAAAAATATATCTTGAGAGAGATTCATATAATGACATTAACGGTTTATTTTTGGAAATGTAACTGCAAACATAATAAAATCTCCATTTTCAAGACCGTATTCACTTAATGTCAAATGATCGATACTTCCACCCAAATATCGCTGATTCATTTCTAATTTATTTTCTTTGTCAGTTTCCAAGGGTTCATCCTGTAGTAAATCGCGTTTCTGCCATACCATTAATATTTTGCATCGTACGTCTCCGAGTTGGGAAGGGAATCCCATAGATTTGATTAAATATTGTTTAAGTATAGCAATTTTATGATCTGTATGTGCTTCAAATGTTGCTGGAAAATCAGATGCAGCATGGCGTGCTCGAAGTCTTATTCGTTTATCTATGGATTGGTCCATATTTGCATCAATGGGAATAGAAATGATCGGTTCAGTACCCATACATGATGGAAATTGAATTTGAGGTGGATTCAATGGACCATTGTCATTATTAGGAATTCGAGCCGCGGTAGTCTTTTTGAATATATTACCCATCTTCAAACGAATGAAAGCTAAATAACAACTGCATACGTGACAAACAAACTACTTTCTGTAAGATGACTCATTAAACATGACGCTATTCTTGTGCAAGTACTAATTTTCGTATACAGTTGTGCTAATTCAGGATGATCATCCGGAAGTGCCTCAGATTTAATTTGACATGCATACTGATCAAATTTCAATTTTCGAACAACCCTAATGTGGATTTGCTTCTATTCTCATTTCAATTCAATTGACGTTTTAAAATAGATTTCAGCTAATAATTGATTTTGTCTCATTGTTGCCGTTATTGCTAATCTTTCATATTATTCACAGATAAACTTTTCAAAGGTTGTTGATAATACACTTCTGTTTTCTCTAAGTGTCACATTTCCAGTAAAATATTTCCGATTGATAAAAGACTTGTTTTCTGATTGATAATTTCTTGTTTTAATAAATGAAATAATTCATTAATCGATCGTTTCATTATCATAAAAAACTTGAGTTATTCTAAAAACAATACCTTCTTATTTACTATCAAATTGACGGGTTAAAATCGATGCATTTGACATCTGATTTCATGTCAAAGAGCTATATCTTGAATACTACAGCCAATTATACTGATGTTATTCGGTTTCCTAGTACAAATTCTTCTTGTAATAGCATTTGTATCGAGCTCATCTGCCGGTACATTTTTTACTTTTTATCAAATGGACCTCTTTTGGTATCACTTATACCGTCAGTTATTTCGCATCTTGTAGTGACTATAACAATAATTATTTTTGTGACTGCACTTAGAATGAAAAATAAGATATTCTGATTGCTTGCGAAAATCTTATGTTCGATGAAATTAAAAACAAGCGATAGTTATTGTCGAATTCGTTGTATGTATTTTGTCATTGATTCTTTGAACTTGTTTGTATACAGTTCTGATGGGAGAACAAATACAACAAAGATAAGCATTGGTGGTGTAAAAGAGATAAAATAACCACAAAGATATAACCATGGATTGCTCGATGGATCTACACATCCTGATACTAGTGATAGAATTAAGCGAGGTATTGCTAATGTAAGCAGAACGATAGGACTGATTATTAATTGTTTGTGTTCGCTCAATTGCTTAAAAATATGTTCCTTGAAGGATAGATTCTTAAGTGCTGTTGATCGTTGTCGAGCAGTGCCAAAAATAATAGACACAGCAGAACAAAGATTTGCAATAAATGGCATTATGAGATGAAAAAATAAAGTAAAAGTATTGTAATTCTGAAGAGCATGAGTGTAGCGAACAATACATAAAACTTGAAGTTCTGGCATGTATTCGATTGTTTCATTCCTTATATCTTCATATATATTACTTAAGTTACCTTTTATTGATATATTCATAGGTAATTCATGCTTTATTGATTTATACTTTGGAATTGTATGTTGAAATAAATCATGGCGAATCGGTTCATGAACAAGACTTCCTAAGATTAATATAGGTAAAATGAAAATTATTCGTCGAGCCATTCGTCTACTCATTCTTTGGTCGAAATTAACCCCTTTTAATACATTCATAGTTCGTTCAATAGCAACACAAGCATTTAGCCAACCATCGAAATACAAGCATAATTTCAAAACAGGACCGATAAATACACAATCGAATCGAAGAACATTCAAATTAATAGTTGAATATAGTTGAGTAAGAACCACAAACCAGAATTTAATTGTGAACATAGTAATTGTTAAAAGAGATGTTATTGAAGATGCAAGAAGATAGATTCCACAACCAATTTTTCTTAATTCTTTATTCTTGAAAGTCATTAACGAGAAAATTCCGTTAATTGTGCCAATGAAAAACATTATCATCGTGATAGCAGCAGCTACTTTTATCAAAGATGATTGTTTGCCGAATGATGCATTCGGTTGAACTTGATTACGAAGAATATCATTGATGGTCAAACCAATAGTCTTTTGAAAGGGATTACATTGATCACCCATATCACAACTACTATGTTTTTTAACTAAACAAATTCAAAAATATAAACTTTTAGCTAATCATTTATTTCAAATCAGTTACTAACCAAATCGATTGAGAGTGATATTTTTTGGCCCACTTATAAGTAATGTAAAAGGTCCTCGTACGTCTGAATCAAACGTTGTCACCAACAAGATGTATGTTCGATTTATTTCAAGATAACTTCCGAGTTTAAGCTGAAGATTCTTACAACTTTCATTAGTTTTCGCAAGCAAGTTTTTATTTGGATGTGATAGATCAAAGTCGCTTTCATAGAGATATCCATATAAGGGAATACTAATACAGGTGTCACTATTAAACATATAGGAACCGTTTTGTTGAACACTGATTCGAATAGTTTCATAATGATAATTTCCTTTTCCACATATACGTGGATAAACTTGATTTTCTTTCGTTAGTTCCGATGAATATGTTGCTTGAAGACCTGAAATGCAATCTCAATTAGATCACAAAAATCATAATATCTAACAAAATATTAGATTTACTGATATGAGTGAAAGTCACATTATTTGGACCCGATACCAATATTGAGAACTTGCCTAGACCTGATTTGGCTGCATTAGCTGTAACTAATATATAAGTTAAGTTGGCCTGTAAGAAAGTATTAATTATAAACGAGCCCGAGATTCCAAGACAACCTGCGGATTTTTTGGAAACTAAGTTTTCGTTTGAATTGTGCTCATTAAAATGTTGTACATATAGAAAGCCGTCTATAGGATACATATGATCTGCCATTATGCTAGACAGAGTGTAATTTCCTGATTGGGTAGCGACTATTTGTATAGCTTCATATTCCGAATTAGTTGATTGACAACATCTATGGATAAATTTCCAACTTGATTTTAGCCATGGAGGATCGCATGTCGATTGAATAATTGAAGGAATATTACCTTACAAACGAAACAAAATATATACTAAGTTAATACTAATAGTTACCAATCAGTTTCATATTGATTTTATCTGGTCCATTAACAATCACCGAAACTATACCTTGTACATTCTTGATATGAATCGCTGATGTTACTATTAATATATATGTAATATTGTAGTGTAAGTAAGCTGTCATATGAAAACGTTGTTTTGTACAGTAGTACTCATGAACGAAAAGTAAATTTTCAAGTATATTATGTGGATTGAAGTAATGCTCATACAGATAAGTCGATGGTTGAAAGTCAGCATTACTTATAAAACTATAATAGCCTGTTCTTTTTATTTTTATTTCAAGAGCTTCATAGTAATAGTCCAATAATTCACAGCCTAGATGTCCATGTTTTCTACTATTATTTTTCAATAGCACGGAATAATTTGATTCGACATTTGGCGCAATATTATCTTTTAACAAATAAGAAAAAACAACGTTTTAATTTTAACCCCTCAAGAAAACATACCTATGCGTTTCATAATAACTTTGCTTGGACCTTGGACATTTATTGAAAATGAACCTTGCCTAAACCATGAGTACGATATCAGTATCAATGTAAGTGATGTATTCATTTGAAGATGTAATGAAGTTCCCTGTCTATTTTTCAGCGGCGCAAACTTCATAGTTGTGTTCATAGAAACGTCAAATATAGAAAAATCGTTCTCATGAAAATATCCAAAGAAGTCCTCATTACTATTAACTATAAAGAGATAATAGCCTGTTTCAGTCACATGGATCTTTATAAGTTCGCAAAACGAATCGAAATCGCATTTTTGCAAACCACATCTATGACTCTTTTGCGTCCAAGATAACGAATATACAGATTGTTCAAGTTTCGGCTTATCTAAATATAAACAATCGAGAAAAAATTCTCTACATATGGTCTCATTCTCATAGGACAAAAACGCTTACACATTTCACTAAAAAGAATATGAGATGGACCAATTAACAAAACTGAAAATGATAATGTTGTATTTAAATCAGACGCTGTTATTAATAAATAATATGTTTCATTTAATTGAAGATTTCGAGTAAACTTAATTTGATCAATAGTACAGCTAATAGAAAGACGTAGAAGTAAGTTTATTGTGTCATTATCTCGATCAAAGTAATTATTGTATAGACTGACATCGACTTCGTCAGTACTACTAATCAGAAAGTCATATTTACCATCTTTAGACACATTCATTTGTATAATTTCATAATACTCGAGTCTTTTAGACTCTTGTATGTATATTTTTACATCGGTTGTTAATATTGACGTATGTTTTGACTCAATTAGAATCGGAGTATCTATTCAAAGAAATAAGAAGCTTAGGATACAATGCTACACAATTAACTGTAAACAAACCTATTGGTGATGTCAGTATTGTGTTCATTGTCATATTATTCGTAGAATCTAGAGTAGAGTAACAAAATACTAATGAAAGAGTCACGAACATTTCTAAACTTACTAATTGTATTATTACAAATATTGTTTGATAATGAAACTTTTCTAATGTACGGATTGTCTAAACTTGTAACATATATATTGCCAAATCTGTCAAAAGCTATATTCTTTATGTCGAGGCTTTGATGTATAAGATTACTCGATGTTGAAGAACAACTCGCAATACAGCGGCAACCGTAACGTGTTTGTCTGAATATACCATAATTATAAGCTAGTACAATATAAAGTTGATCGTTTCCATCCAAAATAATACCGATCGGTTTGATAAGTTGGCAGAAAGATGTGTCATTTCTTGCGACTACGGTTTTTCCATTAATTTCACCAGGATGAAAAAGTTGAATTCGATCGTTTTCCCTATCCGCTACATATAAATCAAGATTAGTATTAACAAAAATTCCATGAGGATTATTAAGCATATTTTCATTTGAACCTCTAACACCAACACCAGCAACAATGGTTACAATATTGGAATCGTTATGTAATGATTTTGTGATGACTATATGACTAAATCCTATAGAACAGTATATTACATTATTGATAGCAATAAAAATATGATAACATCCTCGGCAATATTTTGCAACAGGTTCCACTGTGTTATTTGCTGCTATCAATCTATATACTTCAAAAACCTGGTTTACATATATATCATTTTCTGTTAAAACGAATAATCCATCTATCCGTTCTATACCATTCACGATTCTCCCAGTTAGACTGCTGTTGTCCAAACTCAATTGAAATAGATAATTAGTATACCTATGCGTTATATAAATCGTATTTTGCTTATCAATAAACAGAGTCTGTGCGTTCAACTTTATAGACGAGTCTATTAGTGATCCGGTGTCAGTAGAATTCCACTCTGTACATGCAGATAAATTCGGTTGATTATAAGATACTGCTGAAAAAGAAAAAACTGATATATTTATTAATGAAAATAGTAAATGATTAAATTTAACATGCCTATAGTGTATACAAACTGAGAAATAATCATCCAACTAGCAATCATTTTTACAACAAATGTTCGTTATATATCATTAAAATAGTTGAATTCTGTCAAAGTCACGTTTCTATAACTAGAAAAAAAATAGATGAAGTATGATATATGAAGAAAGTATCTGACATTATTTCAGTATCAAATTTCAGTTCTTATTAAAATATTGAAAAATCAACGAGAAAAATGTTTTATTTTGATATAAATAGAGTGTTGAGGGTGATGATGCTAGAAATACAGCATTATTACTGTGTAATGCAATGTATAAAACTAGTAAGATTTGGAAAAATAACATTTTCATGGTGATAAACGTATGATGACTATATGTATATCTCTTATATAAAATAAAACTCCCTCAAGATAAAAATGATTAAACCGATATGACACCATATTAATATTTATCTTTAATTTTTTTGTTAAATCATTTCTTTGTGATGTAGCGAGGAAAAACTATGTTTCTCGATGTTCAAATTGATAAAATAATTTGCCATATGGCAGATTTCCTTTCACTAGCTTATCTTTAGTAAAACTATATAATTTGAGCATAATTTTCTATTTAACACTACAAAAAAATCCAGAAAAATGCTACTTCGAACAGGTCTTATCGGTTTAATGTTGTTTTTACAACATTTAGTTTCTTCTCAAATTCAAATCAATTTTCAACAGAATTGTCTTTATATTCCAATTCCATTTCTAAAGAAATATGATGAACGTCAAATCTTACCTTATTGTTTCACTGAATCAACATTAAAATTTGAAATGAAAATAAATCATATCGATCCAATCTTTACATTCGATCAATTAGCAGAGAAAAATATTACTGCCGAAGAATTATATCAATGGTCAGCATCGATTGATCTCATTGAACAATATCAACTCTATTTAAACGATAAAACATCTATCTCAGGAAATCAAATATTTTACAATTGCACTTTGCCATATTTTGGTTCTCAATGTCAATATGTTTTCAAAGATTTAAATTATTCACAAGTATCATTAATGGAAATGGTTCGAGAATATTATCATGTCAATAAATATGAACCAATGTTATTCACTTGTTATGAACATTTGAAATGTAACCGAGGACCAAGTCCAGCATGTCTCGATTGGACGGAAATATGCGATGGAAAAATCGATTGTTTAGACGAAGGATTAGATGAAAAAGATTGTTGGCAACTTGAAATTGTTGATCGTTGCGACAAGAATCAATTTCAGTGTCATAGTGGACAATGCATACCAGGTATATTTAAAAATGAGGATAAATTTAGTTTAGATTGTGTTGATCAATCGGATGAAACTAATGTAAACCACAACACTATATATGGAGTCATTGAATTATTCGATGGGCCAATTATAGCACTCGAGGATGTTTCATGTGCAAAATTAAACAGTATTAGAAGATTTAATTTGTATCCTTGGGCAAGTTCATGTGTAAACAATCGACAACAAATTTTCTTCGACGCATTGTTTTCAATGAAGCACAAATCATTATCTGATGAATGTTGGACAGCATATAAATGTATTGTTCATATACCAATTTTAAAATCGCTTATATGCAAATTAACTTGTCAGAATGGATTTTGTGAACAAATATTGAAAACACAATGTCCACAATTTATCTACATATCAGCTGTACCGATTTTATTTGACCATGTAAATATGGTAATAGATAAAAATGAATTAATGCTAACATTTGATTGGGATTATAATCCTTTAATAAAATACATTTGTTTTGATCGTCAACGACTTTATGTTAATGACAAATACAGATATAGGAATTTTTCGCTATGGAATAATCAAACGTGTTTTACTGATACATATTCAATATTTTATAGAGTTTTTCCTCAAAATGGTTACTGGTTGGAAAAATATTTCGCTGAATTACGCATATGGCTTGATCAGAACTCAATTATTATTGAGAATAATTTATCAATTTATACAAATTCAAATTTATATGAATGTAAAAATTGGCCAAAAGTAATTCCGAATCGTCGAATAAAAGATTCATTTACCGATTGTTTTGATAACGATGATGAAAATGATGATTTTGATTTCAATGATTGTTTCACCAGTAACAGGACATATTATTTTCGATGTTTGAATTTGACTTGTATTCGTCCGAGTTATGTTAATGATGATTACTGCGATTGTCCACTTGATTCTAAGAGGCAAATTTGTGCCGATGAAAACCAACCTGATTTCGGTCGGAAACATTCACGTTTGTTTCAAAAGATATGCAATAACAGGCGAGACATCGCCAATGTTCAGACCGGTCCATTTGTTTCAACTACTGAAGATGAAACAAATTGTAAACATTGGCCATTAGTTCATGTTTATAATCATTGTGATGGTTATTTTGATAATGAAAATGGTTTAGATGAACTTAATTGTGATCCATCACCGCCGATAATTTGTCCTTCGAATCATCATCTTTGTATTTCTCAACGAACACATCAATTCATATGTTTATCGATTAAAAAAACAAATGATGGAATTATTGATTGTGTTGGTGCTTTTGATGAGTCAAGATATTGTCACAAAAATGCTTATGATCGAGATATTGGTTCAATTTTGTGTCAAGACAATTGCATATCTACACATACTTTATGTGATTCTCAATCTCTTTGTATTAGAAAGAATTCTAATCAAGTATGTCAATTAAATTATCAATCAAATTGTTCTGAAATCGCTCAATTTTTTTGTAAACAATATCTGAATATACGAACAGTGGAACTAAAGAAATATTTTACACTTGATCAACGAATGAATTTTGCTGATGAACAAACAAAAGATGAAGAAGATATTTATGATATATATGCTAAACTTAGACATTTACAACCACAATCTTATCATCAACATTGTCATCGTGGACTTGAGTTAAATGTTTATTTAGATAAATCAATAAATCTTACCACGAGCCTTTGTCTTTGTCCACCAAGTTATTATGGTTCAAATTGTCAATATCAAAATCAACGTGTTAGTTTAACAGTACAGTTTCGTGCGCCATCAGATTCTATACAAATACCATTTCTTATTATTATCTCGTTAATTGAGAATAGTGAAGAAAGAATTATTCATTCAAGTGAACAATTCACTTATTTATCATCGAAACATTGTCGAAGAAAGTTTCATTTTAATTTTCTATATTCAACACGACCCAAAAATTCATTAA
>Ga0209935_1005519_pt1 | contig 10712 bp, 10 predicted proteins | sample ThiBio_1000_plan_2_FD_183958 | JGI IMG/M metagenome (GOLD analysis project Ga0209935, IMG submission 183958) | Wastewater bioreactor microbial communities from Cape Town, South Africa - Thiocy_cont_1000_plan (SPAdes) | ecosystem: Engineered > Bioreactor > Thiocyanate-remediating >... | reverse complement strand
CTGCGCGGAACAGGGCCGTCGCCATGGGGGCGAGCACGAAGAAGGCAACGAACAGGCTGACGCCGCCATAGGTGACGATCGCGCCGGCGAGAACGACGGCGAGGACGGCCCGCTTTTCGCCGAGCTTCTCGACCATGAAATTGGCGATCGAGGTCACCGAGCCCGTGTCCTCCATCAGCTTCCCGAACAGCGCGCCGAGCAGGAAGATCGGGAAGAACTGCGCCAGGAACTGCGCGGCGCTCAGCATGAACGTCTGCGTCCAGTGCGCGAGCAGCGGCTCGCCCGACAGCAGCGCGGCGATGAGCGCCGCGATCGGCGCGAGCAGCAGGATCGACCAGCCGCGGAAGGCGAGCCAGATGAGGAGGCCGAGGCCGAGAAGAATGCCGAAGAGACCCATGCTCAGCTCTCCGTGACGAGGAAGTCGATATCGGCGGTGGAACGCTGGCCGAGGTCGTCGCCGTGCTCGGCAAGGAAGGCGTCGGCGCTGCGGCGGCCCTCCTCCTTCAGCATGGTCAGGAACGCCCATTCCGCGTTCAGCTTGGACGAGGCGCCGAGCTCGACCATCATCTCCGTCATGATGCGGTGCGTGCGCACCTTGGCCCAGCGCGCGCCTTCGCCGGAGCCGGGATCGGCGACCTGCTTCAGCAGCGCGATCATCCGAAGCTCCTTCATCAGGGTCGCATTGAACGATATCTCGTTGAGCCGGTTGAGGATTTCAGACGCGGTCTTCGGCGTTTCCGGCCGGATGCGCGGATTGATCTGGACGAGGATCGTGTCGGGCACGTCGCTCTCGCGCACCAGCGGCGTGATCGTCGGATTGCCCGCGAAACCGCCGTCCCAATAGGGCTCGCCGTCAATCTCCACCGCCTGGAACATGGTCGGCAGGCAGGCCGAGGCGAGCAGCACGTCGGGCGTGATCTCGCCATTGCGGAAGATGCGGCCGCGCCCGGTATGGACATTGGTCGCCGTCACGAACAGGCGGACGGGCGAGCCGGCAAGCCGCTCGAAGTCGATCTGTTCGGCGAGAATCGTCCGGAGTGGGTTCTTGCCGCTCGGGTTGAGGTCATAGGGCGAGAACAGCCGCGTCATCATGTCGATGGCGATGTAGGCCGGCGACGTGTCGAGCGTCCAACGGCCGAGCAGCACGTCGAGCGGGCTGCGCTGGAACGGGCTGAAGCGGGCTGCTTCGGCGACCGTGGTCCAATAGCGGTCGAGCGCCGCGCGCGCGCCATCGCGCCCGCCCGCCGCATAGCCATCGGCGAGGACGGCCGCGTTCATGGCGCCGGCCGACGTGCCGGATATGGCGGCGATGACGAGGCCTTCCTCCTCGAGCAGGCGATCGAGCACGCCCCAGGTGAAGGCGCCGTGCGAACCACCGCCTTGGAGGGCGAGGTCGATCGGAAGCGGCGCCTCTGCGCTCCAGCTTCTCGTCTTGCCTTTGGTCATGGCTGCTCGCTCCGTTCTCGGAAAAGGGGTCGCGCGTTGCGCGCGGAAGGGGGATGCCGGCCGGGAATGGGATGGCCGTCCGGCCGCGTCCGCGGGGACGCAACGTCGCAGCCCCTAGTCGAGCCGGGGAAAGGCGCGTGCCGGATTGGTTGCGGTGATTGCGGGCCGATTGCCGCCGCTGTAATCTCGACGTCCAAGTATTTGGCAAAAGGACCGGCGAAATGGGCAGTATCAAGCCCGATTTCGGTAGGACATTGAGCAGTGCGCCGAACGCACTCCGCCCTCTCGTCTTCTCGACCGAGCAATTGCCGACTGGCGAACAGTGGGACGCCTGGCGCGCATTCATGGGCGAGGCCATCGAACTCGATATATCTTCCGCGCCGTCGAGCCCGTTTATCGCGGAGCACGCTCTCTGGGATTTCGGCCGTTTTGCGCTGACGCGGGCTGTTCTGCCAGCCGGAGGACCGGTTCGCTCCTGGCGGCATCTGCGGCGTCAGCCGCTCGATCACTGGTGCCTGGTGCTCGTTCCGCGCCTCGATGGCGGCGCGCCGCGGCTTTACCTCCGCTCGCTCGCCGATCTGTTCGAGGCGCATGGCAATGACAGCCGCGTCATCAGCCTCTATCTGCCGCGCGACAGCCTCGGACGAATCGCCGCCCAGCTCGACCCGGTCACCGGGGAGCTGATTCGCACGACGATGATCGATCTGCTCAGCGATTATCTGCTGAGCCTCGAGCAGCGGCTGGCGAGCTGCGAGATGTCCGATGTCTCCGCGATCGTGCGGGCGACCGAGGCGATCATGATCGCGTGCCTGTCGGCCGGCGGCGCCGAGGAGATCGCGCATGCCCGTGACGGGACCGCGCTTTCGCTGGTCGAGCGGGCGCGGCGGATCATAAGACGGGACTTCTTCTCGCAGGAGCTTTCCCCGGACGTTCTGGCGCGTTCGCTCGGCATTTCGCGGTCGGGTCTCTATCGCGCCTTCGAGCCCTATGGCGGCGTGCGCCAGGTGATCCAGGAGGAGCGGCTGGCTGCCGCCCATGTAGCGCTGGCCGATCCGGAGCGGACCGAGTCGATCGTGCAGATCGCGGAACGCTGCGGTTTTGGCGATGCATCCGGTTTCAGCCGGGCATTCCGCCGGCAGTTCGGCTACAGCCCGAGCCAGGTGCGGGCTGGCGGCGCGGCGGGCCATCGCGCCGGAATTCCGGCTCTGTCGACGCGCTCCAGCGATGGGTGCCTCGGTCAGGTCCTTCGCCGGCTTCACGCCTGACATCAGCTGCTCCCTGCGAGATACATCGCGATCGAGAATGCAAGGACCAGGCCGAGGAAGATCGCGCCGGCGATCGGCCATTCGCGCAGGCGCGCCTCGGTCCGCTCGATCGCAACCGAAGCCGCGCCGGCGAGCTGGCCGACCGGGCGGAGGAGGGCGAGGATGTCGCCCGGCGGGATGCGCGGCGGGTTCGGCAGAAGGCGTCGCCCGCCGATCGCCAGCAGGCCGCCGATCGCGAGGGGCCAGATGCCGTCGAACAGCGTCGACGGCGAGACGGCGTCGGAGAGCGGATAGCCGGTCGCTGGCGTCAGCAGGATCCAGGGCGCCAGCACCGCGAGCGCGGCGACGCCCCACCACACGAGTCGGAGCGTGAGCGGCGCGAGCGCCTCACCGGCATCCGTCCGCGCCGTACTGCGCAGCACGGCGAGGAAGTGGATCATCAGGACGGTGGACGCGATGGCCGAGAGCTTGCCGAGCGTGCCGACGAGGCCATAGCCGAGGGCATCCTTGACGGCGAGCTTGGCGAGCGCGCCGCCGGTGAGCGGCAGGCCGGCAATGCCGAGCGCGACGAAGGCCGCCGGAATGAACACCGGCCAGATGCGCCAGCGCCCCGTCGCGGCGACGACGCCGATCGCGAGGAAGAGGCCGCCTTTCGCGAAGAGATGGTGCACGGCATAGAAGGTCGCCTCGGCCGGGGCGCTGGCCCGACCTGCGGCGAGGCCCATGCCGAGCACGGCGGCGATGACGCCCATCTGGCTGATGCTGGAATAGGCGAGGATGGCCTTGGGGTTGGTCTGGGTCAGGCCGACCAGCACGCCATAGAAGGCCGAAATCATGCCTACTGCAGTGAGGACCTCGCCCCAGGGCACGGATCCCGAATCGAAGGGCAGGAAGCGCACCAGTCCGATGACGCCCGCCTTGACCGCGGCGCCCGAGAGCGCGGCGACGGCCGGGATCGGCGTCGCGCGATAGGAGAGCGGCATCCAGAGGTGCAGCGGGACCTGCGCCATCTTGGTGCCGAAGCCGAGGATGAGGAACAGCAGCGTCCAGTCGCGCCAGGGCGAGAAGGGCAGCCCCTGCACCACATCGGCAATAGCCAGGCTGCCACCGGGCGAGGCATTGGCGAGCAGCACGAAGGCGATCAGCAGGAACGCCTCGCCGAGCACGGCAAAGCCGACATAGATCGCGCCGGCGCGGCGGACCGTCGAATTGCCGTCCAGCACCACGAGGCCATAGGCGGCGAGGCTGACCAGCGAAAACAGGAGGTAGAACGAGACGACGTCGTCGGCGACGAACACGCCGAGGCTGCCGGCGAGCGTGAACAGCCACCAAAGACCGGCGCGGCGCAGCATCGAGCCGCCCTGCCAGTAGGCCGGTGCATAGAGCGCCGCCGCGGTCCAGAGCAGCGCCGCTGCGCCCATGAGCATGGCCCCGGGCGTGTCGAGGGCGAGCGTCAGGCGGAACGGGCCGGGCATGACGAAGCGGGCGCCATTGCCGAGCAGGGCGACAGCGAGCGCGGGCAGCGGCGCGATGGCGAGCAGCGTGCCGATGCGGGCGCGGGCGGCGGGGAAGGAACGGCCGACCGCCAGCACGAGCGGGAAGAGGAGGGCGAGCGCCAGCAGCAGCCCCGCGCCATTGGTGGTATCACCGGAGAGAAGCGAACCGCTCATGGCGCGAGCCCTCCGGGAACCAGCAATCCTGCCTCGGCGCCACGGCCGATGCCCAGCAGCGGCGCCGGCTCGAGCGGCACGAAGCCGATCAGCAGCGCCATGATCGCCAGTGCCAGCGCGACCAGCTCGCGCCGCCGTGACACGGGGGCCTTGACCTTGATGCGCGCCAGCGGCCGGGCCATGGCCGGGACCAGGACGCGGAAGACATAGCCGGCCGCGAGCAGGCCGCCGCAGAGGATGACCGCGGCCCACCACCATTGGCCCTCGCCGACGGAGGCATTGAGCATCAGCCATTTGGCCGAGAAGCCGCCGCTCGGGGGCAGGCCCATCAGCGACATGCCGCCGAGGCCGAAGGCGATGAAGGTGATCGGGATGACGCGGCCGGCCCCGGCGAGGCCGGAGATGCGGTCATGACCGAAGGCGTCATAGACGAGGCCGGCGGCGAGGAACATCGCGGCCTTGGCGAAGGCGTGCGAGGCGAGCTGCAGGATGCCGCCGGTCCAGGCGATCGAGGCGAAGGCGGGCGTCGCCTCGGAGCCGGTCGCGAGCGGGAACATCAGGAACAGATAGCCGATCTGCGCGACCGTCGAATAGGCGATGAGCAGTTTGAGGCGGGCCTGGCGGATCGCGATCACGCTGCCGAACAGGATGGCGAGCGCGCCGAGGCCGGCGAGCATCTGCGCGCCGAGCCCGGTCGCCTCTGCCGGCAGGATGTCGAACCAGAGCCGCAGGATGATGAAGAACGAGCCCTTCACCACAAGGGCCGACAGCACGGCGCTCGCCGCCGCCGGCGCGCCGGCATGGGCGGCCGGCAGCCAGATGTGCAGCGGGAACAGCGCCGTCTTGGCGAGCAGGCCGACCGTCATCAGCGCGATGGCGATGAAGAGCAGCGGCTCGACCCGCGCCACCGACTTGAGGAGCGCGATGTCGAGCGTGCCATAGCCGGAATAGATCAGCGCGACGCCGAGCAGATACATGACGGAGCCGAGCAGCGCGAACAGGAGATAGCGCAGCGCCGCGCGCATCGTCTCCGCCTTGCCGTCGAGGCAGACGAGCGGCACGGCGGTGAAGGTCACGAGTTCGATGGCGACGAAGAGGTTGAAGAGGTCATCGCCGAGGAAGATCAGGTTGAGCGCGCCGGAAATGCCGAGCAGCAGCGTCCAGAAGACGGTCGGCGCGCGCTTTTCGGGCGCGTCCGCATCGTAGCCGAACTGGCCCTTGGCGAAGATGCCGACGGCGCCGATGACGATCGCGGTCAGCACGATCAGCACGACCGAGAGGCCGTCGGCGCGCAGCGCCAGTCCCAGCGGCGGCCGCCAGCCGCCGACGAGATAGATCACCGCGCTGCCGGTTCCGGTAAGCTCGGTCAGGATGGCGAGCGCGATGGCGGCGCCGATGGCGAGCGTCGTCAGCGCGACCAGCTCGGTGCGCCGCGATCCGAGCGTCCAGATCAGCAGGATGCCGACGATCGGCACGAGGATCGCGAGGACGAGCAGGAAGCCGCCGGGCGTCGTATCGGCCGGGAAGGGGAGGGCAAGAGGCGTGGTCATGACGCCGCGTCTCCCTGCCCCGGGGTTCCCGTCTCGCCCTTCGGCGGCACGGGCGCAGCCTGGCCGGGCTGTCCGGCATCGGTCGCGGCCGAGGAGAGGCGCTGCACCAGGGTGACGGCGAGGGCTGTTGCGGAGAAGGCGACGACGATACCGGTGATCACGAGGGCCTGCGGAACGGGATCGCCGCCAAAGCCGGCGGCCGCGCCGCGGCGGGCGATCACGCCGAAGACGAGGAAGACGCCGGCGCCGACGAGGTTGAAGGCGAGGATCTTGCGGATCGGCTTCGGATCCAGCACGAGGCCGAACAGGCCGATGCCGACCAAAGCCGCGCCGCAGAGGCCATAGAGCGTGGCTGTGTCGAACGTGGCGCCGGTCATGGGCGATCCCCCTCCAGCGGCGGGCCTGCGAGCAGCATGCCCAGCATGGCGGCGATGGAGATCAGCAGGCCTGCCTCGATCGCGAGGATCAGCGGCTTGGCGAGACCATCGGGATAGGCGAGGAACGCGCCGGCGAAATGAAAGCCCGATACGCCGATCGCGATGAAGATCGCCGGTCCGACGACGAGTGCGATGCGCAGTCGGCGGCTGGAGAGCGCAGGCGCCGGGCGGAGGCCCGCCATCATGACCAGCATCCACATGGCGGCGAGAATGGTCGCGCCCTGGAACTTGCCGCCCGGCTCGTCGGCGCCGACCCAGGTGATGTAGATGCCGATGACGATGCCGAGCGGCACCAGCCATTGGGCCAGCAGGAGCAGCGGCGCGGGAACATCGGCGGAGGCGACCCGCGGCCGTGCGCCCCAGGCGCCGTCCGGCGTGAGCGACCAGACGCCGATCAGCGCGAGCAGCACCACGACCGTCTCGAGGAAGGTGTCGAAGGCGCGATAGGCCATCAGCACGGCGGTGATCGGGTTGCCGACGCCGGTCGAGGCGAGATGCTCGGCGGCGAGTGGCGCCAGCGTCGGCGCCACGGCCGGCGGGAAGACGACCAGCGCCCCGAGGAAGAGCGCGACGGCGCCTGCCAGCACGCCGACGAGGATGCGGAACGGGACACTCGGCACCGAGTTCATCGCGTCGCCAGCGCGGGCGAGACCGCGGGCGCGCAGCAGCATGACGCCGGTGGCGCCGCCGCCGACGGCGATCTCGGTCAGACCGACATCGGGCGCTTCGATGCGCAGCCAGCCGAGCGACAGGAGCAGCCCGAAGGCCATGAAGCCGACGATCGCGGCGAAGACGTCGCGCACGACGATCATCCAGATCGCGAGGCCGATCATGGTGACGACGAGCAGCGCGTCGAAGAAGGCGGTTTCGGTCATGGCCGCTCCTCACGGCGCAGCACCCGCGCCACGAGCTGCGCGCCGGTCGCCCCGGCGAACTGCACGAGCAGCCAGATGAACACGAGCTTGAGCGCGTCGAACACGCCCGCGCACTGGGGCAGCAGGCCGAGCACGATGAAGCCGAGACCGAGATTGTCGGCCTTCGTCAGGGCATGCAGGCGCGACAGCGAATCCGGAAAGCGGATGATTCCGACCGTTCCGGCCACGAAGAAGACAAGCCCGAGCGTCACGGCGGCAACGGTGAAGAGATCGGCGAGGAGACTCACGATTCGGGCCCTCCGATCTCTCCCTCGCGGCCCGAATCGAGCGCGCTCAGCGAGAAGGCGATCGCGGCGAAGGCGGCGAGGAGCGCCAGCGTCAGCGCGATATCGATGAAGGCGAAGCGGCCGCCGGCAAAGGCGAGCAGCAGGCAGGCGCCGACGCTGCCGCTGCCCAGAAGCTGTACCGCCATCAGCCGGTCGGCCCGCGATGGCCCCCGCAGCACACGGACGAGGCCGATGGCGACGCCGAGCAGCACGACGAAGGCGGCGAGGTTGAGGAACGCGGTCATGATCCGGCCAACCGCTCTTTCTCCGCCTCGAGTCCGAGCGCGGCCATCAGGCGCGCCTCGTCATCGGCCAACTGTGCGGCGGCATCGATGTCGGTATCGAGACAATGCAGCTCCATGGCGCCGTCGGCGGTCTCGCCCGTCGGCAATGTGCCGGGCGCCATCGAGGCGAGGTCGGCGAAGAGCGTCCGCGCCGGGCCGGGTGGCAGGGTCGGCGTGAACTGCGCCATGCCGGGCTTCAGGGGAAGTGACGGCGAGAAGGCGCGATGGGCGATGTCGAAGCCGGCCAGCACCGACTGGCGCAGGAAGCGGACGGCATAGGAAAGCAGCGCGCCGGCACGCGGCGTGGTGAGCGTTTCAGGCGCCAGCGAGCGGCTGGCGAGCGCTCCGAGGAAGGCCGCGAGAAGCCCCACGGGCACATCTGCGAGCCGCGCGTCGGTCAGAACGAGCCAGACGAGGAACAGCACGGCGGCGCGCACGAAGGGGAATCGCCGGCTGGCGGGAACAGCGTTCGTCATCGCGTCCTCCATGACAGCGACGCCGCCAGCGTGCTCAAGCGCGATACGGCCTTCGAGCCGGCCGACGGGTTCGAAGAGGTGGTCAAATCCTGCATGTCGAACCGTCCGTCCGGTGGATCTTCAGGGCTCAGTCCGGCGAAGCCGCATGCCGATGGGCGTCCGATATCTGCTCCGATCGACGCCCCGCAAGTGACTGAAGATGTCATGCAGGGAGGGGCGTCATCTAGGGTTTATCGATATGATGGACGTTGACAAGCGCCGGTTCCGATCGGCACTCAATTGGGACGTGGCGCCAAACCATGAGACGCCATGCTCGTTACATTTCGATGTACTGACGATAGCATGCCCGCGCGTCGCTCTGTTTGCAATGCGGCAAGAGATTGTAATGAATACCAGAATCGGGTTTCTGCTGCTGCGCGGGGGCTGGCGGCGGACAAGACCTGCGAATCGAGAAGATGGCCGGGTGCTCGCACTGTGCGGGCCGAAACCGGGATCAGAGGATGAGACCTGACATGCACAGCCCGACGTCTCGTGCGCGCAGCAAGGGGGCGCTGGTCGCCGTGGCGGCGTTCGTTGCGATGGTTCCGCTGCTTGCGGCCTGCCAGCGGCAGGACGAGCAGCCGAAGGCCGATGCGCGGCCGGTTCGCACCGTGCTGGTCGCCGAGGCCGACAGCGGCGATACGGTCGTCCTCACCGGCAATGTCCAGGCCCAGAACGAAGCCGCGATGGCGTTCCGCATTTCGGGCCGCATGATCGAGCGGCCCGTCAATGTCGGCGACCGCGTGACGGCCGGCCAGGTGCTGGCCAAGCTCGACCCTGTCAACGAACTCAACGCGCTGCGCTCGGCGCAGGCCGCGCTTGCGGCCGCCGAAGGCCAGCTCGTCACGGCGCAGAACGCGTTCGACCGTCAGGATCACCTGCTGGGCAACGGCTTCACGACGCGCGCCAACCACGACCAGGCGCGCCAGGCGCTGCTCGCCGCGCGCTCACAACTCGACGACGCCGAGGCGCAGCTGGAGATCGCGCGCGACCGTGTTGCCTTCACCGAATTGAAGGCCGATGTCGACGGCACGATCACCGCCCGCGGCGCCGAGCCGGGCGAGGTGGTGCAGGCCGGTCAGATGATCGTGCAGCTCGCACGGCAGGACGGCCGCGACGCCGTCTTCGACGTGCCGGCGCAGGTGCTGCGCTCCGCGCCGCCGGATTCGGAGATCGTGATTCGCCTGACCGACGATCCGACCGTCAGCGCCATCGGCCGCGTCCGCGAGATCGCGCCGCAGGCCGACGCCGCGACGCGGACCTTCCCGGTGCGGGTCGGCATCAACAATCCGCCCGAGGCGATGCGTCTCGGCTCGACCGTCACGGGCACGCTGAAGCTCGACAGCGGCCCGGTGATGTCGCTGCCGGCGAGTGCGCTGACGACGGCCAATGATCGTCCGGCGGTGTTCGTCGTCGATCCGGCGGCCGAAACGGTATCGCTGCGCAATATCGAGATCGCGCGCCACGACCCGGCGACCGTGATCGTGGCCAGCGGCCTCGCCAGCGGCGAGATCGTCGTGACGGCCGGCGTGCAGGCGCTGCATCCGGGCCAGAAGGTGCGTCTGGTCGGCGGTGCCTCATGAACGGCTTCAACATCTCGGCCTGGGCGCTGAAGCATCGCTCCTTCGTCATCTACTGGATGATCGCCTTCGTCGTCGCGGGCGGCGCGGCCTTCGTCAATCTCGGCCGCAACGAGGACCCGGCGATCACGATCAAGACCATGATCGTGCATGCGGTCTGGCCGGGCGCGACGATCGACGACACGCTCTCGCAATTGACCGAGCGGCTGGAGCGCAAGATCCAGGAAATTCCCGAGGTCGACAATATCCGCAGCCAGACCAGCGCCGGCGAGACGACGCTGTTCGTGACGCTGAAGGACGAGGTCACCTCGAAGGAGACACCGGATGTCTGGTACGAGGTCCGAAAGGGCATCGGCGACATCGCCTTCACGCTGCCGCAGGGGGTGATCGGGCCGTTCTTCAACGATGATTTCGGCGACACCTACGGCATCATCTACGGTTTCACGGCGGACGGTTTCACGCAGCGCGAACTGCGCGACTATGTCGAGGATGTGCGCTCCAAGCTGCTGCACGTGCCCGACGTTTCCAAGATCGAGATCATCGGCGCGCAGGACGAGAAGATCTATGTCGAGTTCTCGACGGAGCAACTCGCCGGCCTTGGCATCGATCGCCAGGCGCTGATCGCCGCGCTGCGCGCGCAGAACGCGGTCGCGCCCTCCGGCGTGCTGGAGACGGGCGACGAGCGCATCGCGCTCCGCGTCAGCGGCGCGTTCAACTCCGAGCAGGACCTGCTGGATCTCAATTTCGTCTCGAACGGGCGGCTC
>Ga0209935_1005517_pt1 | contig 10715 bp, 17 predicted proteins | sample ThiBio_1000_plan_2_FD_183958 | JGI IMG/M metagenome (GOLD analysis project Ga0209935, IMG submission 183958) | Wastewater bioreactor microbial communities from Cape Town, South Africa - Thiocy_cont_1000_plan (SPAdes) | ecosystem: Engineered > Bioreactor > Thiocyanate-remediating >... | reverse complement strand
CTTCAACAAGTGTTACAGCTTCATTGTGGCCATCATTCTCATTGTCACCATCCCCATCAGCATGATGCACCTCGTTCTTCTCTCCCTCGTTGTTTCTTTCACCCTCCTCTTCCTCGCCTCTTGCTGAAGTATCAATGCTTGCAATCCGGCTGACGGTGGATGAGGTTCTGTTGGAGCGGTTGCTTCGCTCTCGGGATGCGATCGGATGGCCTCGCGGTCGTTCCCCCTCGCCCGACTCGGCGTGGTCCGTCCGCTGTTGATCGTGGAGCGGATCCTCCTGTCTGCTGGAGGAGGTGCGCTCACGCCTTGTTGACTTAGCCCGTCGGTGCTTGTGGCGCTCGTGTCGGAGGGCGGAGGCCTTCTCTTCCTCGCTCATGCTTTTCCACATCAGACACACCGAGCGGACAATCTTACGGGTCACCACCTTTCTGCCGGCACTGATGGCCCCATTAACCGCATGCTGTATTACCCACTGAAGCATTGGCTCCACGTGGGGGTGCTCGGTGAGCCACCGGTCAGGATCGTTCTCGTCGAGGCTGTGCAGAACTTTCTTGCGTCCATCTTGAATAAGACTGCCGAGAGGGATCAATGCCGAGAGCGCAAATTCGTCGGCAGAGAGCTGAGTGGTGGGGTCTGGGCGGCCCTGGACTGGAAGCGAAAGTCGGTTTGACCTGATGAGATGCTGGACCAGGACTGAGACAGAGTATGCACGGATCCGTGCATGCGCATGCGCGATTGTGAACTGGTGAGCAGACTGTTCTTGGTACCATGTCTTGAAGCTTTCGTCGGCCTCTTGTGCCTGCAGATAGAGCTCTTTGAGCAGCCGTCCGATCTCGGAACGGAGGGCATCGCAGCGCTTCTCTTTCTGCTTGCAGGAGCTCTCGAGTGTTGCGACTTGCTCGAACAGTCTTCTCCTGACTTCGCCAGCCTCATCGGGGTCCGGTCGGAAACGAACACTGCGCCTTGCTCTTGACCATCAACATTGCAGGTTGGTAGCATCGACATCTGCGGTCGGTCAGCCGGAGGACCCTTGTTGGCTTCGCAGCTGCCTTTATCCCTCCTTGTTCTGCCGTCGGTTGTCCAACCGGATGGATCCTTGTCTGGTTGGGAATTCAATGCTGCGTTACCCACACAGCAGAAAGCTCTTTCTGGTGGTCGAATGTTTTCTTGTTCAGAATCTGCGTATCTTGCGGCCATGTGTTTTGAGACTAAGTTGTGCAAAAAACAATGAAAAATAAATGTTTACAAAATCAAAATTTTTGTAGATTTTAAAACACAATCAACTGAATTTTTTTTTTTAACAATTCTTACTATTTTTCATTGTTTAAAAAAATACGATGGGCATTTCAAAAAGAACTTTGCAGGTTTTTTCCCTCCTAAAACCATGAAAATACCCCAATTTATAGTTAAAAGATGAACAGACAAATGTAAGCCAAATAGGTTTTTTTTAGGTCCTTAGGTACACACAAATCACTTTCAAATTAAAAAAAGCCAACAAATAAAACTTTCCTTCCTTCCTTTCTTTCTTTCTTTCTTTCTTTCTATCCTTATAACAGAGTAACACTAGTGTTGCAGAAGCCCTACACCAAATTTTCAATTCAAGTGCAGCACAGCAGGCAGCGCTGCCACCCAGCTAAAAGTGTAAGGTGTTTTAACGGATTTTGTCTGATTTTCTGGGCTGTCCAGCACTTCCCCTGAAGTAGTGCGTGTATAACCCCCTGATTGTTTAAGGGTGTAGGGTTAAAATTTGGTGGCATATGCGTCACATATACCACCCTCATGTGCAGCAAACTGTATCGGCGAATCATGCTGCAGACTTGGATTCCTGGAAAATGCTGATTTGGATGTGACCTTGATGAAGGTAATACTTCTTCATACTGTCTTGAAGGACTTGGCTGGTTGGTGAGCTGTTATTATGCCCCAAATGTTTCTTGGGTCATGGGTGATGTAGAGTTTTTAGAAAATGGTGCTAACTTTTGCATTGGAATGCTGCAGAGGTAAGTTCTTTGACTTTGCTGTTTGGCTGATTGGCTCATGAAAGTTTTTGTCCCTTTTAATTCCTTCCAAAAAAGGACCTTAACTTACTTGAAACTTGCTCAGCAGCTCGGTGGAAAGCGCGGCAGTATGTACGCTAACTTTAGTGTAAGGATTCAATTCACGCAGCTGCGCAACACAGCAATCCGCTCGGTTCTTGCCAAGACTGGCCTCCGAAAGATAAAACTGTGCGATAAACCACATCGTGCAGAGGGAAAAGAAAGTAAGGGTCTATGACAAAGTAAGGGTCTTTCGCGTACATGCGTCGAAAGATCTTTCCAGGAGGCCGGTTTGGTATCGTGAAGGGTGACCACACCCACACCACTTAGAATGAGGTTCTTTGCAATTTCTGCACCCAATCCATCAAGACCACAAACTAAGACTTAAGCTCATCAACTGTTTCACAGTGCCGGCCCCCAAGAAGGCGATGATGCGGGAGAACCTATCCGCATCAACTCCCTCCGAGTCAGTGCTCTCCCGAGCAACTTTTACAATGCTCTCTTCCATGGTGTGCTGCTCTCCTCGGGCGATGAAGTTTTTTTATAAGGGTGAGTTGCTTTCACAGAACTGGAAATATCTTCAAGATGCTTACACCAGCCGACTTTTCGACAAACAATCAAATGAAAGGGCAAGGAAAAGAGAGCTATTACATGAAGGATTCCGTTAGATACCCTTTGTAAGTTACAACAAAAAATATTTATTTTATTGGGATAGTAACCAAAAGAGCACATTCAATACAACAGCCCAAACCGAGGAGATTGTGCTGGCAGCGCTGGTGCCAAAAGAGGGAGGTTCAAGCAGGAATGATCGCTGTAGAATGCAGTCCCCCTGAATGGTGGTGGCGTTGTAGTTGTAGCTGTACACCTCGATCACACCTTGCACCAGGGAATGTTGTTGAGAGTAGAAAGTGTAGTTGCCGAGCCTACTAAACGTCAGTTGTTGGGTATTGCCTGCCACAACCGATAGCACCTTGGCTTGACTCGCGTTCTAAAATTAATAGCAGGTTGGAACACTTTTTCTTTCCTTTCGAGGGATAGGATTACCAGAGGTGCCACGACAATGTTATCGGAATCAAGGAGGGGATCGATGCTGGCAAAGACCACCATCTGCCCCGTCACCACGCGAATATATGAAGGCAGAGCTTCGTAGGCTTTCAGTCGGATGGTCACGACCGAGTCGGGACCGTAGCAGCATCGCGTGCTATCGCCGTTGCATACGCCGCAGTAGTCATAGACAAGCCCAGAGAACGGGATGCCATCGCACCCGGCACAGGAGGAGTTGTCTCCTCCGCACACATAGCAGCCGTCCAGGAAGGTCGGGCAGTGGCAGGACAAATCCGTAGGTTTGTGGGACCCGAAGCACTGGCCCGCACAGTCCTTGTTCATGTTGAACTCCTTCCCCGAAGCGCCCCCTGTGCATACCTTGCAGTCGTCGAGTATCGCGGTACCGAAGCAGGTTCCTGCGCAGTCCTTGCCGGTGTTGGCTGTGTTTCCTGTGGTCCCTCCAGCGCATATCCAGCAATCATTGACGAACGCTGTGCCATTGCATGTGCCTTGACAATCAGCAGTCGAATTTGGCTATATATTGAGAGAGTTGGTTTGTGTTAGTTCAAGAGAAGCTTTTTTTATGATAAGGTGGAAGGTGTACCTCGATGCCAGTTGATCCCGCGGTGCATACCCCACAGTGGTCTATGAAAGCGGAGCCGCCACACACCCCAGCGCAGTCTTTGCCGTAATCCTGAGGGCGCCCGGTGGTGCCGCCAACACACTCGAGACAATCGTTGATGACTGCAGTGCCATTGCACTCATCGGCGCAATCAGGATAGTAGTAGACGCTATTGTTGCCCTCAAAGCAGGGACCCACGGTGATGGGTATGATGGTGATATTGCTGTCCGGTGGGTAGAGTATCGGCGGGCATGGATATTCATTCGGTGTTTGTAATCGCCCGGATGTCCCGCCATATATTATACCACAACGATCCTTCTTAGCATGCCCAGAACAATTACCACTAATAGTAACAGAGTAGGGTGAGCAACGAGGCTCTTTAAAGAAGAAGATAAAACTACGTACAGTGCATCCATTCCCGCATTTGCGTCCAAGCCTGAGCTGCCATCGACACAAAAACCGCAACGATTGATGTAAGCCCATGCACCTGCTGCCGATTTCTTGCAGGTTCCTGTGCAATCAAATGGTAATTCACTGTAGGGAATACCTAAATGAATGAGGAGTTAAACGTTAGCATTGCTTGATTAAGTGATAGATCTTAGAATATTACCGAGAGCCAGTGACAGATCATCGAACGGGTTTGTGTCGGTCATATTGAAACACTGTCCACACATTTTCTCTCCCAACCCAGAACACACGCCAAAGCAATCAATCGTCGAATTGGGTTCCCTTCCTGTACTCCCTCCCGAGCACACCCCACAGGTGTCGTTCTTGGCTGTCCCTGAGCATACGCCCGCGCAATCGAGAGTAGAGCCGGGGCGAATACCTGTTGTGCCCCCAGAGCAGATATGGCACTTATCCAACGCAGCCGTCCCGAACAACACTCCCGCGCAATCAATGCAAGAGCTGTTATCTCCACCACACACACCACAACCATCCAAATGGAGAGGCGGGTTGTTGTAGGTCACATAGATCGACCCTCGCACGGCAGGATAAGTTTGCGACACCTTCATTGGAAGAATAAATTAGATCCGGCGAGAAAATTTTTCACTATGAGGGCACAGTTACCCATTGAAAGATCGCAGGATAGTTGAAGGTGATACCGTAGGACCCTTGGCCGGGTGCCAGATAGGTGTTGGGATCGGTGGGTTGGAAGAGCATCTGGTTGATGTTAAAGAATGCCGGCATCCCTTGAGCAAGATTGCCTGGATAGGCATTGGTCGCCAAGCTGCTGATCCCCGTTTGGGTGACCGACCCATCGAAGCCGGTAATGCCCTCGTTGCTCGCATATACACCTGTACCCTTCGCCAAAGCACCAGAGACTTTCTTTTTGTCAGCCCCTGGTTGGTTATTGTTGCCGACATTCTGGCCGTTCGGGGTGCCCGCTTGATTCCCCGTCGTGCTCGTGCCTGCTGCGCCTGTTGTTCCTCCTGCCGCTCCTCCTGTTGTTCCCCCTCCTCCACCTGTGCCTCCCGCTGCGCCTCCTGATGGTCTGCCATGCTGCATATGTACAGAGGAAGAGTCGGACTGGTTGATTTAAATAAAACGTAAGTACTTAGCTTTCCGAGAAAAATTGGAATGAGGGGAGAAACGGATTTTTACCTCAGAGGCGAATTCCGTACGCTCAGGGCCAGCTTGCATGTATGCTGCATCGACTGCCGCGGAAGTGATCTCGTATTGCTCTTCAGACTGAAACCGGAGGGGCAGTACTTGTTTGGCCTCTTGGAAAAAGTCCCACGAGAGATGATGGGGCTTCATATCGAAGTCTTCAACGAATCTCCGCGGGTTTGTTTTGTCTCGTCTTCGTAGTTGTCCGAGACCTGATGAGGTTGACGAGTAATAGTTGGCCGCGTTGAACCCCGGAGGTGCCTTAAATGTAAGTTAAGATAGGTGCACCTATGGAATTATAATTTTAAACATACGTCGGCTGTTGCTGCGGCAGGGTTGTAGATAAGACCATAATTAGGGTTAGGGGCCACGATGAACCACAAGTTAGGATTTGCTTTGATTGCATCGCCTCCGAGACCGATGACGCTATGACTCACGGTGTGTTGGTTCTCAAAGAATACCATATCCCCTACCTATTTGTTGTCGATGTTAAGAAAAGGCACGTATGCGAACAAGAATGAAGCAAGGAATTATACCGATATTTGTAATACAGGCGGAGGAGTGCCATCGGGGGCAAGAAGGGGAATGACATGGCGGGAGTGCTGCAGACAGCAAGAGGTCCCACTGCCACCGCATACACCACACTGATCTAACGCGAGGCCAGATAGGACTTTGCCATCGCACCCGAGACATGTGGTACCTTTGTGAGGGAATTAACGGCGCACTTTTGAAGAATATTAACACTTACCATCGCCGCCGCACACTCCACAGGGATCAAGACCTACAAAGCATCCCACAGTATAGCTCAAGGTATTGGAGCCAACGATATTGTTGGGCTCAATAGAATAGCCACTGTGCAGCACATATACATTCAGTGTCTACAGTGTTATTGATAAGTAAAAGTTCTAAGTTTAACAATTCAAACTCACCTGAGGTCCAAAGAGGGCTGTGACATTCCACGAGGCAGAGACCATAGTATTATTTTCGGCGGGCAACGTAGTGACCAGCGTAGTGGCGATTAGTTGCGCGTTGATAGGGTCGTTCACAGGATCTCCAAGATAGAATGCCACAGGAACATTCGCACGCGTGAAGGAGTCGCCTGTCAGGGTGAGCTGATAATAATAATATTGAGGGTTAAAAAGAGATGCCACGTCAATGAAAGGAGAGCTGTGTACCATAATGGTGTAACTGCTGGGCACAATATTGCCGGGGCTAATTATCGAAATCAAAAAAGTTTAATAGAGTGAGAAAAGTAAGAAATTCCTTACTTGTAGTTGGGAATGAAAACGTTTTGGAGATCGGGATCGGCCGTCAAGATCAGGTTACGATCCAAGTATCCTATGCCTGTTCCCACCTCGGGTATAGATCCGACATCAGGCTCGGTGGTCATATAGATGAGCCCATAAGCCAAATTGTTGTCCTCATGAACCTCTGCAAAATACAAAATTTAGAGGGGATACGAATCGAATAAATAAACTGTAAGTACCATTGATCGTATTCAACGGATCGATGATTGCATAAATATTTTGGATGCCATCGAATATCCATGATCGGGAAACCGAGATCTGCCCTTGCGCAGCGATCGCCACAGGGGGGATCGTCGCGATGGTCGCCTTTGATAAACAGACAGGGTCGCCATTGCAGTTGTTCGGATCTCCTTTCATGAGCTTCACCACCACATCCGCAACGGGCACAGGGCTGTAATTACGAATCTAAGGCATAAGAGGAGATGTTAGAAAGCTACATAATTGGGTAAAAAGAAATGATACCGTAAATGTTACAGTGATTGGCTGACCAAGCACAGGAGGGTTAGGCGTGTAAACCATCTCCTTTGTTAGCATTGTGGATGTCCAATGAAGGTTGGCCCAAGCCCAAGGAAAATTGAATGTTGGATCGGGCTGAAGGAATAAATATTTTAGAGATTACATTTGGTAAGCTTTGTCTTCTGTAGATTACCTGAGCATAGGTTTGGTACCACCAACTGACAAGCCCAGGCTCAAAGTAAGGCTGGACAGAATAATCCAATTTGTAATACAGCGAGCCATCAAGATCGGTAGCCAAGTACTTTGATAGGGGGAAAGAAGTAAGATTTAGAGCGAACCGCAATTGAACCATAAGGAGATTTGTTACGTACAACGAATGGTGTCACCCAATAGGAAAACTGGGGATCGATACCCTCATAGGCGACGTGCACGCTGGCTATCTTGGAGAAGGTGGCTTGCTGTGAGCTGCGATAGACGCTGGTAGTCCCGGAGGCCCAGCTGCCTTGGTAACCCGTTCGACCCATGATCTCTGTTCCTAAGCTGACACCGAGACCCCAGAACTGCAACTGAACGTCGGTGGTCAGGGAAAACTGAATGCCCGCTTGAGCGGTTGTCGTCATGGAGGAATCGTCCTCGCTAATGGTGGCTTGTTGCTGCGTAAGATCGGCTTCTTCATCTATCCACGTCTGCGGTATATAATTAAAACGTTGATATCATATGAATAAAGTGAATTCACGTACCTCCGAGGGATTCAAGCCTACAAGAATTCGATCACCCACCCATACTCTGTTCGCTCCGATAAAGTCCGTCGGTGCAGAGGAGGGATAGGAAAGCACGTTGAACACCTGGTGGTTGGGGCGATACCACCGCAGTTGCCTGCCGCTGCTCTGCTGAATACAATTTTCGCCGCAGCTGCTGGGTATCGTGACGGACATAGATCCGATCACGTTGCCGGTCCAATCAATCACAGGATATCTATTTAAATACATATTTATAATTACTTGAATTCAAAGAGGAGGAGGGTTAACGTACTGCCAAACATCGTAAGTGGTCAGCATGTAAATGACCAGATCATCCTGCGAGGCCATTAAGTTCTTCGATATCGCTATTTCGATGTCCTGCTGGGTGCCTCCCTCACTTGACTGGCTGGAGGAGAACAGGAACGATTGATCCAGGTGAAGATAGGCAACAAGCAACACCGCATCTACTCCCCACTAAAACAACCGACAGAAACAAATTGATTAAGCAAGAGAAAGGGGGGAGGGTGGAGTTAGGTACCGAATCAATTTGGCTGACGAAGCTGCCTTGTTCTTGAATGTAAGTCCAATAGGAGGTCACTCCTTCGGTATTACGATTGATAGCATAAGAGCCTCCAGTGCCTATTAAACAGGACAATCAATTATACGGTTTGATAGTTAGTTAAGGTAACAAAAAATCAAACCTGCAGCGGTGTTGACGTTGACGACAAGAGGCATCCCATCGAAGTAGTCGAGGTGAGTTGGCGGGGCGTTGATGACGGCGATCAGCTTGGGTATGCCTTCGAAGGTCCAGTGCTCAGGCTGACTCACGCGGAGTCCTCTGCCATAGAGGTTGCCCACACTCAGCATGATGTTGTGGGGAACGTAGGTGCTTTGGGCGAGCTCAGTCTGTCCGTTGCCTATATCGAGAACATAGCCCGGCCCGTGATAGCAGTGCTTTCCCAGGGCATAGAGGGAGGTGCAAGAGGAGTCCTGGCACTGATACACCATCAGCTGCACCTTCGAAGGAGCTTGTCCTGCAGTCTGTGCGTTGGTGTTGCGATACTCTACTGCCACCACCAGCTCCAACGGGAAGGTATCATCCATATTACCTTTTTTGTATACGTAAGTATCGTCAATATAAGGATAATACCAAAAAATCAAAATAGCTATATTAGGTTACCTGTTGCGACGTGCATTTCTGCCGGACGCGCAGAGCTGGAAGGCCCTGTAATGAAGGCAAGGGATACTGTCTGGTTCATGCATTGCTGAGCGGTGCACATAGGAGTGCCATCGGAGTTCACTCCCGTAATCGCAAAGATCTGAAAAAAGAATAAATAAACTTCCAAAACAAAAAAGAGAGCTGGGGGCACCGTACTGATACGAAGCCGTGATAGTAGCCAGAATATCCTATGACAAGTTCATCCCTCGAATCTCCGTTAAGATCACCCGCAGCAAGATGGATACTAATATGATTATCACAAGAAAGAAGGTTAGGCTTGATATCTTTTAAAAACTAAAAGCTTTCTTTCTGCTTACTTATGGAAAGAAGTCACAGAGGCTCCCAAGAGGTCATAACTCGCTGCGGGTACAATCAACTGCCTCGTAAGCGCTGTTGGTATTGACGTGATGAATCATTAATTGTTGAATGAGGGAGAGAGGGGTGCAGAGTTACGTTGTGGTGCATAGTTGGTCAGATAGTTGAGGTTGAAGTAGTGGAAGGTGATGCCGTTAGCATCCACCACCCCCATGGAGAGCGTGTTGTAGCCAGTCCCCAGATAGTTACCTAGCATCGCACCCACAGCAACAGGGTTCTTATACGCAGTCAACGCGAAGAATGGTGTCTCCATCGTGCCGACTAGCGTTTGAATCCATACCCCATTGTAGTTGATGAACCCGTATTTAAATACCTGTATTTTTGAATAATCAAATTAGGAAATAACGGTAAGGAATGAAGGCGCCTTACCTGAACGAGGACCTTGCCATTTTGTATCCAGGTTATCACGAGCTCAGAGGCCATGTCGAAGTCGATATCACCTGCAGTAACGTCGAAGCTGAACCCGCCCGCGAGGGTTGGATCGGGTGAAATCAGCGGAGGCAGCACACAGAGCGCGCAAAAGAGGACCGGTTTGGCGCCAACCAATAGTCCCTCCATCATGGTTACATTATACCATTGCGAGGGATCCCAAGGGTTGGTTGTGTTCACCTGCAGATCCCACAACACCGCCTATATATATAGTATTTACGTTAAAACATGATGGCCAATAAAAATTCAAACCTGAAGGTTGTTGTTGCCATCGAGGAAGGTGATAACCACTTCGTCGTAGTTATCCTCATCAAAATCGCCCGCGACAAGTCGGATCGGCGCGGACATATTCAGAGGCATCGAGAACCCGGTGGCATTCGTTGCACACCATTCATATGCAAACTCCTCCACATTCCCTCCGCCAACGGTGGCACCCAGTACTGTCTTGAGCAGCACATTCATGCATCCTCCCGCGTGTGCATACACGGAAAACACATCCTGTCGTATTGTCGAGGTGAAATGACCATAGACACTTCCGGTAAATAGTGGCGCCGACTCCTTTGGGGCAGGATCCTCTTCGAAATCTTGCACTCCCGATACTGAAAGGAGAATACCTTTTTTAGTAAAATATACAACCTCTATGGGATAAAAAAGGGAACTTACATCCACAGAGAGCTTGCACGTTGAGGACAAGAGGAGGGGCAGGACACATCTTCGAAGATCTCGGATTGCAGCGCACGGTAGGGCAGGAGTAGTTGTAACCCTTCGGGGCCAGTTGCGTAGGATCGGAGGTTAGCAGGCATGTGTCCCTTCCGAGGCATTGATTCTCTATGACCTGAATCAACTCGGGGCCCACAAAGAAGCAGCCATCCGTTTGGTTGT
>Ga0209935_1005516_pt1 | contig 10717 bp, 13 predicted proteins | sample ThiBio_1000_plan_2_FD_183958 | JGI IMG/M metagenome (GOLD analysis project Ga0209935, IMG submission 183958) | Wastewater bioreactor microbial communities from Cape Town, South Africa - Thiocy_cont_1000_plan (SPAdes) | ecosystem: Engineered > Bioreactor > Thiocyanate-remediating >... | reverse complement strand
ATACTCTATTATTATTTATAAAGCGGCTGTTGCCTTCCATCCAAACAATCCTTCATGTCTCCACTCGACGATTGTCCAGATCCTTGTTATACCCGATTGATGTCTGACTACAACCGATCCACTACTTGAACGCTTTTCAATAGAGTCGCGTGCGCGCACAGATCCGTTTACTCCCGGCAGCTCCAAGAAGGTGGCGGCCTCCAAATCAGGTCGTGTCGAATGCAAGATTACAAACGATACCTTACCATCCTTCTTTACGATCTTGCCAACGTAAGCTTCGAATTCTACGGCGGCGTTTCGTTGTGATGATTCATCCAAACCCCACTGATCGAATAATTCGCCTAGTGAATCCGCCTTTGCCGAAGCAATTCGGCTGCCTATCGATTGCCCACCTTTGTATCGTTCTAATGCACAGCTCCAGAAATCGCCACTTATCAGCCAGATGCCTTTTCGTATGCATCCGTCTGGTCTACGCGGGACCTCATTGTCCAAAATAAATGCTGATTGGTGCTTGCCCGAGTCCCGTTTCACCCACACCTCGCGATAATCTAACGGAGGCAAACCCTTTTCAATCATGGTTGGTAGATCTGCGTAGTTTTCTAGATTCCCTTCTTGCGCCCTACTTCCCTCCTTCACCGCTTGCTCTCGTGTCAAAAAAGTACAGCCGCCAATATCCTCAACATCACACGGAGGATGAAAATCCAACTCGCAATTCCATTTCAAGATGCAGTTAAATTCACCTTCACTTTTCTCCTCTATCTCTACGAAACCACCAGAAGCACGTTGTTTCAGAATCTCTGAAATCGGCTGCCGAACTCTTTGCGTTCGCTTTGGAATGCGTATGTCGGTAAATAACCCAGCCGCCTGAACCCAAAACACCGCGGTCGTATTGTCCTCTAAAACACCTGTAGGTCGTTCGATACTCGTCCGTTGCCATACCCCTCTGTACTTCGGTGGTATCGTCTTCTTCATGCTTCCTTCACTCTTCAAACAACTCACAAAGACGTTCTGGGAAATAGGGTGTTTATTGTACTCGGTAGCAGCAGACCCTTTGTTTAGGGGTCCATAGCCTTGCTCCACTTCTCGGTCTGGGTAAGGTTGCCGATACGAGAGTACAACTTCGATTGCTCCTTGAGTCTGTAGGGTTCTACCTCTTTGCTGTGCACCCACCTAAAAAAAAGGAGAAGGGTTTAGTACGGGAAGATAACTCCGGAGATGGTAAAAATACTAAACTTTAACAGTGTAAATAGATTTAAATAACGAAGAAAACGGTAAAGAAAAAGAAAGAAAGTAATCGGTATAGTTGATCGTTTGTTGATTCGTTTGTAATCTCAAGATCATAGGAGAAAAGGAACAGAAAAAAAAATAAAAAGCAAGAAAACGTACACAATGTCGTTGTAAAACAGGTTGCGCACGCCCATGTATCCACACCATACCATGCATCCAGCAATACAAGGGAACAAAGTTGTCCAGACAGGGAGCGTGTGGTGGTTAAAGGCACCGGGATATCTGGAAAACAAAGATTTAGCTTAGCGCCCAAGATGTAGTGGATTAAGATCTAATTTGAAAAACAAAGGCCGTACTTGTGGGAAAGGTTTCTCCAGATGGTGGCCATGGTAGGAGCAGTGGGCGGGGACTTTGAAGGAACGGTAAAACGAAAAAACACTAAGTGGGACAAGACCCCGTAAACAACGGACTGTAATTTCTTCGAACGTACGGAGGACCGCCTATTGGCTGGAAGTAACTGTGTTTGCTTTTGGTGCTAGGGGAGGGATAGATAGGAGGCTGGATTGATTCTGTCCAACAAGGACAAGAAACTCTTCAGCATGCTTAAATATTCGTTTTATTTGGCTCGGCGAGTCTTTCTAGGGTATCGTTGAGTATCTCTTTGCCCTACACATTTTTGACGGATGTGAGTACCGTTACATAACGGTGTGTTTCAAAAATTCTGCCAAAAGCTGTGTATGTTTACCTTAGACGTGTTTAGCAGATACCTGTTTACACAAAACCCTTCGATCTTCCTGCTCAAACCCCAAGTAAACGAGAACGCGAGAAAGTGCTGAAAGAAGCGCGTTCTTGAATAATCAAGTAAGCAAACATAATCTTATGTTATGCACACAGGTATACTTACGTAAGTGAATCTACAGGAGTGTACACACATTTCTCATCCAACAGAATCAAGTTTGCAAATGATACATTCCTGGCCCTGAGAATGAGTCTCTGATTCTTCGGATCTGTCACCGATTCCTCAACAAAGAAACAAACATTCGTTCTGATATGGGAATGCAGTTAATATCACAGAGTAGATAATTGGAGAGCTTTGTACTTTGTAATAGTTTGCAACCAAGCAGGTAGCCAACCTTTAATAATCGAAAGGCGCGTAGCAGTTAAAATACCTATATTAGGCCGTTACGATTACTATCAAAATTTGAGATGAGAATTTTGTACCCGTTTCCTCGTCAAAGTGTTTATTGATAAGATCCACAGTTAAGACATCGGGCCGCTGTTTTGGTTTGAAGCTCCACTTCATCCAACTGGCGAGAGCGCAATCAGCCCAAGATGATCTGCATAAATCAGTAAAATTAACTGGTGAATAAGAGAGCGGCCAAGCAAGGCGTAATAGTTACCCAAGAGCGGTTTCTTGCGAGCCTTCTGTCATGGGGTTGCGGTGGCGGATGAAGGGAAATGAGGGGCAATAACTCGCGTCTTTTTCTTGGAAGCAGTACGACGACGGCACATGATGTGGAAGCGCGTGGCGCAGCAGCGATGTCACCATGTCAGAAGCATCCCGCTCTTCCCGCGTATCGCGCATTTTGATGCTCCGCACAGGAGGTGATCATCAGCGCTTGAAATGTGGATCAATTACAACAAAATTTTAGGGAATATTCCAACCACAACGAGGATCGTAACGATCCAACCTTGGGTGGGGAAAAAGATTGGAGAGTATTTATGCGAGACGCTTTATTGCGCAAAAAGGCGATCGAACGCGAAACCAAGGGAATGCTATCTGAACAAGACCTTGAGGTATGATTAACATTTTGGTGTTATTTAGTTAAAATTAACTCAATGTCAGCGCCCAGTGGGAAGGCTGAGTGCTGCTTCGGTAAGAGAAGGCAAGATGGAGGAACTGGTAGCACATTATAAGGAGACAGTGGCGCCAACCTACAAGGAGAGCGAAGGCTTTCTTGGGGCGTATCTGCTGCTAGATCGAACAAAGGGCGAAGCGCAGTCTCTCACCCTTTGGCGGAATGTGCAAGATCTCGAAAACAATAATAACAACAACCCGAAGTACAGGCAAGCGATGGCCACCTTCGCGCCACTCTTTGCCGAATCGCCGCGTACATCGTTGTTCGAGATCGCTGTTGTTGTAGAGAAGAAAGGACAAGACGAATAGCGAATTCTATCTTAATCACTGTTCTCTGTGCCTCCCATTACCTAGTGTGAGGAGGGTCCTCTGGTGCGAGGCAGAATCCTTCAAGCAACCCTAAGACACCTTTGTTTTCTTGTAAACAGCACAACAGCAATGAAGGGGAGCACAACTTCGCGCGTTCTTGTGTGGTTCAGCGCCACAGATGCTTGTCGCTCGTGCATCCTCCGGCCGTCTCTCTGTTCCTCTTTCACTTGTTTCGAAGCCACCAGTTCTTGTTCCTGAAACTGCTGAAAGATACTTTGCTCAACCATTATCATCTTTGGATAATTCGGTATTTTGGTACGACGGTTGGCACAAGGTTAGTAATTTTAGATTGCCAAATAGCCTAATTAGCCTTAGGTTCAACAAGATGTGCTCCCAGAAAAAGTACAACAGGCGGTCTCATCCACAGGGGTAGATGCAGTCAGAATATTTGTAAGTTTTGTTTATTCGTGTGCCGTACTATAATTAACGATGCTTTGCAGGCAAGGTATCAGCACCAAGGCACAGAAGAAAGCTTGATTTTTGGTGGATCGGGACTGCATGTGCGCAACAGAATCATGGCATGTGCGCGTAATGTCCGTGAATCTGTTTTCGATCACCGAACAAATCAAACAATTCCGTTGATCGAGCTACAATACACTAAAGATATTTGCGCGATCTGTACGTTTAGGGCAATTAACACGTCTGGCTAACTGATGTGAACGTTTAGATCACGTATGTAAGAGATTCAAGTGTGCCCGCCTCTTCTCTGGTGAAGATGGACCCTGGGCTATCCTTGAAACAGAAGAGAAGAGTGAATCTCAACTCGACATGGCCACCAAGCTACCTGACGATAACGCCAACGAGCTCTCTGTCTTTGTGTTGGGATTCCCTGGCTTTCAGAGTGAGGAACAGTGGATTCTTGACGAATTCAGAGGAGAAGGGGACCCAAAGCAGATGTATGAATTTGTCATCAAGGACATATTTGGAGGCTTTGAACATAAAATAGCATCCAAGGTACGAGTATCCATCATCCTTTCCATCAAGTATAACAAGTTAACCCATCTTCATTAGGGCCAGTTAATTCTTCCCCTGAAAGGAGGTGGGCTTGCTGCACATAAAGCAAACACATTGAAGGGAATGGCTGGCGGACCCGTTTTCTTGTCAAATGGATCGTTTATTGGCATACGTATGTACAACCTTGTCCTCTATATGGTTATTCAAAACTTTATGAACAGATCTCGGTGCACTTGGAGAAACCAACGCGTTTTTACCTGTTGGGACTGAGCAATTTGAGTATGCCCGCCATCATTATTTGAAGGTCTAACTGGTACAAGAGTAAGTTTACTTGTTGAAGATTTGGAAACTCATAAACAACCTTCAGGTTGGTCGCCACCTCCTCTGACGAGATGCATTGCATTAAGCAGAGCCCATTAGGGTAGAGTGAATTGAAAGCAGTGCGAGGAATTTGTTGGCATGCTTCCTTTGAAGAGAGAGCAATGTATTTCTTATGCATTGCTTCTTCTTATGACAACAGAGCATAAAGAGAGATCGGAGACGAGTTTTATTTGTCTTAAATCGTATCTACATAAATCTGTTTTACAAATCGTTTTCTTTGGCCTTCTATAACCAGGGGCATTAGTCGAAGAAGAAATCAGTATACTAAGGCAGTACTACTAACCTCTTTACAAAATATTTAAGAACTACGAGGCAAAGGCTCGCTCAAGCTCAGCTAGTTCGGAATCTTCGTTGGTGAGGGCAACTGGCGCGCGAACGGTACTGGGATTCGCACGTGTAGCGCGTATCGGTTCCGTCTGGACTGGTGGTTCTGCTGTGACGATAGGTACCACCTTCAACTGCTCCTCTAAATCTTCCTGCATCAATTGCGCAAGTTCATCCTCAAGTTCAGCCTTGCGAATAAAGACACTTCAGCAAACAAAATTCAAAAGTAAAGTTACTTACATCCTCGGCTTCATTTGAGAAGGAGGCAATTGCATCACTAATCTGATTGGCGACATCGAATTGGTCTTGAATATCAGCCACGGTGTCATCTACTTTCTCGACAGTCCTATACTCTACGATTAATATTTGTTGCCAATCGAGTTAGGCAACGGAAAAACTTACATTTCTCCGTGGATTCCTTTCAAAGTCTCAGCGGCAAGGACCATTGATTGCATAGTAATAGCTGACATCTTTGGGGAGGGCGGTTAAAAAAGGGAGAATAAATTTCATCGTAAATTTACCTGCGCTCCTTCAATTGTCGTGAGTTGTTGTTCTAGGGTCATCTTTGCTCCATAGGTTTTCTCCATTTCGGCCTCATACATTTTCTTCTTCTTAAGCGCACCCAAAGCTCCTTGAAAGACATTAGGAATCATGTTTTTAGTATTTTTTGGATTTTACGTACGTCGTTTATTTTTGCTTGCATTTTGCTTCGCGAATGCTGTTAGCTCATCTACTTTCTTTTGGAGGTGTTGTTCGCGTTTATCAAGCAGATCAATAGTATCTCGCAACTTTTCTATGCTCTCGTTTGGGGTCGGGGCAGGCTTGGGCCGGAAGAGCTTCAACATGATGCTGGACAGAAATCGGGGAAGAAAACTAAGTCAGAAATTACGGGATTTCTTGGAAGCAAAAAACGGTTAGAGCATGAGCGAGGAATGGCGGATGTCGCTGCTTGCTTTGTCCTTTCTATTGTGGCTTTGCCTTGTATCAGAGACTGCCGCAGGATGTTCTTTAGTTGGGGGTATGTCTCGGTTGTGTGTGTTTAACATTGTTTGATTTTGCAGTTTAATATTGTTCCTCAGGAAGCAAATTGACGTGGCGGATATCTAGTGGAGAAAGCAGCGCGCAACCAGTCGCGCGAAGTTGTCATGCCACAGCGATTGCAGATAAACGGATATGGATGTTTGTACGAATCTACTTTTAATTAAGCGCCCAAATTGAATTTAAATGCAGGGCGGTAGAACGGATAGCTCGCTTTTGAATGATTTGCATGCATTTCATACAGGTGCGTACTTGAGGAAGAGGAAAAAGCGTAGAAGTCTTATTTTCTCGCAGAACAACAATGGTGGGATCTAGATGTGGTGGCGGGAGTCCGCGGCAAACGGCCGCCTCCGCGCGATAAGCACGTAATGTATAATCTTGGGGATAAGCGCCTAATTGTGTTTGGCGGGAAAGGGAAGGTAAAAACAACGCCCTCTCCTTGCACTCCTAACGGTTTCTTATAGGAGGGGTTCTTTCGAAAAGTAGCATTCAATGATCTTCATATTTTTGACTTGAGTACGTGAAGGCTGGATAGAATAATTTCGACGCTAACGCTAGCATGCTTTGTTAACAGGGTCTTTACATTGGACAAATGTAGAGGCTCGAAATGCGCCGAGCGCGAGGTTTGTTCATCTTGAAGATTAGTGCTTTTTATAGTTTATAACAAGAGTCTTTTTTGTAGGGAGGGTGCAGCTATTGTAGCGGTTGAGAAGAAAGTGTATCTCTTTGGGGGAAGTAGTGGAGATACGACCTATTTTAATGACTTGTATGAATTAGATATGAGTAAGTGTCTTCCCCCCGCATTCAATAACTGAAAAATGATTGGATATGAATTTCTCGTGTAGAGTCGATGGTATGGAAGGAAGTAATGACTACAGGGAAGCCACCTCCGCCACGTGCTGGCCACTCTCTCACACTCACCGACGACAAGACAGCCTGTGTTGTATATGGCGGCCGATACAAAAACGAATATTTCAACGACGTGTTCGTTTTGCAATTCACTCCGAACCCGCCTCGATGGAGCAAAATCGATATCGATGCCTCATCGCTTGATGGCCCTCTACCTTCCCCGCGCTATGGACACACCCTGGTTGCCTTCCATGAAGAATTCTTGTTATTTGGAGGACATACTAAGTTACCCACACGAGAAGAGAACCTCTTCGTTTTAACCCTGAATAAGGAAGGTAAGGACTTGACCCAACAACATTTTTTTATCACCTTATCTTTGATACATTACCTCATAGACAATTCGGGGAAATGGCACACTGTTCAAGCTGACGGAGATATACCGGAGTCTCGTTACTATCACAGCATGGACGCGATATATAATGACGAATCGAATTCGGGGAACTTCTTCCTGTTTGGAGGCTACAACGGCAACAAGGCCAACAATGACATGCACGTGCTTGACGTCGAGTGTCCCGAAGAGACTGTGCTACCCCCCGTCAAAGTGTCGACAATCCTCAAGGTTCTATTGACCCTCAGCATCGGGGTTGGATTGTATTGGTGCCTCTTTCATCGAAAGCCATCAAGCCCATTGGTTCATCAGGTACTTTTTTATTGTTTTCTGATTGGTCTAATTTGATATCCCTCCAAGGCACAATTAGTTTCCAAGCCAACCACCACACCACAACCTCTAGTGAGACAGAGCGAGCAAAGAGGGTGGGGGAGTACCCTAGGGTGGTTGCTGCGAGGGTGCCTTCCTTCATTGAGATCGCCTCTCACGGTGCTGCTGTTGTTTTTCTATCTCTCGCTATTGGTCACCTTCATCTTCTTCTCATTGTTTGTCATGGATGCATATCACGTGGTTGCGAGTTCGAGAGCCAATCGGGTCAAGGCCGAGATGCAAAACATCCGAAACGAACAAGAAATAGCGAGGAAGTTATATGATAGAGAGTGCGTGTGGGATAACGTCGATTGGTATAGAAAGCCAGCTGCGTTTTTCCGATTCACGCGGACTTCAGATGGTCACCTTGTAGGAGACACACGATGTCAGGAGGTATATGGCACAACCCACCACAACACACCACCACACCATGCAACACAACACAACAGATCACGCCACATCACAACATACCACAACCTACCACACGACTCCTCCCTTCAACAACACTACACTCACGCTCACTCACTCTTACACTTCTTGTAGTATCTGCGAGTTATCAATACTGATCCGGAACTCGCAGTGTCTCCTGTACAAGTATGTACCAAAGATATCGCTGAGGCTCTGCGTATCATCATGATCAAATTCTCGGAGGGTCTGGCCCAATCCATCGATATCTTCTTGCGTAACTTGAGCTTATCGGCCAAAGCGCAGCTGATGGTAAATATATAATTTTCCCTTATATGTTTTTGTAAATACCCTAAACATATTTTCCTTCTCCAAGATTATGTTCTTTCCAGAAACATGTATGAAGCTTATGGGCGGACTATTTAATGTGGCAGTGGGGATTGTGAGGGGAGTCTTTTGTGTTTAAATACGATGCTCGCATGTAGATAGGAAACTTGTTAGCCGAGAGAATCATTTTAGGCGATATTAGAGAGCTTCGAAAGAAGTTGCTTACTATTTTTGTTTTTATGTGTGTGATGTATTATTTATGGGTTTTATTTACAAAAAATATACTTTTTGTTGCCTTCCAAAAAGGCCTCCTAGATACATAATAATTGTATACATTCTTCCCACCCACTTCCCACCTTGCCTGCCACGTGCTCAAGCATGAACAGGTGGAAGAGAATAACCCAGCAACGGGCTAATCCGTTGCAATATAGGCGCCAAAGAAGGAGCGTTGAAATATGATGCGTTGTTCAACAGCCTCAGTCGGGAGAAGAGGAAGGCGAGATTGTTTGCGTCTTTCAATTCCTCGAAATATTCCAACAGGGGCACAACGACGGAAGGGGGGAGGGGAAGGTACATAAATATCGGATGGTCCATCAGGTTGATGAATTTGAAGGCCGAGGCTCGTGCGGAGGTGTAGTCGTTTACCCGCATGCCAAGGCGGACCCCAGCTGAACATAACGTGATGTCGACACAAAGTCCCAGCGAGGGTTTAAAGAGGTGCTTCAGGTGGTCCCACCGGGCAGCCAATCGGAGACACCATTTCTGATACTCCAATTGGTTGGGATGGTCCTTTGAGGCCGACATGACCAATAGGAGTGCGATGTCGACAAGACATTCCTGAAGGAGACTTGACAGTCCCTCCTCGAGCGAGTCATCCTCGCCGGATGTGAGTGTTGGAGATGATGTTGTTGGTGGTGTTGTTGAGGATGGAGAGGAACTGCGTGAATGAGGAGGTGCGAGGGCCGGGATTATCTGTTGAGGCGCGGCCTCCTTTGCCCGCACCAATTTGTTGTAGTACACCCGCAGATCACTCGCAGAGCTCGTTGGGGAAAGGAGAGACTGCGTGAGCAGTCGGGGATAAACTGAGTTTTTGAGGGTGCCCAGTTGTTCGCACATCGATGCACCCAGTGTCGCATAGTAGGTAGCTTTGGATTTAATCTTGGATTAGAGGAGATCTTTGATTATAATTTATAATTACTTGCCTTGTTGTGGCATCGAAAGGCTCGAACATAGAAACGACATGATCATCAATCCGCTTGCCACATGGAAATCGGTTTGATCCATCAACCCAGCTAATTGATCTCTAGCCTGCCAAAAGAATTCCTCTGAGGTTGTTTTATCTTGAAGAAGATTTGCCCCTGAGAAAGGGAGATTAGTTAAATTCAACTACACAATGATTAATCGAAGGTACCAATGCAAATTGCAAGTGAGATGTTGAAAGCCAGAGCTGAAGGATAAAGTAAAGATTCTCCAGAATACAAAAACCACTCGACATTTTCGTCATCAGTGATCGCTGAGTGAACAGGATAGTGCACCACCTCTGAAAAGACGGAGATATATTTCTGTGCTTTGCTGTGTTGATACAATCCGGTGTCGAGATTCCACACAGACCGTCGTTTTTGCTTTTCATTCGTCCAAGTTAATTGAATCAGAGCCTCGTTGAGAGCTCTGTAATCTTCATCCATCTCCTCTTGGATCACTTCCTCTTCAGAAGATTCCTCGGTGTGTACATCAATAAGTTTTGCGAAGTTGTTCGAAGGGAGATGCGAAGACAGCAGTGACATGAGCAGCTTGCGTCGTTCGATTTTGGAGGGGAATTCATCCGATTCCGCCCCACCCCGATCATCTAGAGGTAATTGTTCTTCCAATCGCGGCTTCTTCTTTTGGGCGGTGATCTCCTTTATCTTCGCCTTACGGCCTCCTTCTCGCGGCTTGGCAGAAGACGGAGGAGATGGCTTCTTCCGCTTTAGATATTGAAGGCCCGATCCTACAGGAGGTAATTTCGTTCCGTCCTGATTCATTGTGTGCAAAGAATCCACAACGGCGCCACCTTCCACCTGGCGTCAACAAGTAACGCGCAGAAGATCACCTGGCTAGTGCCGCCATCTGAACGTAAGCAATGAATTTTTCTTCGAATCGAAATCTGCAAGGCAGCACGAGAAATAGTTTGGCTTGTGTGTGCTGAAGGAGGCGCAAGGTGGGCAAGGTAATATACAGCTCAACCTGGG
>Ga0209935_1005515_pt1 | contig 10721 bp, 15 predicted proteins | sample ThiBio_1000_plan_2_FD_183958 | JGI IMG/M metagenome (GOLD analysis project Ga0209935, IMG submission 183958) | Wastewater bioreactor microbial communities from Cape Town, South Africa - Thiocy_cont_1000_plan (SPAdes) | ecosystem: Engineered > Bioreactor > Thiocyanate-remediating >... | reverse complement strand
AGCTGTATCGTTCTAGTCGACTCGATTCGATCACTTGATGAACACAGATCAGCCGAGATCTCGAGCTCGTCCTCGGGCTCTTCCAGCACACGCGAGGTAGTGATCGTCGGTATTGTGTCGCGCGCTCCTGAACCGATTCGATCTTGATTCGAATTCAATGTCCTCGGCCTCTCGTTGGCGATGGTAACAGAATCTCCGCTCTCCGATGATGAAGTTAATGCGTTACGTAGAAGTAATGATTCGCGAATGCCGGCATCGCATGGTACGCATGGATTAGAATCGCCAAGCTTGTCGTAATTGTGATAGTCACCGTGATAGTGATAGTCATGGTCGTGGTCGCCAGTACGATCAACTTGAGTCACATTGCGCAAGGGATGTTCGTCGTGATGAAGTCGTAGTGCGGCAGTGTTGATGGTCGACGATGTACGCATCGTTGGAAGAGGAGCAATCGTATGTGAGTCATGCTTACGATGATGATGATGATCAGCCCTTGCTCGTGAGCCATCGCTTGAGATACTGATAGCATCAGCAGCAGCAGCAGCATCATCATTCATCGACGAGGACATGGCAGCTGATAGAACGTTACTTTCGCTCGCACGCGAGTTGTGTCGACGCGAATGCCTCATTACTTGATACCATACGCACAGAGGGTGCGTAATGTCATATGGAAGGGGACTCGCGAGTGCGAGCGCGATGCATATGCGCTACACTATACACATACATGCATGACGATCGTTTGTATGATGATGAGAGAGAGATAGATAGTGTTAGATGAGATATTTGACGTTGAGAAGAGAGATTGATCGTACCTCGCGTTTGAGTTGTTGAATACGAAGCAGTAGTATAGAGAGATACAAGTGATGAGTAGGAGGAGTACGAGCTTGTGTTGGGTGTTGGGGTGTGAGAGCGTGTGTAAGAGAGAGGACGATGAAGCAAATGACAAGCGGCTGACAGCAGCTGACACCTGGACACTTGACGAGCACTCGCTGTCTCCCCCCGTCTCTCCTGTCTCTCTTTATCTATCCACACCAAATAACTGCAACGGAACGTAATTCATCATCATCATAGTACATTCATGCCGGGTGGAGGTCCGCCATTGTGGTTTGTAGGGGGCAGGTATCGAATCGAGCGGAATATCATTACTTCTCGTTATCTTGTGGCCAGAATATCTCAAGTTCAGCAGGTTTGAACAAATGGCGTGGGACGTGTGTCTTCGAGCCAGTTTGCCACTAATAATCTACTTGAGCTTGAGATCATGATGAAATCAAACTCATACAACTGGCCCATGGTTGATCAATTCGAATTCGGTAACCTTCGAACCATTCGTGCTCCGCAGCGGATCTTGGTCATAAATAGGCCTCTGAATCTGAGCCAGCTGCTGGGTACTAGAACTGATTGATATCCATATCCCTGCCTCTCACTTCCGTAACCTCTCAATCTATGTAACTCGAAGACCTGGATTTAGTGGGGATTGAGAGGAGCCAGATCCTAGTAGGTCGGGACTCCCACGCAGACATACGGCCACGAGATACGCATTCCCGCCAAAATCGCATCGACCGTTGGAATCTCTTGGGTACAGTACTATCGATGGATAGGTCCAAATGCTGCCCCATCCATTACTGAATCATCTAACTGCCACACCCACGAACCTGTACTGCCCATCGCTCGTGAGAGTGTGTGAGAGATATGAACAAGATCTCGAGTCGACAGCTCTCGGCGAGCAGCAAGTCGCCTGCCAAGGCACAACGACTCATCCATGGCCGTCGGACCTTCACGTTCATGATCACGGCCAACGATCGTCAGGCTCTCACGAACACTCTGCTCGGTAGCGAGAACGCATCGGAGGATGGCGGTGTGGCTTCGACGTCGGGGATCTTCGATTGTACGGCGGTATCGTATCGAGCGCTGGTGCCTGCGAGCGACATCGACCCGCTCTTCCAGCAGGCTCGCGAGGCCATGGCGGCTGCCGTCACGAACCTCGCCACATGGATGCTCCATGCCCGACGCTACCACACCGAACAAGTACAACAAGCACGTCTCGAATGGTGCGAGCAATCACAGCCATCGATGGCCTTCACGCGTGCCTTCGCCGTGTTGCATCTGCTGCTCCACGAGCACCAATGGGTCTTCAACACGATCCCGGAGCCACTCGACGAGACCGAGCGAATGTGTCAGACCATGCATGACTTCTGGGCCGAGCTACTACGTCAAGAGACCGATCAAGAGCTCCACATCGACGCCGAGACTCGTGCGTGTGTCTGTGCCATGTTGGAGGTCCTTCGGGTTCGTGTCGAGCAGGCCTACGAGCTCGAGACTGACCCGTCGCTGAGTGTCGCCTGGTCCGACTTCAGCTCCGACCTCATGCGTGCCAAGGTCTCCTCGGCCATCGATACCTCATCCTCATCATCATCATCGTCCGACGAGCCACCACCGAAGCGCTCACGCTTCGCGACCATTCGTGCCTCACTCGTATCATCGTCCGGTTGGAGCTCTCCGATCGCAGCCGTCTCCTCGAACCACAAGTCCACGACGCCCTCGTCCGCCAAGGCCTCCAGCGCCAAGCGACCACTTCGGTCCACAGGCGAGAACTCCCTCGACCCAACGGCCTTCGCCTCAGTGTTCGAATCTCCTTCGACGCCTCGCGGTGCGTCGGGGTACCACACCCTATCGTTCTCGTCGCTCAAGGCTGTCTCGTCGTCGATGAGTCCCTTCAGCTCGTCCAAGAGCAAGCCGACGCGAGCCTCCAACAAGCCATCTGTCATGGCTATCTTCCCGGACGTTGCTGCTGCTGCCACTGCCACTGGCACAGGCACAGGCACAACCGCATCGAACTCGATCGCAGTACCAGTCTCGGCCTCGACGTTACTGATCGATGGCGACCTCGGTAGCGTTGGACTCGAGCTATGCTTCACGTGCAAGGACGATGGATCGTTCGTGTCGCTCGTGACCCTCGCGTCGCATTCGTTCCATGTCTTGCATCGTATGGTTCAAGTGGCGCTGCAGCCTCTCGCGAGCGACCTCGTCATCGAGAAGATCCCGTACAAGTTCCTCGTGGCTCCTGAATCGAGCGAGCGACCCGTCGAGGTCTCCTCGAGTTCCAACCCCACGACAACCACCGAATCGACCGACGACTCGACCACGGTGATCGAGCAACCACCACAACCATCACCTCAACCTCAAGAGTGCTCGAGCGAGATTCAAGAAGCGGTCTCGATCGGCTCATTGACGCTTGCGCATGGCCATGAGATGATACATCCTCGAAGCGACGGCCTCGGTTCGGTCCTTCGACAGCGATTGAAGCCATTCGACAAGTGCGTCGCCGTGTACATTTGCAACGCCGGACGCTGGAACGTACGTAGTGGCTCGATCGCATCGATATTCGAATCCGCACGCCCACTGACACACCAATCCAATCCAATGCAATGCAATCACGCCACATGTAGGCCAAGACCTACACAATCTCGGTCTTCAACGTTCACAGACTCTGTCCAGCGACCGCGACAAAGCCCTTGTACATTCCTCGATGCTTTGATATCGACGATCCCGAACGCTTGGATCGCATCAATGCAAGGATACTGAACACCAACTTGATGCATACGGCTCATGCCTCGCGTTCGTCCGAGCTGGAAGAGAGCGAGCCCGTCAACCAATCGACACTCCGAGCCATGCGCCGACCGATGGAGATGGCCTCCAATGGTTTGTGGCGCTAGTGGCACTCGGATTGCTACTATCGTAGGTGACAGCAAATGCATAAACACTTTATACATGACACACACATACACATACGACTGACTGTACACCGTTCGTTGCAGCAACCTCGTCGCCCTCATCGATCGATGGTGTTGATTATTCGTCATAGGCACGCATATCGAAACTCGTCGAGAGTGCCAGAATGTGTGTCATCGAGTTGCCCAGGCCGCTAAGTTGGCTTGCACGCGATTCGTGTGGCGATGACGAGATGCGCACGTTGGAAGTTGCCATGACCTATTGAGGGAGTGAGTGAGTGTGCGTACAAGAGACAAGACAACGAGATGAGTTCCTCGGTCGTAGATCGTGCGTTATGGAGCTCTCGGACATCGCCAGTACCTGAAGGCAGCCAGCGAGAATCGTGTACGGTGGCTCCTGCAGCGCCTTGGAGAACTCCTCAAAGTCAAGCTTGTTGTTTCCGTCCTTGTCAAACCGCGACATGATGCTGGCTGTCGAGAATTGAACCTTCCTCATACGCGACTTGCCGTACAGTTGCTGCTGTACCGAGAGCAGGAGCCCGAGCTCGGATGCATCCAAGAATCCATCGTCGTTGACGTCGAATAGTTTGAATGCCACTATAGTTCGATGGCGAAAGGCCGCTCGTCGTCGTTGGTCAGCGTACATCTGGTTGGCGTGGAACGCGTGTGCTCTTAAGACAGCGTACCATGCAACTTCTCTTCGGGCGTTCCCTTGCAGAGGATACACATGCCACATAGGAACTCGCTGAGGTCTACTTGATGAATTAGTACTATGCATGGCGCTGATGACGGCAATGACGCAAGATACATACCGATATACTTGTCGTTGTTCTTGTTGAACACCTTGAAGAGCTTCTCGACGATATCGACCTCGGGATTCGTATAGATCAACGACACGATATGCGTAAATTGTTCCTTGCTCAAGCCTCGCTTCTCGGTTGATGGATCGGAAGCTACGGCATGGTTGTAGAAGCTCATCACCTTTTCGAGCTCTTGCTTCGTGACTACATCGTGATAGTCGAGAGAGAGAGAGAGAGAGAGAGAGAGAGAGAGAGAGAGAGATTAGCAGTAAGCGTGAGCCATCTTCGATGCCGAAGAGCGTCGTCTCACTGCACACAGTTTGTTCGTACATTTCGAGGATTGTAAGAGTTCATTCACGTCGGCATCTCGCGCTTGCGTCTCGAGCTCAGCGAGCGAACTGCTACGCATGGCAACCAGTTCACTAGGGACTACGATCGCGAGCTCCTTGAATGAACTCTAAACGATTGAACGAACCAGCCAATCGACGAACTTTCCGTCAGTACGAGCACACAGATCGCTCAGATGAAGTGAATCGAGACCTTCATAACGTGCGCGGGATCATGCGAGAACTCGCCAATGTTCTTAAAGACCTCAAATGCATCACCGTAGTTATCAATCTGAAGCAACTGCTGCTCCCTCTCTCGTAGTAATGTGAGCGATACTCCAAACAAGATTGCTGGGCCTTCAACTAGCAAGCAATCAAATATTCGAACAACCGTCTACAAAGAAAGATGGATGAGCTTGATCAGCGCTGGGTGAGATAGTTCAACCATACTGACGGACAATCGGTACCTCGGTTGGAAGCAAGCCAACAAACAATCTCAGGAACCAAGCTATGGCAACGAACTCGAGTTCCAAGCCAATTGTTTGTAGATGCTCGCTGAGTTTCGGCAGGCTCTTCTCGACCAGTTGCTTCAACACAAGCAAATCCGCCTGCCAGTGTTTGTTGGTTGGTAAGAAATCACCGTCCACAGCAGGAGAGAAAAGGAAGGGAAGAGCGTACTCGAGCACCGACGAGGCATGGGCCAAAGTATTGTGGAATGATACTATCGATGATGACAGTCAAGATCCAAAAGACATCCTCCTCGCTGTTGAACAGCAGCAAGAACGCTGCGATAAAGTTCATCGATTGGCAATAGCCGATGAACGAGTTACTCCACGAGTAGGCCGTCAGAACTCGACGTAGAGTATCGATTCCAGACGGGTCCGAGCATAGTGGATGGCCCGGGAAGGTACGCAAGAGATCCTTTTCGATTTGTTCCGTTGCGGGCGATGACATCTTGGCATGGTCTCGCACGAGTTCTGAGTAGTAGTCCGGCCGAGGACAGATCGATTTGCGTCGAGCGGCACCAGAAAGAACTCGCCAAAACTACACAGTCCGATGCCATCAGAGATTGATTGCATCGTTGTTTGAGGAGATGGATATACACGTACCTCGCCACGATGAATCTGCGGGATACCATGGCGACGAATCTGTACGAGTTGCTTCTCGGGCAATGCGATACATTCGCCATTGCATTGTGTCTGATGATGTTCGTGTTGTTCTGCAATCGTGACATCCCATCGAGTATCAGGAGTTCGTGTACAATCCTTCCAGAACGCCTTGTCTGACATGACTGTGAAGAGCCAGCCAGTTCTGCACACACGCAAACACACGCACACTCAATGATTGGACACTCGAGGGCTCACAGTACAGCCTTAGGAAGGTAGGTAGGTGCACATACGATTCATCAACAACGAATCCGAAGCGATCTCGTTGAAAGCGTGGCTCACCAAGCAGCTCCTCCTCGAGATCAGCTTGTTCAGCTGAGCAGGATCTTGAAGCTGCATTCACCTCGCTAAGCTCCTCGTCGGCCTCAGTCCTGAGTGGCAAGTAGTACAGTGTGACTCGAATGCGACCGAGTGCGTGAGTCGAGCTGCTCGAATGCTTGAATAGGTCAAGCCATAGTTGCATCGGAACGAATGGCGTCTGTTTCTGTAGTTTCACAAGCCCATGTCACGTTCAAGAGTGAGTCGAGCGGATGATGGCACATGGAGTTCGAACGCAGCTATCCAGTACTTACGACAGTCTCCTCCAGAGCAAAGTACGCGTCGCCAATGGTTGAATCACTAATGAATCCTGTTCAACATGTTCAACAATACCATCACACGATCGAAATGAATCAGTCGCCATAGAGTGTACAGGTGTCTACGAGTTCGATCGTGATGTTGATAGGATCGAATCGAAGTGCATCATCAAATCATGGATTGGTTGCATGGTACCTACCAACATCGACCAGAAAGATACTCAACGCAGTTGAGTCGTTCACTACCGTGAACAGATTAAACTGTTCGTTCCAAATCTGCTCGCTCGGAGAACACCAAGTGGTTGCAACGATTTGAAGCATCATACACACACAGTTCACGAGAGAGTGATGGATCTATATGAGACACAGCGATTCTCGAGCCTGTTTGAATTGTTGAAGATGAGAGATGGCATACGGTGTTGGGGGCCTTGATCTCTCGGGATCGAGCTCGCATTGGTCCAAGTTGTACCGAGCAGCAGAGATTCGCTAATCAGCAATATACAATCAATTGAATCGATCAAATCAATCAATCAATCAAATCAAATCAAACAACGTACCAGAAGCTATCAACGTCGCTGGCAATCCAGTAACTTCATGAATCGTGAGGAATACAATGCCATCGGTGCAAGGACTCACACGATTGGCATACTCTTCGATCGGCCCAGCGCCTTGCGAGATGGATTGCAGGGTCGATAGCAGCTCGCTCAACGAGGAGGTCGAGCCGCGATCACTATCGATAGCGCGCAATCGTCTCGGCGTCGACGAGCGTCGTCGTGCCGGAGGCTGCACCGAGGAGGAGCTCGACCCATTAGGACCCGTAGAACGTTGTGTCGGTGGTTGTGTTTGATCATCTATCAAGGAGCTCGAGCTCGACACCGAGGCCGTGTTCGATACTCGTCGAAAGAACGACATCAATCCCGAGGGCCTGTTGCTATTGTTGTTGAGATTGGCGCTCGAACCCGATGCTACACGGGCGCCAACGACGCCACCGCCACCTCGCTTTGGTACAGCTGATGATTCAATGGTTGTAGCTTGCGATCCAGTGGCCGATGATGCACTCTGTGCATCGAATGCATCGTCGTCGTCGTCCTCGATCGTACGGCCAATGTCCTCCTCATCGTCGTCGTCATCTTCAGGCTCGAAGAAGTCCGATCGACCGAGACGCCGCATGGAGAAAGCCTTTCGACACGATTTGATTGATACCACGGTCTTGTTGGTAGTGGTGGCGGCGATGCCTTTGATCAAGGTGTTGCGGAGGTGGTACGGCGTGGTTGGGGCAAGCAAGCAACTGAGACAGTGGCCCCACACGAACGTCGCTCGTCAAGAGCATTACGCGACAGCTGTAGTCCTCAAGGCCGCTGATCTTACCCTTGCTCCCTTGCTCTCTCTCTCTCTCTCTCAACATCAATATCTCGATGCCAATCTCTCCGTGGATCTCCCTTTTGAAGCCTTTGAGTGTTTGGAAGAAAGTCGTGCCACGATCCAAGAGTTGGATAGGTTCAAAGGCAAGCGACACTGCCGCATGAGTGAAGGAACCTTTAATCAACACGACAGTTCGCAAGCCCCCTCTCTCTCTCTCTCTCTATCTACGCGGCTTGCTGCGCTCGAAGTCTCTCGTAAGCGCGTCCTACTCGGAGTACCGTAGGCTCGTCATACAGCCTTCCAGCAATCGAGATACCGATCGGCAACGGCTTGCTGTCGTCCGAGAATCCGCACGGAAGCGCCAACACCGGTTGGCCGGTAAAGTTGAACGGCATGGTCAACGACGCGAACCAAGGGATCAGGGCGTGTTCTGCAGGATCCGAGTCGATGCGTACTGTCGTCTCACCGATACGAGCGGCGACGCTGCGGCATGTGGGAGTCACGAGCACGTCGAATTGCTCCATGACGGTGCGCGCTCGAGCGCGGAACTCTTGCAGCTCCAAGTGGATGCGCGCAAGCTCCCATGCTGGTGGTAGGGGCGTGCTCAGGATCTCGCGCACGTCCTCGCCAAAGCCTTGCAGCCTCGTATCGATTCGTTCGCGATGGTACGCAATCGACTCAGCGATCGCGATCGTAAACAGTCGCGAGTTGTTATCGGCCGAGCAGCCGAGATCAGGAGCGTCGCTCACCGTGGCGCCAAGACTCTCGAGCTCACGAATCGCACGCTCGACCGACGCACCAACGCACGACTGCAACGGGTCGAAGAAGAACTTGCGCGGCACGCCGATGCGTACTCCACGCAAGCTCTTGGTGTCGGCAGCCAGCAGTTGCTGATGGTAGTCGATCGAACCCGCTCGAGCGAGAGGGTTCGTCGTGGGGTCCAACGGGTCGTAACCTGCGATGGCCGACAACACGATGGCAGCATCTTCGACCGTTCTCGTGATCGGGCCCGCGTGGTCGAACGAGTCCGACAGAGGAATGACGCCCTGCTTGCTCACGAGCCCGTACGTTGGCTTCAAGCCAACTGTACCGCACAATGCCGACGGGATGCGTATCGAGCCACCGGTATCGGTACCAATTGTTGCTGCGCAGGATCAACCGATAGACCGACCGACAACAACGTCAGTATCGCAACCTCGACGCTGGCAAGTAGTGAGAGATTGCTCGCTCGGTAGCAGACGAACCAATAGCGAGATTGGCAGCAATGGCAGCACTCGAGCCTCCGGAGGAACCTCCGGGGATTCGAGTAGTGTCGTGCGGGTTCCTCGTTGGTCCAAAGTGAGGATTGTTGGAGGTAACTCCCCAAGCCCTGTACATGTACACGTCATACGATCGAGAACACACGTAATGAGAGCTTGATGTTGTTGTGGTGTCGGTGGGGGGCTTGGTGCGATAATAACTCGGGGACCTCCTCTGTGAGCAGAGGTTGCCCAGATCCGGGTCGAGCGGCTCTCATTCAGCTCTCAGCATACCATTCATGCGTCGCTAGCTTGCCAAAGATCACGGCACCAGCATCTTTGAGACGTCGAACGAGTGTGGCATCACTCGTCGGAACGCGTGTTCGAAAGAACGAAGATCCACCCGTGGTCTCGAGGCCTTGGGTATCAGCGAGATCCTTGACGCTAACGGGCACACCGTGCAAGGCGCCACGATACTTGCCGCTGGCAATCTCTTGGTCGGCGATGCGAGCCGCTCGTAGCACCTGCTCGGCATCAATCTTGTAGTACACGTTCAGGTTCTTGGCTTCGGGCGTCTCGTTGCGCTCCAGCAACGCTTGCGCCAGTGCCGAGGCTGAGAGCGAGCCACCACGAATCGCTGCTGCGAGATCGGCGATAGGAGGGTAGCTGACCGAATGCATCCCTTGGCGCGCGCTGCTTTCAACGCCAGCCACACGCTGAAGACGTGGCGCCAAGAATACACGGGCGGTCGCGTGGTGCAAGCGAGGGCCATGAGCGCCGAGCACCGATACGACGCTGCGAGACAGCATTGCGCGCAATGCAGCAGCCAAGCAACAACAACGAGTGTACAATCGCTTGAGGATTGGACATTGCCGCTGCAAGAGTGAAGTTCCCTATTCTTCGCTTGAGGATTGGACATTGCCGCTGGAAGAGTAGGAGGATCCCTATTCTTCGCTTGAGGATTGGACATTGCCGCTGAAGAGTAGGAAGATCCCTATCCTTCCCCTGAGGATTGGACATTGCCACTGGAAGAGTGAAGATCCCTATCCTTCCCTTGAGGATTGGACATTGCCGCCAGAGCATCGGTGGTCCACTGTTCTTAACCACAACTCCTTCGCCTTCCAGCTCGTTCATTCGTCTGCAATCCCGCTCTCGCGATCCACCACGAACCTCCCCTCCGATGCCAATGATACGATGGCGAACAACCAATCGTATTCGATTGGCGATCGCGGGGTTCGCGTGCTTGTTGCCCCTGCTCGTTTTGCTGCGTCTGCCATCTGAGATCGATACCGTGCCACCCGCCAAGCAACCGCCACCATCTCGTATCGCAGCATTCGATACTGCCAAGCTACAGCAGCAGCAACAACAACAACCGGGCATCGATTCTAGACATGAGCAACTACTCATCGATGACACAACTGATCCGAGCTCCGAGGATACCATCGCATATATCACGCCCGAGAACGGCGAGGAGCTCGATGCGCGCTGGATGCGTGCACTGCACAGCGCTCGCATCGAGTACATTACCA
>Ga0209935_1005513_pt1 | contig 10723 bp, 12 predicted proteins | sample ThiBio_1000_plan_2_FD_183958 | JGI IMG/M metagenome (GOLD analysis project Ga0209935, IMG submission 183958) | Wastewater bioreactor microbial communities from Cape Town, South Africa - Thiocy_cont_1000_plan (SPAdes) | ecosystem: Engineered > Bioreactor > Thiocyanate-remediating >... | reverse complement strand
ATCCATCCATCCATCCATCCATCCATCCATCCATCCATCCATCCATCCATCCATCCATCCATCCATCCATCCATCCATCCATCCATCCATCCATCCATCCATCGATCCATCCATCCATCCATCCATCCATCCATCCATCCATCCATCCATCCATCCATCCATCCATCCATCCATCCATCCATCCATCCATCCATCCATCCATCCATCCATCCATCCATCCATCCATCCATCGATCCATCGATCCATCCATCGATCCATCCATCCATCCATCCATCCATCCATCCATCCATCGAACGGAATGGAATGGAACGAGAGATCAAGATGATGATGATTGGCTGACTCTCACTCGATTGAATGTGTTGGATCTTGATCTGCATTTCCAATCATTCTCCATTTGATGTGTGTGTGCATATTGGAATGCCATCAAAGTATTTCGATGGAGCATCGAGCGACATGCACACGCTCCCAAGGCCGTCAAGGATGTCGTGCTCACGATGACGATGATTCGATCGATTGCAGCATGGTCGTCGATCTCTCTTCTTCCGAACGAGCTCTTGTTCTTGATCTTCGAGCTTCTCGACTACGACTCCATTCTTCGAGCCTCTCGTGATCGATCTCGACATCGCCATCATCAACTCGAACAAGAACAAGGAAGACAACGTCGCTCTCGAGATGAAGATGAGAATCAATCTTCATCATCAACATCTCAAGATCTCAAGGACGACAACAAGAACATCAAGGAGCAGAAGACGAAGTGCCAAATGATGTGATCGACACGATATGCCCCACACAACACACACACACACACACACACACACACACACACACACACACACACACACACACACACACACACACACACACATGAGCGAGATGCTTCATTCCTTCGTCAGTCACACACATCAATGCAGCACTCGATCATTCTCTCAATGAATCGTGTGAATCATCGATTGATCGAGACACGCACACAAGATATGAGAGAGAGAGAGCCACACAAGATCTCTCTCTCTCTCTCTCTCTCTCTCTCGTTGTTGCTCGCTGCCTCTCCCTCGCTCGCATCTCCTCCCTCCCTCCCTCCTCCCTCGCGCAATCATCTCGTTGCTCGCGATTGAATGTATTTGGACGACCACGATACTCGATCTCGTGGCTGTCGCATATCGTTGCACATTTGATTTGATTTGATTTGATTGAGGCGATATTGAGCAAACATCAACGAGAGACACCAATGGCATCGAAACAAGAGCTACGACAACAACGACAACAAAAACAGCTCAATCGTGCTCTTGTTGAAGCAGCCAAGCAAGGCTCGTTGGCAGATATCCAATCTCTTCTTGATCGACATGCCGATATCAAAGCTTTCGATATCAGAGACCATACACCTCTTCATCATGCATCATCGAATGGCCATCGTCAATGCGTGAAGATCCTTCTTGATCATGGTGCCGACGTCACCGCTCGTGATAACGACAAATTCACGCCGGTCCATCGCGCGTCAAGGAATGGTCATCATCAATGCATCGAGCTCCTTCTTGATCGACATGCCGACGTCAATGCCCGCGACTTAGACAACGATACACCTCTCCACCATGCATCATCAAAAGGCCATCATCAATGCATCGAGATCCTTCTTGATCATGGCGCCGACGTCAATGCTCGAGACCACAACGATGATGTACCTCTCCATCGTGCCTCATCCGCAGGCTATCATCAATGCGTGAAGATCCTTCTTGATCATGGTGCCGACGTCACCGCTCGTGATAACGACAAATTCACGCCAGTCCATCGCGCGTCAAGGAATGGTCATCATCAATGCATCGAGCTCCTTCTTGAACAACATGCCGATACCGATGCTCGTGACTCGTTCCACGCCACACCACTCCATTACGCGGCAATCAGCGGCTATCATCAATGCATCGAGATCCTTCTTGATCATGGTGCCGATATCCATGTTCGGGGTGTCCAATATAACACACCTCTCCATTATGCATCATTGAACGCGAACCGTCGATGCATCGAGATCCTTCTTGATTATGGCGCCGACAAGTCATTGATCAATGTGCGTCTCCCTCTCTCTCTCTCTCTCTCTCTCTCTCTCTCTCTCTCTCAGAGCATGTGCAAGCATCTCTCTCATGAATGCATCAACAACCATCAATCAATCCCAACGCATCATTCTCACTCCTTGATATCGCATCAGATCAATGGACACACTCCTGCTCAATGCTCTGAGGATTCAAGCATCGTTGAATTGATCCAGAACCATGGTACTTCCTTCCATCGATCCATCCATCCATCCATCCATCCATCCATCCATCCATCCATCCATCCATCCATCCATCATCGAATGGAATGGAACGGAATGGAATGGAACGAGAGATCAAGATGATGATGATGATTGGCTGACTCTCACTCGATTGAATGTGTTGGATCTTGATCTGCCTTTTCAATCATTCTCCATTTGATGTGCGTGTGTGTGCACATTGGAATGCCATCAAAGTATTTCGATGGAGCATCGAGCGACATGCACACGCTCCCAAGGCTGTCAAGGATGTCGTGCTCACGATGACGATGATTCGATCGATTGCAGCATGGTCGTCGATCTCTCTTCTTCCGAACGAGCTCTTGTTCTTGATCTTCGAGCTTCTCGATTACAACTCGGTTGCCCAAGCCTCTCGTGATCGATCTCGACATCATCTCAACGACAAGGACAACAAGAACAAGAAGTGCCAAATGATGTGATCGACACGATATACGCACTCAAACACAAGAGAGAGAGAGAGCCACACAAGATCTCTCTCTCTCTCTCTCTCTCTCTCGTTGTTGCTCGCTGCCTCTCCCTCGCTCGCATCTCCTCCCTCCCTCCCTCGCGCAATCATATCGTTGCTCGCGATTGAATGTGTTTGGACGACCACGATACTCGATCTCGTGGCTGTCGAATATCGTTGCACTTTTGATTTGATTTGATTGAGGCGATATTGAGCAAACATCGACGAGAGACACCAATGGCATCTAACCAAGAACAACAACAACGACGACAACAACAACAGCTCAATGATGCTCTTATTGAAGCAGCCAAGCAAGGCTCGTTGGCAGATATCCAATCTCTTCTTGATCGACATGCCGATATCAATGCTCTTGGATGCTACGACAGCACACCCCTTCATACTGCAGCATTGAAAGGCCATCATCAATGCATCGAGCTCCTTCTTGATCGACATGCCAATGTCAATGCTCGCGACAACATCCAGCGCACACCTCTTCATCGTGCATCATGGAAAGGCCATCATCACTGTATCGAGATCCTTCTTGATCGTGGCGCCGACAAATCATTGATCAATGTGCGTCTCTCTCTCTCTCCCTCAGCATATGCAAGCATCTCTCTCATGAATGCATCAACAACCATCAATCAATCCCAACGCATCATTCTCACTCCTTGATATCGCATCAGATCAATGGATACACTCCTGATCAACTCACCAAAGATTCAAGCATCGTTGAATTGATCCAGAACCATGGTACTTCCATCCATCCATCCATCCATCCATCCATCCATCCATCCATCCATCCATCGATCCATCCATCCATCGATCCATCCATCCATCCATCCACCCATCGATCCATCCATCCATCCATCCATCGATCCATCCATCCATCCATCCATCCATCGATCCATCCATCCATCCATCGATCCATCCATCCATCCATCCATCCATCCATCCATCCATCCATCGATCCATCCATCCATCCATCCATCCATCCATCCATCCATCATCCATCCATCCATCCATCCATCCATCGAACGGAATGGAATGGAACGAGAGATCAAGATGATGATGATTGGCTGACTCTCACTCGATTGAACGTGTTGGATCTTGATCTGCCTTTCCAATCATTCTCCATTTGATGTGTGTGCATGCATATTGAAATGCCATCAAAGTTGTTCGATGGAGCATCGAGCGACATGCACACGCTCCCAAGGCCGTCAAGGATGTCGTGCTCACGATGACGATGATTCGATCGATTGCAGCATGGTCGTCGATCTCTCTTCTTCCGAACGAGCTCTTGTTCTTGATCTTCGAGCTTCTCGATTACAACTCGATTGCTCGAGCCTCTCGTGATCGATCTCGACATCATCTCAACGACAAGGACAAGAAGAACAAGAAGTGCCAAATGATGTGATCGACACGATGTGCCCACTCAAACACAAGAGAGAGAGAGAGCCACACAAGATCTCTCTCTCTCTCTCTCTCTCTCTCTCTCTCTCTCTCGTTGTTTCTCGCTGCCTCTCCCTCGCTCGCATCTCCTCCCTCGCTCGATTGTACTATGAAGCTCGCAACTATCGCATCGATTGCCACCGTACTAGTGTGGACTTTTTGCTTCTACTGTGGCTACTGCACCCAGGTCGCCGCGGCAGCGAGCGATCTCGTGGGTCCGGGACCGATACCGCTCACCAAGAATGCACAATACGCGGGGCTCGTGCAGGTCAATGCCTCGACCAACGCGCAGATGTTCTACTGGTGGATCACGAGTAACGTGGCACCACAAGCGCGCACGACTCCCGTGGTAGTGTGGCTCGAGGGCGGTCCTGGCTTCTCCTCGGTCTTCCAGGCCATGTACGGCATGGGGCCGTACCATCTCTCGCACTCGGGCGTTGCATTCAACGAGCACACGTGGCTCAACGACGCTCACTTGGTTCGTTGTGCAACCGGTCCCTCGCGCCGTCGGCTTGCACTCACTCGAGGAGTTGGATTCGATGACAGCTGTTCGTCGACAACCCATGTGGCGTCGGATACTCGACAGTCGATGGTGGCGGCGAGGTCACGAACCAGGCCGCGATGGCCGAGCAGCTGTACGAGCTGCTGAGCGTGTTCCTGCGCCAGCTGCACCCCGAGTACCTGGCGAATCCGCTCTACATCTTTGGAGAGTCGTACGGAGGCAAGTACTGTCCGTCGATCGCCGCCTACATCCACGAGGTCGAGTCGTCCATGTCTCCTGCGCAACGACTGAACCTCCAAGGCATTGGCATCGGCAATGGCCTGACCGATACGCCGAACCAATCGTTGACGTTTGCGTCGTTCCTCTTCAATCACGGTAGGCCGGCATGCCACGCGATTGCGAGCGCTGTCCGAGACACGGAACACTTGCTGATCTCTGCCACGCATAGGTGCCATCACCATTGCACAGAGGGACAGCTTATTGGGTATGCAGGAGCGGTTCCAACAGCTGTACCATGCGCAGTTGTACTCGAATGCCTCGGATGCCTTCTGGTCGATGGTGTACTTTGCCAACCAAGCCGTACGCCATCTCGCTCATACACACACACTCGTGCTGTCGATTGGCGGCAGCCGTGTTTGGCTGAGTCGTGCAATGTGGCGCAGGGCGTCAACATGTACAACGTCGACTGCTTCATCCAATGCGGCAAGGAGCGCTTCGCCTGGAGCGACCTGGTACCCTTCATGAACCGTACCGACGTCAAGCAACAGCTCCACGTACCAGCGACGACCGTCTTCGAAAACCCGTCGCCAGCCGTCTCACAAGCCATGAACTCGGACGTCTGCAAGTCGGTGGCAGGCGTGATGCCGACTCTTCTCAGCAACTACCGCGTGTTGCTGTACGAAGGCATGCTCGATTACGTGGTCAACGCGCCGGGACTCGAGATCTGGCTCTCCAAGGTCGCGTGGTCCGGCATGCCCGGGTTCCAGAACACCAAGCGCAGGCGCTGGTTCTCCAAGCCCAACGGCGCGCTCGACATTACGGGCTTCGTGCAACAGTACTCGAACCTCACGCAGCTCATGCTGCCGAACACGGGCCACTTTGCGACGATCGACCAGCCGGCAGTCGCCGCTGCCATGGTGCACAACTGGCTCTACAACATTCCGTTCGCCGTCGAACGTCCTAGCCTCGACGACAGTGAACTCACTGTGGAATAGGTGGTCGATTGCAACAAGATCGACACGACAGAGAGCTCTTTCGGTTACAATGCTCGCTACTTCTTGTTGGAGATTGATGGAACAAACAAGATCTATCACACACACGCTCTCTTCTACGTAGGCGAGGAAACACGCGGAGAGCGAGGTAAAGCTTGGTTACCGCGCCATGTCGAGACCCATACTCTCGCTTGCGGCGAGAATCGAGTTGGCACCAAGGTTGGGCGCCGTATCCAACAGCGTATGAAAGCCATAGAACAATGCAGCCGGGTTGTCGGTGTACAGGCGCGACAGCGCTCGTTGCTCCTTTGGGTGCAGCTGCGGCGTGAGGTCAAGGTCGCACGGTTGATCGAGCTGCTGTCGTGCGGCAAAGGCGCACGCATGCTTGTTGAACGCCACCAGCAGGTCTTGCGCAAACAAGTGCTTGGTCTCGGCACTCGTCGCCCAAAGACACCGAATAGCGTCGACGGTTTGGAGGATGAGCACGTTGGTGACTGCACTCGATCGACGAGCAGGAGGATGAGTGGCTTGCACGAGAGCTCGAACCTCCTACGAGCTGGCGACTGTCTACGTACACTCGGCAGAGGCAGCCTGGCTCGAGCTCGTATCGTCGATCGTGGCCAGCAGCTGCTGTAACAAACCCGCATCGCAATGTACGGCCAGTAATCGAGCGAGGTCGATTGACTCGATCTCCAACGCATACTCGGCGATGCCTTGGACGACAAGCCTGTCCGAGAAGAGATACAGGATGACGGGGCGCATCGAGCGGCTAGATTCATCGAACATGACAAAGTGGTACTGTTGCAAGAAGCGGCGCTGTGCTATTCCGCTTGCCGGCTATATGTATCGAGAAAGAACAATGAACTAGACCGTGAGCGGGTGTGTCCACATGATCGTGACCAAGAGACGTACCAAATTCAGTTCGCGATGAAGATTGACTACACGCTTAATGTTCTCAATCTGAAGATGCAGCTGGGGGTCGCTTGACGACATTCGGAGTTGATAAATACTCGCCAACGATTCGCGAAGTAGTGGCACATCGGGGTCACTCATATACTCGTATACAAGTTCCTGCACACACACACACACACACACACACACACACACACACACACACACAGGCTCAAATACAATGAGCATCGAACGAGAGAGTGAGAGGGCAACAGAGAGGGGCAACAACGTACTAAACAAAGTTGGAGATATACTACAAGGTGATGCAATGGATACATGACGATCGATCGAGGATCGTTGGTGATTTGCTCGGGAATGGAGATGCCATCTCGCGAGAGCAGCCTGCAAACGGCTTGAAACAGGCTGGGAGTCTCAAGGTCGGCGTTCTCGATGTTGGCCGCTTGTGTGGAGAGCATGCAAATGACGAACGGCAAGTGCTCGACGTAGTCGCGATAGGCGAGCGTGAGAGCGTAGAAGGTGGACACCAGCAGATGCAACGACGGAACGTTAGCGGCGGCGTTGCTGGTGCTGCTCGAGGTGGAGAGCAGTTGCTCGAGCTGTTCTGACGCACTGCCGAGCGCTTCGAAGGTGGTGGCACTCGCGTGCAGACTCGGCAGCGCTTGGAGGCTGTCTGAGACGGCGCACAGACGGATGCGATAGATGGGCTCGTTCTCGAGAAAGTCCTCAATCAAGCGGTGCAGTGCCTCCTTGCGCGAGACGGCAAACTCTTCGGGATACAAGAGATTGATCTCATCGCTGCGATTCGACGACGACTCGAGCGTGCGATCGAGCCGAGAGGCCTTTGATGCACCGTCGAGTTGCTGGTTGCCGTCGTCGGTTTCGGCATCGGATTCGACAAACGCCTCGATGAAGGTCTCCTTGAAGAGGGTTACGAGTTCGTTCGCGCCGCCACGATGAGAGGTACGGTTTCGTGGTTGCACTTGAGCAGAGGCAGCTACTGCTGCTGGAGCTGGAGCAGCAGCAGGAGGAGGAGGAGTCGGCAAGTCTTGCGGTGGAGACAGCGACGCTGCTTCGGTCGTGGGCCATGACAAGACGATTGGCGGTTGTGCGAGGATGTGTACCTGCATGTAGACACAACGACGACGACAACGACAAATAACGACGACTCACGAATGAGTAGGTTCTTGCGACGATCGACGAGAGACCATTGCGCATGGGATTGTACCATATTGTGCCGCTGTCGATCATGCTCATTCTTCCAGAACTCGGACGCTGCCTTCCATTGAGCACTCTCGGCTTGGAACGCCTGCGACTCGGCACGAATCGCCTCGAGTATCTGTTGTTGCTGCTGTAGCTGTTGCTGCAACTGCTCGTACATGTGCTACAACAATGATTGCCAAGATATCATGAGTCTTGAGGCTTGACTCGGGGAGCAGCACCAGCGACATACCAATGCCTCGGCAGCAGAGCGAGTGTTGGTGGCAGCAGCGGCAGCAGCACTAGTGTTGCCACTCAGATGCGCCGGAATGCCATCCTCCTTGCCCGTCAAGTTGACGCTGCGCTTCTTGTCCTTGTCGGACTTGCGACGCAGTCCCAGCGGGCCGAGAGCAATCTTCTTGCGCTTCTTCTCGCTCAAGCTCTCGGGCATGTCGGCGTTCGAGAGCTGGTAGTAGAGATCCTCGTCGAGCTCCTGGCCGTCGCCGGGCTTGCGAACCGAAGAGACGGCGGGCACGGGCGTACTCTTGCGGCCCTTCTGCGAGCGAGCCGATTGCGCACCGTCATCTTCGAGCGCGGTGGCCGTGTCGGAGGCGCTCTTGGAGCGCGAGCGGTCTCGCTTAAAGTGATCGATCAACGGGAAGCGTCGAGGCGCCGGTGTCGTGACGGGCATCGGCTGCGGCAGATACAACGGCGTCGACGGCAACGGGGGAGGTGGTGGCGGTGGAGATTCCGAGGTCGCCGCGGCGATCGACGGCATCAAGGTCGGAGTGCGCGCGTTGGCATTGTCGCTCGAGGTTCGATCGAAGGGAGTATGCGGCGTGTGCGGCGTGCGCGGCGTCTCGAACACCTCCGAGATCGAACGAGCCGTGGTCTCGGTAGTCTCGGAGGCACTGGTGTGATCGCTCGAGTCGCTTTGATGATATTGTTGATACTGTTGTTGTTGGTGTGGGTACTTGTGTTGTTGTTGTTGCTGTTGGAGTGGGTTGCGCTCGAACATGATGTTCTGATGCACGAGCGATGCCGCAGCGACCGAGATACCGAGCGAGGCGCTCCATAATCGTGGATCTAACAGACCCCAACCAGTCGTCGCTGTCGTCGTATTGTTGTTGGTGGTGGTGGTGGTAGTAGCGGTGGCGGTAGCGGTGGGCGTGGTAGCGATCGGCGGTTGCAAGGTCGCGGTGGCGGTCTGATGATGGTAGGTGCTGTGGTTGCACATGCGACAGCGTCGTTCACTACCGACACGCAGGGCCGAGCAGGTCTGACCCAACTGCGAACACTTGCGACAATTCATTGGGTACTTGTGCAAACAAGCTCATGAGGCTCGAATAGATAGGATGCGGGATATGGATCGATGCGGGAGTGATGTGGCGCAGAGGAGGGAGAGAGGAGACTGATGCTTGGTCGATCGATTGATCAAGCTGATATCGCCTGCGGAAGATGATGATAGCGAGCTTCCCTGGTCCCACCTCTCACGAATAACCACAAATAAACCCGCGATCCAATGGGGGCTGGTCTCTACGAGTAGTCTCAACCATGAGGCCGCCTTGTGGTTGTCGCGGTTGTGCACCTCTTCGGTGGGACCTCGGCAGCCGACCAACCGACCAGCAGAGTAGTCAGCGGACCATCGAGATCGAGAGCGCGCGAGTTTTCGAGCTCCATTCGCTCTTGCCTCGCTCGCTGCCGCATCACCATCGCTCGTTCGATCGATCCATCGAGATCCCTGACCCCTAACGGCATGTCGACCGGCTCACGCCCCAGCGTCACGACGCTCAGCAAGGAGCGCTACAAGACCTTCGAGGAGTTCTATCCTTTCTACCTGTCGCAGCACAGCAACCGCACCTGCAGGCGCCTGCACGTCGTCGGCACGTTGCTCGGCCTCGTGACGCTCGTGTACCTGCTCGTGACCCTCAACTTCACCAAGCTGTGGCTGCCGTTCGTCATCGGCTACAGCTTCGCTTGGGTACGGCGCAGCCCTCTGCTCACGACCACCAGCGTTGCCATGAGCACTAACCCCGCACTACGATATCGCCATCTTGATGACACACACACACACACACACACACACAGGTCGGCCACTTTGTGTTCGAGAAGAACAAGCCCGCGACCTTCAAGTACCCGCTCTTCAGCCTCCGTGGCGACTTTGTTATGCTGCGCCAGGTCCTGACTGGCCAGGTCCCGTTCTAAGGGCCCACATCCATCCACCCCACCAACCTATGATGCATACTATCCATCGCCTTTGCTCGTTGTCGTCGCAATCTTAAAGCTTGAGGCTTGCACAACAACAACATCATCATCAACAAAGGCCCGTTCTCTAAACCAACAACCGCCTCGACATCATTGTGACGATCGCATGCACAGTAGAGCGAGATAGATTACATTGCGAATTGCATTGTCGCCATATGCAAGCGACAGCGACCGACAGCAGACGGGACCAAGCGCCCGCACACAAGAGGTGGCGAGTGGGTTCGTTGTATTGACAGCTGGCTCGAGGCGACGACGGCTCAGGAGTCAGCGAGAGCGGGAGTGAGTCAGCGAGTATATCAGTGAATGAGCAAGGTATCTCGATCGAGCCTCAATCGAACAGCGTCGAGAGAGTGATGGTGCGCTGCTCCTCGTCGGGAGGCACTTGTCGAGAGAGTAACAGCTGCTGTAACACTGCACGAATGCGC
>Ga0209935_1005512_pt1 | contig 10723 bp, 12 predicted proteins | sample ThiBio_1000_plan_2_FD_183958 | JGI IMG/M metagenome (GOLD analysis project Ga0209935, IMG submission 183958) | Wastewater bioreactor microbial communities from Cape Town, South Africa - Thiocy_cont_1000_plan (SPAdes) | ecosystem: Engineered > Bioreactor > Thiocyanate-remediating >... | reverse complement strand
ATCATCATCATCATCATCATCATCATCATCATCATCATCATCATCATCATCATCATCATCATCATCATCATCATCATCATCATCATCATCATCATCATCATCATCATCATCATCATCATCGTCATACTGCCAGCTGCTGTTACTTGTGCTGTTGGCCTCAGTACGCTTCTCAATGACGGCAACCATTCTTGGCAGACTTGATGATGTTCGCCCCTTTATTCTCGAGATTCATTCCTCGTTCTTTCTCACACCTCTTATTGGCGCGGAGAGGATCAGGAACAGGATGGCCGCATTACCTTGTGTGGCCGCATTACATTGCGCACCAAGAGTTGAGAACGACAATAGAGGTGGAGCTTCTGGTCCATTCATTTCATTTGCTTGCTTGCTTGCTCCCCCTCCTGCTCCTCCACTTCCATCAGCTCGTCGTGCTATCCCCCCTGCTGCAAGCGCCGCCCTCTCGGATTCTCTCAATGTCCCGCCCAACGCATCATCGACACCATGATGGCGCTGATGATGCGAGCACCATGACGAGCGTGTGCACCATCTGCCAGCACTCGCCGCGTGGTCCTCTCGTGACTCAGTGCCGCCACTGCTTCTGCGGCCCTTGCATCAAGGCTTTGCTCGAAAACGCGTCCATGAGACCCATCGACTGTCCTGTGTGTCGATCACCAATCTTCGATGCCTCGGAGCTCTGTTCACCATCAGCATCAGCAGCATCATCGTCATTGGGCGGAGAGGAAGCCGAGACGAGATGCACCAACCAAGCTCACGGATGCTCGTGGCGAGGAGGAGCACGAGACTCTGGCGCTGCGTCTCTCTCGGAACATCTGTCATCGACGTGCATGCACCATCCATGCTCCAATCGAGGCCGTGGGTGCTCGTGGGTGGGATCGGTGGGAGCGGCGATCATTCACCAAGCCACCGAGTGCGAGATCGACATCGGCAACGAGCACCAAGCAAGCTCGAGAGCCGAAAGCGACGTCGACAACAAGGCAGCGTCTTGTCGGGCCGACAAGGTCGTGCGAGCGATGCTGTCGAGTCGAGTGTTCGCGATCGATGTGGGACACCGCACGTTCCGAGCAAGCGAGCGGACTTTGCGAGCCGAGAAAGGCTCGGTGCTCGATCGAATGTTCTCGGGAGAGTACGAGCTTCCTCGCGACTCGTACCATCTCGGATTCATCGACCACCACCTCCACGACGATGATGATGGCAATGTGCAGACCAATCGACACCGACGAGAGCGGCGAGTGTTCATCGACTGCGATCCTCGATCGTTCGAGCATGTCCTTCATTGGCTTCGTGCGTACGTTTCACTCTTGCTCATCAGCAGCAACAGGAGCTTGTGTTTGTTGATCTTGATTGATTGGTTGATGTCTCTCTCTGACTTGTGTGTGATACCCTCGTAATTTTCATCACCAGACTTCGACTTCCACAAGGACTGAGCGAGAGAGAGCGAGACTCTCTCGGTGTGACGGCTCGCATTCTCGAGCTCAAGAAGCTCCAATCGGCCCTCGAGGAGCTCTCGTCCAAGAGCCGACGCAAGAAGTTCACGGCCGAGCAAGTGACAGCCAGAGTATCGGCGCTCGCGTCGTCTCGCAAGGCTGGCGGCGATCATCATCAGACGGCCACAGGAGTGAGCTTGAAGCACGCCAATCTCTCGGGAGAGTGGCTGTGCGGTCTCGATCTGCACGATGCCAAGCTCAACCACTCGGTGCTCGACAACGCCAACCTCTCAGGGTCGAACCTGTCGCGAGCCGACATGAGCGGAGTGCAAGCGATCGAGGTCGATCTCGACAACGCCAATCTCGAATCTGCCATCCTTCGAGACTCAACATTGAGAGCAAGCTCGATGCAAGGAGCTCGATTCAATAACGCTGACTTGAGTCGATGCGACATGAGCAACGTGTCAGCGAGCGAGGCCGACTTTTCGGGAGCGTCGATGGCGGAGGTCGATCTCTCTCACTCGGACATTGATCGATCGAAGATGATTGGGAGCGATCTGCGAGGAGCTAAGCTTCCACGAGAGATGGTGGAGGTCGACATGAGCTCGGCGAACCTCTCAGAGACCGATCTTCAAGACCGCAAGATGGTTCGATGTGTGATGAGAGGAGCTCGGTTTGCATCCAACGACATGAGAGGGATCGACTTGTCGAGCTGCGATGTTCGAGGGGCCGATCTTCGAACAAACGTCTCGGCCACGATTCTTCCTCTCAACTTGTCGGGAGTGAACTTGTCGGGAGTCGACTTGGGAGGTCTCGATCTCTCGCGCTACGATCTCTCGGGGGCCAACCTCTCGGGAGCCAATCTCTCGAGCACGATTCTTCCTCGCAACTTGCAAGGAGTGAACTTGTCGGGAGTCGATCTCCAAGGTCGAGATTTCTCGCGCTACGATCTCTCGAACGCCAACCTCTCGGGGACCAACCTCTCGAGCACGATTCTTCCACGCAAGTTGCAAGGAGTGAACTTGTCGGGAGTCGATCTCCAAGGTCGAGGTCTGTCGCGTTACGATTTCTCGAACGCCAACCTCTCGGGGGCCAACCTCTCGGGTACCAACCTCTTGAGAGCTCGTCTTCCTCGCAACTTGCAAGGAGTGAACTTGTCGGGAGTCGATCTCCAAGGTCGAGATCTCTCGAACGCCGATCTCTTGGGGGCCAACCTCTCGAACACCAACCTCTCGAGAGCAACTCTTCCTCTCATCCTGGATGGAGTTAATTTATCGGGAGCAAACCTCCGAGGCATTGATCTGTCGAAGCACGACCTCTCTCGCTCGATTCTGAGAGGAGCCATTGTGAGTGAATGGTTGGTGTTGCTCAAGTTCGGCTCTCATGGATCAGGAGATGGCCAATTCAGCTACCCTGTTGGAGTGGCAGTCAATCAACAAGGCCGCATCATCGTTTCAGAGTACACCAACAATCGAGTGCAAGTATTCTCTCCTGCTGGAGAGCTCTTGCTCAAGTTCGGTTCTCATGGATCAGAGGATGGCCAATTCAGCGGTCCGTTTGGAATGGCGGTTGATCAACAAGGCCGTATCATTGTTTCTGATTACATTGACCATCGAGTGCAAGTATTCTCTCCTGCTGGAGAGTTCTTGCTCAAATTCGGTTCTCATGGATCAGCGGATGGCCAATTCAGCGGTCCTTGGGGAGTAGCCGTCGATCAACAAGGCCGAATCCTTGTCACTGATCACAACAACCATCGAGTGCAAGTATTCTCTCCTGAAGGAAAGTTCTTGCTCAAGTTTGGTTCTCATGGATCAGGAGATGGCCAATTCAGCTGTCCTAATGGCGTAGCAGTCGATCAACAAGGCCGCATCATCGTTTCAGAGTACACCAACAATCGAGTGCAAGTATTCTCGCCAGATGGAGAGTTCTTGCTCAAGTTCGGCTCTCGAGGATCAGGAGATGGCCAATTCAACTATCCTCGAGGAGTGGCAGTTGATCAACAAGGCCGCATCATCGTCTCGGATGACAGCAACCATCGAGTGCAAGTATTCTCTCCTGAAGGAGAGTTCTTGCTCAAGTTCAACGGATCAGGAGATGGCCGATTCAGCGGTCCTTATGGAATGGCGATCGATCAACTCGGCCGAGTCATTGTCACTGATTACATCAACCATCGAGTTCAAGTGATTCTCATGCCTCTCTAGGCTCATCTGTATCTGATGTACCCTGATGAACAACAAGATTCTCTTCAATCCTCTCTGACAAACCAATACATTGAATACTCTTTCCCGCCATAACCGCTACTTGTATCTCCTCTCAACCTGTCACACTCAAGGGCAAATCGCACAACCGCAAGACCGCCTCAACCGATGTCTAACTCTGGCCCAATTTCCATCACACTTGCCAGATTTCTATCTCAGTCCGTTGTGAGGATCTTCTTGATTTTCATTTCCTTGAGACAACGGCCAGATTCCATGTTGCCTTACGGCGAGCAAGAGAGAGAGAGAGAGAGAGAGAGAGAGAGAGAGAGAAACTGGTGGCGTAAGCTTCGTTGTGTTGATTTCTCTTGTAAGAGGCTAGGGTATCGTAACCAACACCGCTAGTCGGGATCCCGAGTACACCAGATGTAGGAGAGCAGGAGGCGTGCTGTGGGTGGGGAAAGAGAGAGAGAGACTGCCACGCAACGTGGCAGGGCTTTATGTGACTTGCCTTTGGCGGGAGCTGATACAGAGTACGGTTGAGTTGCGTTGCGAGCATGCCTATGGCATCGCTCTTGATTACATCTGCCGTACACCACTAAGCCATTGATCCTTACAAGATGACGAGCATGATATTCGGTCCCAACATAGGAGGCTGGCGGCTAATGTTGCCATGTGTATGCGAGTAAAACTGTGAGATTCTTCGGCGCAGCACAGGAAGATTACAAGGAGGGCACGATTGCCAGGGGAGCCGTATTCTCCGACTGGGCATGACCAAATAACCGCCGTAGCTTGGGTTGTTCCTCGGCGTTGCATTGAAACAGTGCATTGAAGGCTCGATGCGCAATCTGTTGAGCATCTTGCGGTTTCAGTTTGGTGGGGAACTTGGATTCGGGCATGTAATGCGCCAACACAGTTGCCGGGGCCCATGGGTCGGTTGGCTGGCAGTAATCAACGACGTCAATCGGCGTCGCTGGTCCATAGAAGGAGGTAGCAGCCGCTCGCACGAACTCAAGAGACGACTCGAGTGCGAGAGTGGAATCAGCTGCGAGGAATGCAAGCAGAGAGTTGATCCGAGAGAGTACGCCGCATTCACGAACCAAAGCAGTGGCTTGGGCGTACGGCCTTAGCATGTTCTCTGTCTCGCAAGAGTCACCTAATCAGTAACGAACAATGGCAGGAAGGAAGCATGGAAGAAAGGGAGAACCTTGAGCGAATGGATCCATCAAGATCTCAAAGAGTGCCTGTTCCACGCTGCCCGGAAGCTCGATCGCAGGTAATGGATAGCAGTACGGGTGCAGCTCAGCGATGCCAAAGAATAGACGCCTTTGATACAACTGGCAAACTACCCTTCCGACGCTGAGCCAGTGGTGCACTTTGCCCTCGACATGTCCAACGACCACAACCAGTGGGCATAAGCCACCTGAAATGCGCTCGAGACACTGGTTAGAATGAAACCAGTCATTAACAGTTTATCGATCAACATTCGACGCTACCGTGTTGGTAATACTCGCTGGCGATCAGCCGTCGTACGTCTCTCTCGAGGAGATTTCTCTCTTCTGCTCAGTTGGAAGGAATTGAGTCAGTATTCGGGTTACAAAGCATCGCTAGCGTGCGTACTTTCAGGCAACTGGTTGAACGCCGTGAGCATCGCCGTAGTGGCACGCTCCCATTTCACTATGGCTGCCAGAAAGTCTTTATCAGTGCCGCCGGCGTGCTCTCTGCATCGTGCGGCAGCATCCATGCGAGCGCGTCGCTTGATGGCTTTGGCGGCACATACTGCGAGCTCTCGTCGAGCCACGCTGCCGCCCCTTGCCAGGCTCTCTCTGGTTAGCCGAGTGCATCAATAATACTCCCACAGAATCCATAGTCGTACTTTCGGCGGAACAACCTCTCCATGCTACGACTCAGTCGCTCTTGTATCTCGAGTAGCCGCAAGCTTGGAACCATCTCAAGCCTCTCGAAGGCCTGCAACGCAATGCGTTAGATGCTGTGGAGGCGTTGGCTCATCAAAACAGAAAGAGTACCAACCTCCTGGCGCGATTGAAAGTGATACGATGCACGATTGCCAAATACTGGCGGAAGCAAGAGTGTTGGAGCTGGCCAAAGCAGCTTGCCCACAGCGCCGCCCATCGTACGTGGGTACGGTACGATTACCAGCGTGATACTGGTGAGGGAGAGCGAGAAAGAGAACGAAGGTTTGGGCTCGGCGGCCGCTCTCTCATATTCTCAGCGTCCCTCGCTCGTGCTGCTGCTGCGTATCCGCATACACGCGCGTCTCGTTTGGAGTCGTGGAGCTACCCCCTGCGATTGCGACACTGATAGTCCAACACATCTAACATGGCGGTGCCGGCGGCGAACAGCGGTCTTGGCGGCATAGCACGATCTGAACTGCTTAGCGTGAAGGATGTGCGTTCGCGCCTTGCCACGATGATATCCGTCAATGCTGCTGCTGTTGCTGCTGCTGCTGCGTACTCGACGACTTGCTCGAAGCACTCATCCATCGAACAGCGCAAATTGTTGATGGCTTGTAAGATTCCAAGAATCACTGGAGAGCTAGAGGCTTTGTACTCGAGCCTGGATAGTGTTGCCAAGACGCAAGTGCGCGGAGGTCTCTCGCGCGCGTCCGAGCGTATCATCGGCTCCAAGCGAACCGAGGCCGAGAAGCACGAGCTCTTCGAACGCCTCCTTCGCTCGTCGGACGTCCATTCGATCGCCAGGTTTGTCAGCACGAACGGTCTCAGGAAGCCAAGGAGTGGTAATCGCACCATTACAACCACCACCAGCACCACCACCACCAGCACCACCAGCACCAGCAGCACCAGCACCAGCACCAGCAGCGCGACCACTTCAAGAGCCGCAAGTGGCTACGACAACGACAAGGCCACCGACTCCATGATCGACGACCGAGAGGGTGGTAGAGCTGCTGCAGTGGAACCTTCGCGACAAGGTCTCGCGTGTACTCCGGTTCGTCAGATTGCTGCATAGCCTCGTGTATGTTGCCGCTCCCAGGAGCTCTGATGACGAGCAGATGCACGCTGTCCTTTGACGACAACAACAACAACAACGACGACGGTCACGACGGCGGCGGCACTGGCGATAACCACGACCATAGTGGCAGTAGCATCGCCAACGACAACGCAACAATGCCACGGTTGCACACCGAACGGCGCCCACACTGGATTGCGCTCGTACACTCGCTGCTTCGACCATTGCCTGAAATGCTTCGAGCGAGCAAACACTCGATACCCGACGAGACTCTCTCACTCGCTCGTGTTCGGCCATCATCGACAAGGTATTCTCGCTCGCTCTCGCGTGATATCTCTCTCTCTCTCTCTCATTGGTCTCACATCAATAAGCCCAACTAGGTGTTGAACTCCCCATCCATTCTTTGCGGTTAGCCTTGTTGAGACGAAGCAAGACACAAGCTTGCGCTGCCAGATCAACCATATCTCATCACACCGGTTACCGTTCATCCGTTCGTCAATCGCGAACACAATCCGTTTCTTATTGAGTATCCTGGCGGCGAGGAGCAATGGATCGATACCCGCGCGATTGTATCGCAAGCAGCACTGGCAAATCGCTCGGCAAGGAGGAGACAAGCCACGGCATGCCCGCCCCATGACCTGTACGTGGTATTAGATGGTTGAGTTGCACGGCGGCAAGTGCGCGCCATTGCTAACCGCGCTACTTGCTTCAGGCAAGAATGCGCAACCGAGTGAGAACAGCCATCATACATACAAACGCTTGCTTCGCACTGCCTCGGGCCAGCAGGGGCAATGCAAGAGGAGTTTACGAAGCAAACGGAGGGATAGAGAGTCTATGCAGAGTAGCGCGGGAGATACGCGAGTGCGCGCAGTAGCCTTCCCTCTTGTTCTTCTCCTGTCTCTCGCGCGCATCTCTCTCGCGCATCTCTCGTGTACATCTGGTTGATTATACGTGTATTACTCTGGGTAGAATGAGTGATAATGATGAATCTCGATTCAAGTTCTCAATTGGTGTGGCGGGAGTAGGTGCTGGTTGCAGCCCTCACATGTTTAATGAGCCGCGTGGCTTGGCGTTCGGGCCCCATCATCATCAAGAAGGTCACTTGTTGTTCTTTTGTGACTCGTTCAACCATCGCGTGGTGGTGTATTCTTGTTTGGATCGTGCCTCGTACGTATCGACGTTCGGCACGTTTGGGTTCGGGTTCGATGCAAGTTCGTTCGACCACCCGTGGGGCGTGGCTATCGACCACGAGAATGACCGCATCCTCGTCACCGATAACCAGCACCATCGAGTTCACGTGTGGTCCTTGGCGGGGCGACGCTTCTTGACGTGCTTTGGAAAGCAGGGCTCGAGCAAGCGTTCGTTCCGCAACCCCAGTGGCATCGCGATCGACCGGCACCACGGCCGCACGATCGTCAGCGACACGCAGAACAATCGCTTGGTGGTGCTGTCGTCGCGCGAGCTTTCGGTCTTGTTCCTGATCGGCGCCAAGCGAGGATCGCAGCATGGAGAGTTCAACTGGCCGACCGGAGTGGCGGTTGATCCTGTGCAACATCGAATCATCGTCGCCGACACCAACAACCATCGTGTGCAAGTACTGTCGTCGATCGATGGCTCGTTCTTGTTCGAGTTCGGCTCGCAAGGCTCAGAGGCAGGCCAGCTCAAGAGTCCCTTTGGCGTGTGCGTCGATAACGAAGGCCGAATCATCGTCGCCGACACGAACAACCGTCGATTGCAGGCATTCACTCACAGAGGCCAGCACGTTTCATCGTTTGATTGCGGCAGCGAGTGCCCATACGGCATTGCGTTCGACGAGCACCGAGGCCTGATCGCCTTCTCGGCAGGCCATCGAGTGCATGTGATCGGAGCCAATCAATGGCTGCCAGACACTGAGTCGTTCGTATGGGCGCCTGATCGACATGTGTATGCACCCGAGTCAATCAAGCAAGCAGTCGAGACCTTGACGATGATTCGATCGGTGGCGCTCGAGTCGTCATGGTCGCTGCTGTCGAACGAGCTCTTGTTCGTGATCTTTGCGCTGCTCGAGCCTGGCGCACACGTCGCACCAACAACACGACGCACGAGGCAATCTGATGATCGCAAGTGTTGCGTCATGTAGTCATTTATCTCGATCGATTCGGCCCACGTACGCACACGGCGCGCGAGTGTCCACACCAGCAGCAGTGGCAGCGGATAACGAGAGGCGGAAGTATCTCCTTAAGGTCGCTCGTGGGCTTATGGTTGCTATCGTAGTCCCTCTGGGCCGGACACTCTTGCTACACGAGATGGTGGCATTTTGGTAGCAAGCCACCCTCGTTTTCCCGCTCTTTTGTTTGCTGGCTTGTTCGATCTTCGTGTTGCTTCACGCTGCGCTTCTTGCTGCGTATCTCCCTCCTCGGCGATCGTTCCTCATATTTTGGCTCAATCATAGCGCGCTTGCGCGTTGATCATTGTGCAAGCAGATAAATCGAGAGACCCAGAGACAAGCAAGAGATATTTACTCTCGACATGATTCATATCATATCCCTGTCTTGAGCAAAGCCACATATCTCTCTCTCGCTCCCACGCACCAGAGTACACACGTGGCTTGGCTTCGTACGCCTCGGCATGGCGTGCTCGAGGTGCGGGGATCGCAGAGAGCACCACCAAAGCTCGTTATGAAACCCCGTATCTGCTCGTACCTGTGCTTGGGCGTGGCTTTGCCTCTGTTGCGCAGTCGTGCACTCGCCTGAAGAGAGCACACGCAGCTCGAGCCTTGGGCCAGTGTCTCGCCCACTCTCCCCGAGACCGCGCTTGGCGCACACACTGAGCCAGGTATCTCTTGGCGCACTCGAGGCGCGATATTGCGGTGCGGTATTACACAGTGCGCGCCAACACAGTTGGCAAGGTTCAGTGGTCTGATTGCGAGGTTTGAGCACAGCAGGTGTTGGTGCGGCAGTAGTGCCACCTCTGTGAGTGCGTGCGTGTGTCAGAAGGAGGATATGATTGCTCACGGCTTGGAACGCACTCACCACAAGAACTTGTGGTCAAGACCGAGGCATGGATCGAAAGCCGCGGCGTGGCGACGACATATCGTGTCGATCCAGCGCAACGGCTTGTGTCGCCAGCGCCTGCGAAGCAACCGTAGCTCGCATGGCTTGATTGGTCGATGCTTGGGGCTTCGCTCTTGGCGACGCCATTGGCACAACTGCGCGCAGAGCGCGAATCAATCTGCCGCCCAAGCAGGTACGTTGCGCATGGCTCGCTGCTTGATATTGGCTCTCACTCACTCATTCACCGCCCACAGATGCCTTGAAGAGCCCAAATTGCGAAACGCAACAGTACGCCGATATAATGGCTGATTAATACGGTATGCGCGATGGAGGCTCTCTCTCTCTCTCTCTCTTTGTGCTTCGAACGAGCCGAGCAAGCGTCGTGTCGCGGCATCCAGATGCATTGTCTCGTTGCCTCGTTGGCGCGAGAGCTGCGTGCCTTCAACAAATCGCTGTGCAGCTGGAGCAATGAGTTCTCTCGGAAGGAGTTGACGCCAATTGATGCACGTTCGTGGCGCTGCGCAGACCACCCCGCGCGCTTCTCGCGAGAGCGACAGGAGCACGGCACCCGACGCGCGAGAAAGGAGGATCGATCAAGCAATCACGAGCCCAAATAAGCCCACAAGGGAGTTACCAAACACAATGAAGAGCTTAATGATATTCACTAAGCCTCTAGTTGGGCTACAGATCGGGCAATGGGAGCTTACGTACTTGCTGGCGCGCGGGATGGTGGCATTTGGGTGTTGTTTCGTTCTTTCTTGCGTATCGCATCTTGGCTTACCCGCGGCAGCTATGCAACACTGCCGAATGTTGCTCATCGTAAGGAGTACCCAACCCTTGCAGGCCGCCAGGAAGCAAACCTACGGAAGAAAGCGTGTTTATTGGGTCGACACCAAAAAACATACACGCAAACTCACAAAGTGAGGGTCCACGGTAAAAATTAGGTTTGTGAATGTATGGGATAAAGTGATCCACCGGCCGGTGGTGTTGCTGCGGATCTTGGCAGACCAATCGAGACTCTGGCAGCAACGACGGTAAAGTCATCGTATTTGGCGCCAGGGCCTCG
>Ga0209935_1005510_pt1 | contig 10727 bp, 14 predicted proteins | sample ThiBio_1000_plan_2_FD_183958 | JGI IMG/M metagenome (GOLD analysis project Ga0209935, IMG submission 183958) | Wastewater bioreactor microbial communities from Cape Town, South Africa - Thiocy_cont_1000_plan (SPAdes) | ecosystem: Engineered > Bioreactor > Thiocyanate-remediating >... | reverse complement strand
TTCGGTTGTGAACCTCGTCTCTCTACCCGCGGTGTGATGGCATCCTTACTAAGGCTCCGACTGAGCCGAAGAGACGCTCGCCGTTTCTTTTTCTATTATTCAAAAACAAAAGCCAAACATGTGAGCAGGACTTATTATTAATAATAAAAGGAGCAACGGTACACAAACCTTCATGAAAGTTTTTTTAAATTGTGATCCGCAAGATTCGGCAGCGGTGATTGTAATGCTGTCTCCATCGTCGCTGACTGTGATTTCTATTGTCCAGTCCTTCAGCAACACCGTGTGGGCCATGTTGAGCGTTGAGAAGAGCTCAGCTGATGAGCTTTACGTCTACACTGAACTTGCCACTAACAGTGTTAGGCGAAAACTCGTCTGGTGCCCGTTGCCTCGTCTTCTTCTTGGTTTTGCGTTTTTGATAATTTGGCAGTTTGAAATGAAAGCTCCAACTCCGGTCGTTCTTGGAACTGACACAGAAAGGCAGACTGTTGTTCTTTCCCCTTCCTCGTGAACCGCATGGAGCAGCGTACTTCCTTGCAGTATCGGGCTGTGGTGGCGACAGATAATGGCGTGATCAAGGGTATTCTCTTCCTATTTAGATCCCGTTAAGTTATTGTTTGTAATTTGTTTGTTATTTTTGCAGTCGTTCGCATTTGGGAAGAAGACGGTTCTCAAAAAGCTGAACTCCAATATCAATGGGGCAATCAGCTTAGGTCACGTGGTGTGGAAGGCCTCTGCTGGGGAACTCAGGATCAAGAGGTATTTCGTTGTTATTTTGCCAGTATTTTAACCTTTTTAACCGCAAATTCAATTCCAGGTTGTGGTCGCGCGAAGGGATGGTTTGGTCGAGTTCTTGAACCTGAACACAGGAGAAATTGCTCGGCGGCTAGTCTGCCCTGACAAGAAAGGAAAATTCGTTGGCTTGAGCTGCCCATCGTCAGGAAGCAAAGGTGTTTTCGTGTGTACTGCTGACGACGGAAAGCTCCTGCATTGGAGTTCGGAATCTGAAAGCAGCGAAGCTAGCGCTCCCGAAGTCACTGCCCAACTAGCAAAGCCCATCAGCGCGGCCAAGCTCGAACCAGGAGATTTGCGGCTTGCCTATGCTGGCAAAGAAAATGAGCTGAAGCTGTGGGATTTAGATGCTAAGAAAGTGGCGTGGAGTGCAAAGAATGTACGTTCGTGAGTTGGGATTAGAGATGATTGGCCAAATTCTCAAATCTAATCTCTCAGGTTCGGAACGATTTTCTAGACATGCGAGTTCCTGTGTGGATTAAAGACCTCGGATTTCTATCAGATGCTCCTCACAAGATCGCTGTGGCGACAGAGTATCATCAGGTAAACCGCTGTTATGGTAGCAAAAGCTAAAAGTAACAAATAGGTTCGGCTCTATGACACCAAGGCACAGAGGCGTCCCGTCTTAAATGTTGAGGTTGGACAGACTCCATTCACAAGCTTAGCTGTACGGCCCAATGGTCATTCGATTATCCTCACCGACACGATGGGATACATCTCGGAATTTGATCTTCGCAAAGGTAGCCCTCCTCCCCTCTCAATTATGATTTAGTTAAACATTCTGGCAATCTAAACGGATTTTTTGTTCGGTGTAGGTAATGTTATTGGCGGATACAAAGGTTCCTCCGGTTCGTTGAACTGCACCACCTTCCATCCCACGCTCCCGCTCATCGCCTCTTGCGGGCTCGATCGGCATTTGCGGATTTATGATTCTCAGACCCGAGGGATTGTTCACCGGGTAACTCCTCAGTGGTTCCTCCCCCAATATGAAGCTCACATAATATTTTTTATTTGTTTCTAGTTATATCTCAAACAGGTGTTGAATGCAGTTTTGTTTTCTTCGGAAGAACGAGTTGTTCTTAAAGAGAAAGACTCAGAATCAGACTCAGACCCAGATCCAGACGAAGAGGAGAGTGATGATGCTTATTTTGATGTAGGCTCTGACGAAGAAGAAGAGGAGGAGGAAGAAGAACAGAAAGTTGAGAAGAAGAAAAAGCGAAGTAGCCACAAAGTGGTTGATAAAAAGAGAACGCAGAGCAGGAAGAGGAAAATGATTGAAGAAGACAAGCCGAAAGGTGGCGCAGCCGCAGCAAAGCGAGCGAAGAAGAAGAGTAACCAGGCTGAAGAGCCAAAGAAAAAGGGGAAAGACAAGCATGTGGGTGCAGAGGCGTTGAAGAAGGCTGTGCGAGCGAAACAAGGAGGAGGCCATAGTGTTGGCGAAAAGCTGCAGAAGCTGCATGCAAAGAAGGGCAACAAGCACGGATAAACAAAAAACCTAAATATATAATTTTTGTTAAACATGTTACTCTACAAACCTCCTTCCCTCCTTACGCCTTTGAAAGTCCTCCTTCTTCAGTTGTTCTCCAAGGCTGCTTCCTCCTCATCTGATAACTCAACCTCGAGATCCTCTTCCTCGTCTTCTTTACCTTCAGCGCGCTGCTTTTCTCGTTCCTTCTCCTTTTCTTGTTGGTCTTTGATCTTTTCCCACCCTTCGGGAGGTATCTCTTGTATGCGGTGGAAGCAGGTGTCGTAGTGTTGGAATGCGTGAGGGCCGTAGTACCACTTCACCACAAAGTTTTCAATATCCTCCAGCTCCACGTAGGCTAACCCCCAGCGGGGGTTGAGGTACCCATGGTCCGCCAGGTGGATCTGTCCTTTACCCTTGTTGCCTTCCTTCGTCAGTTGCACCTTGAAGGACGTCTTGCCGGCTGGCACATTGGGGTCCCCTATTTTCAATTGAAATCCGCATCAATATACAAAGGCGAAATGCAACCACAAGAAAAAAAAAAAAAAGAAATACTCTGAGGACCGTACCTGTCAATTTGACACCCTGGACCTCATAACCTCTTTGAGTGACCTCGATGTATTCGTCTCCATGGGATCCATAGCCTCCGACCCAATACCCGCTGAGGTCGATCACTTTAGAGCATTCATGATAGAAGACCTTCCAGTTGCATTCGGCGTTCCTTTGTGCGGCTTCCTCCTTTTCTTCTTCCACTGTTTGTTGCTTCACCGCTTTTTCGTCAAACAACACTCGTGCTTTAGTTTTCTTATCCCTGAAGTTCTTGATCATGTTCCTTATCATTCCTTGATATTCCTATTTGTTTTTTGTTTTGTTGTTTTATGAATCGTGTGTAGATGCATTTATTACCTCGTCAAGGTGCTCCATGAGGTTTTCGAGGTGATCGTCTAAATCCATGAACAATTCTGTTTGCTCATGTGACTCGGGAATTTGACCTGAAGAATCAGCGCAACAATTCGATTAGGGTATGAATTTCTGGTACTTCACGCACTCACTTTCATTTTGTGCGAGCGGCTGGCCATAAATGAAATAGGGGAAGTCGCGGTAGCACCTTTCGAAGTACTTCGTTAGCTTGGAAAATCGGTATTGAATTTTAGTAGTTTCGTGTACATGTTTTTCCAGATGGTCTGATCCTCGACAATGGCGTGCCATTCGTGGCACACTTGCGTCGCGCGACCCAGATCTTTGGTAGCCAGCCAACAAAAGATCACATACTTGAGTTCTTCTGGCAGCCTTTGAAACGGAAACTCTTGCTCTTCGTTCATCGAGTCGACTTGCGCGTTGGTGGGTGAAGATCAATTTCGCCTTTGTTCCGAGAATTGAAACGCCTTGTTGTCCCCTATTTCGCTTCACCGTTCTCTTTGTTGCAGAGGGGAATACTTGCTGCCTATGTCGAGTGTCGGGGGAATCGGATGAGTATTAAAGAAGACTTGTAGAACCTTTCCATCCTATCAATAAAGGGAAAGCTTTGGTCTCTTAAGAGTCGTCGCTCAAAAGGCTCTTCAACGAAACAAAATTCATTCAGGCGATGGGCAACGAAGCCAGCAAAGCGAAGCGCGCTGTACAGCAACGGAGGTGGGCAGCTCCAGCTTCTTTCGTTCTCAGCGGATTGCCAGACGAGTTGTGGGTTCGCATCTTCGGCTTGTTAAATATGCAGGAACTCATTAATGTTCAATTTTGCTGTCACCGTATGTAATCCCTTTTTTGATCTACTTCTTGAGGAGTTGTATTCTGAATCGAATGCATTCGCAACCAAAACTACTGGCAGGATTTGCGGAACTGGGGAGAGATAATTATTTGTGGGCGCCTTTTTGTAAAAAATGGATCATCGATCGACAACATGCCATCCTTCTGGCCCGCCGGCGGCGCGTTGAGCTCTTCGAAGCTGAAATCGCTAATGAAGCCTACGATGCAGAGCTCCGCCGTTTGAAAGAGAAAGATGAGGAAACAGAAGACGATGATGGCGGATGGGTGCTTATGCCATCGTCTACATCCAAGTTTTCAGCAGATCGGCTGGCCCTCTACAATAGTGACAAGCTTGGAAGAAGAAGAACTCCCTGGTGGGAGCCCTTCACAGCCAACGAGGAGGCGAAAGAGGCGAAACGAGATCCCGGCGAGAAACCTTTGTGGAAGGAAGCATTCGTTGCCTGGAAGATCGCAAGGGATCACAATATGCTCAAGGTATGAATTTATCTCTTGCAGCAAGCTGTCTCTTACCCTGTTTACTTAACTTACTTACAGAGGTGTGTTAGGTGCAACGAATATTATTATAGCAAGGACAATACCCCACAGAGTTGCACCTATCATCCGGGTAAAATAGTCACATTTCCGGGACAGATCGGACAAGATTTCCTCTACCCTTGTTGTGGTAAGAGTCTCGCGCGCGCGCTCTCTCTCTCTCTCTCTCTCTCTCTCTCTCTCTCTCTATCTCTTTCTCTCTCTCTCTCTCTCTCTCTCTCTCTCTCTCTCTCTCTCTCTCTCTCTCTCTCTTTCTCTCTCTCTCTCTCTCTCTCTCTCTCTCTCTCTCTCGTCTTAATGCTGTTCCCCAAAAGGTAAAAGTCAGTACACAGGGTGCAGGAAGGCACCACACAAGGCACCCCGGGTGGGTATTTCCGAGTTCCTTGAGAATTGAATGATGTTATCAACTCCCCCTTCCTTATGACTGCGCTCATGAGAAGATCGACGATGCTCGGTGCGAACAAGAATACACAGCACCACATGTGTCTTCTGGCTCGAGCAAATTCTTTTTGAAGGAAGGTATGCTCAGCAGCATCGATGTGTACATTGGAGAGCCACTTACAATACTGAACATACCTATGATATTATTTTCGTAACTTTCTTGCATTGTCCACTCCTTGCGCGGGACTTTTTTACTAAGAAATCGACGAAGCCCGATTTAATTCATTAGGAGGGTTGTTGATGCGAGTGAACAGGTGAACAACACATGATCTACAGAAGAGTGCTCAAATACCTGTTGGGAGTACTATTCTTTTGGGTGTTTGCTTGGGTGATTACACAGATTTGGGAGAGCGCATACGGTTTGATTAACAACCCGATCTATCGCAACTAAATGCGCTAATCTCGGCAACAAAAACAGGTTCTCCCTCTCTTGCAGCGTATATTGAGCACATTGTGGCTGCAGAGTTGGATAGTGAAGGTAAGTCACGAATTTAGAAACGCAGCGTTTCTTATATTTTAGTCCTCGCGATTGGCCTTGAATTATTTCTAGACGCGACGGAAAATACTTCACACAATGAAAAACAGAAAGGATATTTGGGTATCTTTCTCCACCTCCTAGTGATACTTTTCTCATGCCACAGTGGCAGCGCGGTGGCGAGACGAAATGCAACGGAGCAGAACATTACTTGCGCTAGGCCAGACTTACCTCTGCGCGATCTGGCTTGTAGATGACCCTTTCGAGCCTGCGGGAGGTTACACAATGATTCACGACACATACCTCTTCTTTGTTCGGGCCACTATACGGTAGTTATATTTCGTTTGATAAAGCATAGTCCTACTTACCCTCGAAATTCGTTCCTCTAGAATAGTGACTATGCAAACAGCGCGTGCGCGCGAGGGCCACCTGTGCCCGTGTAAGCACATTCTGCTGATCAGCGATGCTGATGCTATCACACAATCCAAGCATCGTGAGGCGATCTCCTTGTTGAAGCGGCAGTGTGGCAGCGTTTATAGCCTGCTTTGGTTGATCTCACCGGATGCATCTGTCCCGGAACTGCAGCACCGTAAAGCGTTGGAGGTTAGTGCCGCTACCCCCCCCTATTTACACATTTACTTTAATCTTACTACCCACAACATACACAGAAAGGTATCGAGGATTTCGATTTCGTTTTCTTCCACCGATGGCTTCCTGTTACCGAGGCGTCCCGGAGGAAAGTGCTTTGGTTGCCATTAGGCTATTCTGTACCGATGACGCCCGCAGCGTATCCTCAGCTCTTACCCGCTTCGGAGAGACTGTGTTTCTGCCCTACGTGGAACTCAGCCATTGTAGGCCCGAAGGACACCGGCGTGTTTGTAGGAGACGATGAATGCCATCAGTCTCCCACAGAACCATCCTCTCGCAGGTTGCAACTCCTCGACTCTGTCTTTGTCGTGTGCCCTGCCAAGGGAGACAGAGCGGAAACGGTATATATGGCTATGCTTATTTGGTTAGAACTAACTCACTTTTTTTGTGTAACAACAAAAAACAACAAAAAACCAAAACAGCACGCAATTTGGGAGGCACTAAATGCGGGGGCTATACCTTTGATTCTGGGAGCTTCGAATCACACTGACTTTAATGGCTTGCCAGCTGGCCATCCGCTCATATTTTTGCCTGATCTTCAAGTACGTAAATTTAACGACGTTGTTGTTATGATATACCCTTTTGTGTCTCGACTAATCAAAAACAATTCCAAAATAGGCATTGTGGCAGTTTTTGTTAAAGGCAAAAACCCGACCACCTGCCGAACTGAATGCACTACAACAACAGATGTTGCGGTGGTGGCTGCCATACAGAATTTCCCTTCAATTTCAAGTGGCCGATGCTATCCACACGCTGCTCAATGATTCAACCCTCCCGCACGCGTACAATCGTTCCACCATCACTCCGACCGTCGCTGCATTGAATAGGATTTGGTTAGATACCGTCATACGACAGCACAATGAGGCAGCTCTGGTGAAACCGATGTTGCAAGTCACATGGACCCACAACCCCGATCGAGCCTGGGAATATGGCGTAACATTCGATCGTTACCTCGGATTGGTTGGCGCCAGTGTAAGGTACAGATTGCCCCACTAACCCTTTTGTTAAACCTGATCGTGTATTAATTCACCGCCAAATATAGAATGTGCAGGCTGCAAGCTTACTCAGCACCAAACTCACAATGTTGTGGACATATTCTCATGGATCTGCTCATAGCCCCTTGGTTCGGAGGAGTCCCTGCCAATTACAGAGATTTTGCCACCAGAGAATGTGTAATATCAGTGGGAATGATTGTGCATGGCAACGAATTCGAACCGAATATCACATTCCTGCTAAAGCATGTGCGTTATCTTCCCCACGCGCTCATACATACAACACACACACACACACACACACACACACACACACACACACACACACACACACACACACACACACACACACACACACACATATGGTAGAATGGGCAGATGATCATGGACTACGTGTTGCATAACTACTTCGGTAGTCCGCAATATGCTTCGAAAGCAATCTGGCTCCCATTAGGATATACTTACTGGGTACCGCCAGCATCTCCTTCTCACTTGGTGCCAGCGTCTCGCAGACGGTGGTTGTGTGGGTTCAGAGGAACCTTCCACAGCCCCGAGAGGCTGTTCTTACGCCGAGACTTTGAGAAGGAGGGGAAGGCGCTAAATTGCATTGTTGAAGAGAGCAAGCAAGGAGGCAGCAGACTTCAATACCGCGAAGACCTTTTGGACACCGCCCTGGCTCTTTGCCCGCAAGGAAGTGCTCCAGATACGGTATGCATGAATTGACTCATAATTAATCATCAAATATAACTTTCGGTTGTATACCTTAGTTTCGCTTGTGGGAGGCATTGGACGCAGGGGCGGTTCCTATTGTGATGCGGCATCCGGTCTATGATTCCCTTCCAAAGAAAAATCCCATCCTGTGGATAGATGATTGGCCGGTAATTATTGTTTTTTAAACTTTATGCATATCTCAATTATTCTTTGGCAATCGTCAGGACTTCAAGAAGGTGGTAAGGCTCTTGCGTTCGTTGCCACCGGAGACCCTAGACGAACTCCAGCGAAGCGTCGTGCGGTGGTGGTACGATTACAACAAGTTACTACAATTGCGGATCGCAAGCACCATCCACACCACGATGCAGAGGAAGCAGCACCCAGAATGAACTTGTATTCCAGCAAGTTACTGCAGTATTGCGGGCTGAATACGAATGCAAGGCTACTTTCGGCTCCTTCTGCGCGCAGCAACAGGACAGTACGCCCAAACTCGAATGTTTATTTCCTACTAGAGATGTGTTATTTGTGTTTCTTAGGCGGACTGTCCCGTTGCTGCGCAGAATACGGAGTAAGGACTTCCGAATGTTCGTGGCTGCTGAGTAGGCCTGTTTTTGAGCTAACAAGCTCAGTTTGAACTTGTCCACTTGTAAAGTGACCTGCAACGCACCACGAACTTGAGTGTGATGTACTAGCACACAGTAGTTTGATTCCCTTTCGCACGTTTACTGCTAGGTGCTATTTGGATCAAATTAATTGGCTGTTTACCTAAAGTCCCAGTGGTGAACCGTAATTTATTGATATTTAGGGCAATTTCAATCATAATTCATTTGTTCCCGGGGTTACGAAAACGTACTTTATTTTGACCACGCGAATGGCGTTTGGACAATGCAATAGAAATAAGTGGAGGATGCCGGAGAAGGGCTAATATCTTTTCAGCTACGAATTTGTGGTGTCGCCCTTTTTTCCCATTGTGAACTTCTTGGCGCCCAAGAGTCAATCGACAGCACTTGCTATCACAACACCGAAGGTGTAAACACTGGGTGCACCTGAAAAAAACAAAACTATCGTACGGTGCTTCTGCTGCAAAAGACCGGTTGAGAGACAATCCCCCAAGGAAGAAGAAGAGAAACACTTACACTTACAGATTGTGAGGAAAGAACATCCCGCTTAATCCTTCCCCGACTATCAAAACCGGACATCAAGAAAAGATTCCCCAACTCGAATAAGTAAACATGAAGAAGGACTTGAGCTCCTCCGACACCTCTGGAACGATCGGCAGAGGACGAAGGAGAGCGTCGACCTTAGAGACACCCGCTCGAGCGTCTGATGGTAGCGACGACGACGGTGCCGACCAGCCGACCCCAGAACATCCGATAGAGGAAGCGATGGACGAGACGATGCGATCTTTCGACCACGCAAAAGCCCTCCGGATGCTTAATAGCGCCCAAGCCAACGGCGGCGTGCCACGAAGGCAGTTGCCAATGTCTCCGTTGACCCGCGCCAGACACAACCACGACAACATTGATCGCTCATCATCGGGGGAAAAAGACGAGGGTTCAAGGACACGTGTGTCCCATGAAGGCAGCCGCCACCATAATCATGGACCCGGAAGTCACATCCACCCGGGGCAGACCTCGCATCCTGGATCAAGAGTCAAAGGGATCCCGAATCTCAACTACAGTCACGACCACAGCGGGAGCAGCATTTTGCGCTCATCAGCCATTGGTACTCGCATCGGATCGAGGGTGAAGTTGCCTCCGGAGTCCAGCGACGACGACGAAGAGGCTCAAATCGGTGCGCGTAGCCCGCCCACGCGTCGCGCGCTGGTGAATGCTACCGCCGAGTTTGCCAAAAGCGCGTTCGATCTTCTCGCCATGACCGGGGTCCCGTTGGTCGACCCCGTCGAACCAGACGATCTGGTGGATGGCGAAGATGAGCCTTTTGAGGTTGCGGAACCGAATGAAGACGACGAGGACTGGGTGAAGGCCGAGCAGGAGCGTCTAGAAGAAGAATTCGAAGAACCTAATTGCGACGGCAGGCCGTTCTGTCGACACTGGAAGCTGCAACGATGTAGCCGTGCGGGTCACATGCGCGACTTCAGGCACGCCAACCCGGATTCGATGCCTCTCTTGTCCGCACACAAGACCAGATTGCCCCTCCAAAATGCGTTGTACTTCCACCAGGCACCTTCATCCGACGATAACCGCATCGCCGTCATCATCGCGTGCTACAACGAAGAGTGGCCGGAGTTGCACCGAACGCTGTGCTCTCTGTCCCGTCAGCGGTCTCCCACCGTCGGTGTGGGAGCAGGGAGACCCCGAATTTACGATCATCGTATCGGTACGTAAAATTAATTTTTACCTCCCTGTCCTATATATTTGTGTTGGAGAAACTAATTCGGATATTATACTCCCCGCAGTGCTTGTATTCGATGGTATTGAGAGGATGCATCCAGGGATGAAGGAATATCTCTGTGCCATCTTTCATTCTCATGAGCTGTGCAGGATTTTGTTCGAGGAATCGGAAAGGATGTTGACCGCTATTCGAGACGAGGCCGGCCTTCCTGATGGTATGGAAAAAAAATCTCCCCTTCTTAAAGAATTTCTTTAAGACCTTCTAACAAAAAATCATAACAGAACAAAAAACCACACCTCGTCATGTCACTTACGTGCTGCAGAACCAGATCTTGAGGCTGGGTGTAGATGATGACAACAACCTCACCTCGACACTGGTCCTTCCTGAGGATGTGTGTCCTGGTGACCTCAACATTTCCCTCATCCTTAAACTTGATAACAGACAAAAGCACAACACTCACGAGGTAAGTATTTCATGTCTTGCGGGGGGAAATAACCTTATCTAATTTATCCTATTTGTAGTGGGGCTTTATGGCATTCGCCAGAGATGTGCGCGC
>Ga0209935_1005509_pt1 | contig 10728 bp, 10 predicted proteins | sample ThiBio_1000_plan_2_FD_183958 | JGI IMG/M metagenome (GOLD analysis project Ga0209935, IMG submission 183958) | Wastewater bioreactor microbial communities from Cape Town, South Africa - Thiocy_cont_1000_plan (SPAdes) | ecosystem: Engineered > Bioreactor > Thiocyanate-remediating >... | reverse complement strand
CTGCTCTTTCTGTTCATCCCTTCATTCCCAACTCCGAGGCATTTGCTATCAAATGTGTTGACCACCCTTGGGAGTAAGTGGAGAGTTTCGCACAGCAAGAACTCTGATGATTGATCTCCCCTAGAGCTTAAGCCTATACACGTGCCATGCTTTTTTCTTACCCATGTTCTGGTTTGCCACCGACAAAAAAGGTTCAGAGCCGTCCCCAACACATTCTCTTTTTTTTTCCCTTACTCTTGTATTTTTCTGCCTTCCTTCCTTCCTTCCTTCCCTCCTTCCTTCCTTCCTTCCTTCCTTCCTCTGATTTTTTTTATAACCATTTTTGGTTTTCCAATTTTTCAAAAAAGCGCAAAAGTTTTTTTTTTTGTTTTTGCTTTGTAATAAAGTTGATCTTTGTTACGAAACATAACAGGAAGGAAGGAAGGACTCCTTTTTTTTTTTTTGCATTCTTCTTTACTACGTCTCTTAGGCCTGCTCCCACTGCGGCGACTTTGGTTACCAACGCTCTGGTTGACTCACTTGCTCCCATTGGCAGGGGCAGTGCTAGAGAAAGCCCCAGTGTCCAACAACGGTTTCTGCAAGGGGGATAGTTCAGGCCGCAAATACTGATTCGCTAGTGTCTACAGTCGGTTTCTTTGTGGGAAAATCTACTTTTAACGGGTGCACACATTCTAGATGTCCATGTTTTGAAAACAAGTAGCAAGGGAGGAATGCCAGAACACAATGGATGCGGAGTGTTTTGTTTAGCGGGACTCAGTCAAAAAAATTAAAGTTGATCACAACCACTGTAAGCTAGTCCACAAACAATTTAGCTGATCACACGCACATGCGCAATGTCTGTTCCTCAAAGAGTCCAACATGACCACCAGCAGCCACTGTCTTTGCTCCCATGCGCACCAAAACGCTCTTCCGAACCACTGCTGAAAGATAGCACCATGCTCAACCTGGTCGCTAGTTTTTCTCATCATCCGTAGTCAATGCAACCCCCTAACCACACCACATGAGCATTAACAAAAAAATTTGTTTTCGATTTGTGTCGCTGTCCAACACTACACTGAAGGCACCCTAGAGCAGTCGGCTCATGAGGTTGGTGTCCTGCAAGCGCCACTGAACAAGGAAAAAAGACCGCACTCGCTCTGCTCTTGGGGAGAAAGACTCGAAAAGTTTTTGCGGAGGGTTGTAAAGGTGACGTGCGGTGCAGTATATACGTCAACACACGAAGTGGAGCGAAGAATGTTCTCGCATCTAGGATGCCTGGCTTGAATGTGCTTGCAGGGGACTTAGCTGAGCTGCCAAGATGGATGAGAGCAACTTGGTGTCAGTGTTAATGAGAGCAATGGAGCGATAACTAGATGGGAGTGTAGGGTCCTTCCCCTCCTTCAGGATGGGTGTTATCAGCAACCAAAACAAGACCGAGTGATAGCAGCCCCCTCCATGATAGAAGAGAACATCTCCGCCAACCTGGGTGCGAGGAGATTGATGAATGTCCTGTAAAATTCGTATGGTATGCCCGTCGGAGTATTGAGCCCACGGGCGCTGGCCTGAGAAGATGCCGAGTCCCAATTGGACAGGCCGGTACCGGAAAGAGAGGGCTGCCCGAACGCAAAGGACGGGGTTGAGGCGCTTGTGAGTGCGTTGCGGTGGTCGAAGCGAAGGACCCTGTGATTGTTGGTGTCGGCCACGAAGAGAGCGTTCGAGGTCGGGTCTACGGCGATGCCCGTCGGGTAGGCGAGAGTACCGGCACCAAATGCAAGATTAGCGGTCAGATGACAAGAGCAAGGAACCGGCACAGACTCTGAGAGCGAAAACAAGAGCAAAAGAAGGGGAGGCAAGACGGCCCGCATTCTGTGGTAGTTGATCATCGGTCGTTACTGGCAGGAAAGTTAGAAACTAAGAAAGGTTAAAATTAGAAGTTAATGTCACATGTCGGTTTGAAATATTGATTGGAGAGAATTTTTCTTTAATTCCAAAGTGAGCGAAGTGGACTTGGCCTGGTTAGGAACAAGCCAGAAGGAGTATTTTTGAGTTGCGTACTCGGTGATCGCTAACTTTTTGAAGAGGGGAGGAAGGGAGAGGAAGGGTGCTCAGTTAAGCCGCCAGTTCCTTTGTGTCGTAATTTCTGGTCAAGCGGCCAGAGGTTGATGAAGATTTCCCTCTCCTCCCGGAGTCGGACAGCCCCACAGGCCGCCGCGAGCGTAAAAGAGGCTCACCATAGGCGGGTGTTTGTCCTCCATGACGAGTGAGGCCATGATTCCCTCGGCCCAATCTGCGGGCCGGCAAACTTCCTCCTCCGTAGCCGGGTCCTGAGAGCGCATGCTCTTCCCGGAGACATCGAATGGTCAGCGTTAGGTTGTTCATCACCTGTGTGGTCTCCACATTACAACCTTTCTCAAATCGGTCCCGCAATGCTTGGATGTTGTCTGCATGAATCTATCCGGTGATTCAGGATGGTGGGAGGGGAACCCGGGAGATCTGCCAGGCACTTCGCCATTGAGGCCGCGATCCTTCCTACCAGCACAGGCTGCTGCTCGCATTCATAGCTCTCCCGCAAGAGCAGTTTGAAGACATTGAGGAGTGGCTGATCGAAGATGCAGGAGGCGAGATGGATGACCCCGATGTCGGAGTCGGACACACACTGGGAAACCGCAAGGCGGTCCTCCTGGCCCACCTCATGGATCCACAGCGCCTGCACCTGCTCCATTCATGGCGCCCGTTCGGCCCAGCGCTCGAGGGGCACGACTGGCTTGCTCTTCACCAACTCGATCGCCTGTTGTCGAATGTCTTGCATCGAGTTTGCGAGGTCGTGCTTCCTTAACAGAGAGCTCCTCCAACACGCGAGGAGTGAACCAAAGGTATAGCGCCTCGTAGACCTGCCGTTCTACCGGGTTGCGGTCGTTGTTGTGCGAGGCATCGCTCCTCAGATCGACGCTGCCAAACTGGTCAGGTGGATGGTGAGGGTGACCAGAAGATGAGTTAATGCTGATTTTGCATAACTACTCTTCAGAGATCATGTGCTTCGTGGGTATCTGCTTCCTAGGTGATTGCCTGGGCTCAAGGAATAGCGCTGGCTAGCGACTTTGGTTAATGAATTCCTGGAAACAGCTGATTACGGTGCCACCTTGGAGGGGTTGGTTCTTCACGCTGCCCGAAAAGGCCTAGCTGGCTGTGGCGTTGTTCTGATGCCCCAGATATGTTCTTGAATTTTAGGTGTGTTGAGGCCTGAAAAGATGGCGCTGGCCTGCCAAAGTCACATTGGATCGCGATACTCTCCATTCTTCCTCCCTGCTTCCTTGAGCCAACCACAAAAAGGGACGGAGCCATTCCTTTGCAGCTCATTCGCCTTCGCGTGACTCCTCCCTTCTTTCCTCCTGGTTCGCTTGCCTTCTGCAACGGGAAGGATATCACCAGCCCTGACTTGCTGGAATCGCCGCCTTGGCTCGACACCCTTACTTCTTCCCTCCCTTCCTCTCTTCCTTCGACTGCAATACGGCAGGCGGTGGGGAGGATGTTGGGTCCTGGCTCGCTCAGTTCTCTCCGGGACTCCTTGAACCTTTCCTTCCTTACCAATAATTCTGATATACTTGCACACGTGCATAGTAATATTGCCAATTAGAACTGCAGGAAAAAAGAGCAAATTACGGGTTAACCCATGAAACTGAATGATGTGGTGTTCTCACTATCTTCTCGCTCTACCTTGTCCATCTAGCTAAATGCTCAATCGCTGGACGTCTATTTTTACTTCGTTGTTGTCTACCACAAGGTTTGTACGTCGGTAAAGAGCGCCAGAGCGACTATGCGAGTAGTAAATTGCAAGTAAATTGTGTGCGCCCAGCAATTACTATCGTGCGAAACTTATAAAAGGTAAGATTCGTTCGATAACCATTTGTCCCAATGATATGTGAATTGGATCATGGTGTTCCGAAAATTCTTCCATCCGCGGGAATCGAACCGCGGTGGCCCATAACCTGTAAGAAGTCTAGAAACCCGCCGAACTAAGCACGCAAAAGGGCCGCCTGATGTCTCTCCAACACTTCCTTCCTTCCTTCCTTTTTTATTTGTTTTTCATTGGAAACTCTTCGAAAGGGAAGTCGTGTCAAGTTGCTGATATGCTCCTCGGTTGTTGCAGGTGGGAGGAAGGGAAGGAGGAAAGCCAATGGCGGGAGAGGAACGCGGATGGAAGGAAGGAAGGAAGGTGGCGAGCCGGGGGGCTGGTGTCCTTTTCAAGGTGGTACCAATCTAGATGGCCTCGACCAAGATCTTGGAAAAATTCAAAGTGATCCTTTAGGAGTTCTCTGCGTGATGCCGGTAAGCTTGGGGTTTTCGCCAGTTCGGCTGCCGCAAGGGAGGGAAGGAGGCCCCCAAAAAATTCAGCGAGCAAGGAAGAGGGAGGACGGGAGGAAGGGAAGGAGGAAAGACGATGGCAGGAGAGGAACGCGGATGTATGCAGCTCGAAAATCCCACCAGTCCGCAAGGCACACGGCAAATTTTTTGGGGGCCGTATCCCCAGAGAACTGGGAGGGGGACGGGACTAGAACGAAATCTAATCTCATTACAATTAACTTGTTACATCAATTCACTTCCCTCCAGAAGAACATTGTGCATAAAGGGGACTCTTCATTATTGAGTATGACCAACGATACTCGTAGCCAACAGGGGAAGAGAGGAGAGGGCCGTGAATGGTAGAAGGAGAAACAAACCAGAACCCCAATAGCATCCCGCGACATCTGTCGTATCGCCGTTGCACAAGGGAGGAAGGAACAGAGAGATAGAATGGTGAAAGGAGTCGAGCCACAGCGGAGGTTCCAGCGAGTCAGGGTTTTGATACCCCCTCCATGGTTGAGCGAGGGAATGAAGGAAGTGGTGAGCCAGCGCTGCTGATGTCCTTCCATAGTTGTAGACGCAACGCATCCTTCTCTCGTGGTTTTCAATGATGGTGGTCGATACCCTCGCCATCTTCTTGCCCAGTCAGAAAGCCAACAAAACCCTCGAATAGAAGTAGGTTGAGCTGCTTCTGTTGGCCAAAGGCTCGCTCCTCGCATGGGTATCAAAGGGAAGCAGGCACAGGAAAATATGGAAGGAAAAAATTTGACCACCACCAACTCATGGGTTAGTGCAGAAGGGTGTTCTGGCTTGAACTAGTTGTGTTTCCGGTGCTTTTTACGTAGGAAAGGAGGGGCTTGAGGGTTGTGTAACCCAACCAAATATCCCGCTAACACCCTCCCATGCTGAGATTCATCCTATCGTAAACCCAAAACCATGCTATGTTTTTTTTTTCATGTCTCTTATCCACCTCACGCATAAGTTCAAGGACGCCCATTGGAGCCCTTCGATATCCTCACAAGGGATCAGCGTTTTCGAATAGATCCCAGATGTTGATTTCCAAAGTTTCGTGCTCAAAATCGGGCAAGAAAAAGTGGTCTGCACTATTCTGATGGGAAGGCGTGTCATAAGGGGTTGGTGATGATGGCGTCGAACCATACAACAAAGGCGGAAACGACGATGGGGGAAATGGACCCGAGTTCTGTGGCTGCAATGGTGGGTGCTGCTCTAATGCGTTTCGCTTCCGTTTGTTAGGTCGGGACTTCTGTTGCTGTCGCTCTCGCTGCTGCATGCCATGACCCAGAATTCCTAAAGATGGGGCCATAACCTGGAAAGCCATGTGTTAACTGTGGTATTTCTAGTTTACAAACTCCGATTGAAGGAATGTTGAGAGAACAACAAGCCTTCCATCGGGCCAATCTAAGAAAATTGGCAATTTAGCGTAAATCGTGGTAGACCGACAACTCGCTGTCCTTTTCTTCCCATAACCCTTGTTGAAATGAAGAATAACTCTATTCACCTTCTCGTATTCTGGGTCATGCGAGGGCGGCGAAAGCTTTCGTCGCTGTGGCCGCGATGGTGGTTGACGTTTGGTTCGTTGTGTCCGTTTTGAAACTTTAAACAGCTGTGTGTGGACCGTACCGTAGCCAATCATGCGGATCGTTGTTGCCATCGTCTCGTTAGATGAAAGGAGCGTGAAGGTGGTGCTGTGGTTACGTAAGAGCGAGGTCACATTCGGGAGCACTTTGAGCACGAGGTGCAGGCGCAAGTCTTTTGGCCATAATTTGTTCTTTGCTTGAGATTGGAAAGAGTTTACGTGCGTAACGTTACAAACCCAGAACCTCAAGTAGGCGGGTTTTCCAAAGTGTGCGTTATTTGATATGTTTCTTGGACCTCTTGTTAGCTTTCAACAATTTCTCTGAAGTAAATCCTTGAAAATCGACCGAAACGAGAGAAATCCGAGTGGTAGAGAGCCAGGTTTGTGCACTGAAAGCATTCTATTATATACGATTTCTTCACTTAGATTGATGGCAATTGTTGGTTCCTGGATGGGGGAAAATCAATGGAAGCGTATGGAGACATTCGAAACTGTTTGCGAACCCAACAACAGCCATTTGGGGTTAGTTCCCTTATCTTCAAGGTCAACACCCTCACCGAAGACAGAAGAAACATCAACGCCTCTTGCGCAAACAACGGAATGCAATGTCGGCACCACTGCACCATTGCCGATTCCTTCAACTCCTCAACAGTCAGCGCCATCTTTGTTGCCCCAACACACTCAATGTAAAGCGCAGTCTCTTGAATTCCTTCCTCCTCTTGGCGCCTCATTGATCGTTATCAGATTCCCGGTGGGTATCATGTTCTACAGGGGCAGGTGATAGATTTTGGCCAGGTGAACTCGCTGCCCCTGAACTCGCATCCGATCCTTTTCCGTTGGTCAAATCTTAAAACAATTGAGTCCCTTCATCCTATTTCCAGTGAGTAAGGATAATCGAACGGCCACAAAGACCGCAACATCAGAAGTTGGTGTTCCCTCGGTGTGGTCATCTTTGTTGTCACTCAGGATTCCCCTTGGCTCAGCAAGTGAGCGATTGTGTGCGCTTTTCCTGGGATACTTTCTTTCGTAAAGAGGCTGCCCACAATGAACATTCTCCAGTTCTTCAAAAAAGATGACCATTTGTCTGTGTCAACAATTGCGCTTTAAAAACGTCCTATTATTTCAATCGACTCACATTATGGTGAGTTAGTTTCAGTTCTTAAAGGTCACAAAACTGGTTATCCAAAGGTTTCCTGATATGTGTTGGCTTCCAAGAAATTTGGTTTCATTAATTTCGCGTACTCTAAACAGACGCATTGTACAGTGAGAAGTTGCCTTTAGATGCCCTCAGCATGCGCTCAGGTGTTTTGATCGAGTGAACCCTCTTTTCCCTTTGTTTGGGGTTGGATTTGTAATCCTTCTTTTAAGGCTTGGCAGGCAAAATGTATTGCTTGGCAGCTAAGTAGGACATTCCACCTTGCTTTGATGTAATATTTTTTTTCTTTTTTCGTAATTCCTTCCTTCTTTCCTTTTTTTTTAAAGGGGCATTTATTCTGCACGATTGAGTTCGTGGTTGAGATATTCCCTATAAAGGGACATAAAGGTATCAGTTGCTTTATCTGTGCTATCGTGCACCATTCTACACCATGCCATTCAGATCGCCCACACAAGAATTATTTCTGTTCGTATTTTCTGCCTCAAATGTGGCGCCCTCAACAATGCCAAGTATTGTCCACTGATTGGCCTGATATGATCGCACTTGCCATTCAGTATATGTTTCGTTTTCAGCTTATGTCCACACCATCCACACTGTGCCTCCTTCTTTCCTTCCTTCCTTCCTTCCTTTGTTTCTTTCTTTTAAAAAAACCAAAGCCCATGAGCCAGTTTATAACGAAACAAGAAAGGAAAGAAGGGAGGAAGGAAGGAAGGAAGGTTTTTTTAAAACTTTCAAACCAATAAACATGAATCGCACCATGTTGCCACCTATTTTGTGCAGATAAAAAGTTTATGATTAAAAAAATCAAAAGGACCCTGCACTGACGCAACAACAGTTGCTGTTGCTTTTGAATTGATTTTTGTCGCTATCTCTACGCTCTTTCAGGCCCAGAGAATTGCTTCATTTACTTTGCTCGTTCTTTATGCCCAGATTCTTTGCCTTCAGCAACAGAGAACCAAGAAGAGACGAAATGAACAGTGTTGTGTTGACAGTAAGCTGCTGCTATCAAATCCTCCTTCTCTGCCATGTGTGAGCGATATTGACCCAAATGAAGATCAAGGCCAGCCCTAAGTAATGCCTGTGGATAGCTTCTCTTGCAGGCTAATGTGCAATCCACTCGCAATTGCTTTACAAGTTTTGCCTGTTCTGCACTGCCAAACCTTGAATCTGCTGTAGTGTGATGATGGCAGCCAGTATTTTGTACTTGCTTCGCGAAGAGTAGTAGGGTCTGATAAGCAGTTGGAGTGTTGTCCAAGAAGGGGTTGGTGAACAACCATAAGTAAGAAGATGAACTGCATAAAGTATAGCTCTCTACCACCCATTTGGCTGGCTTCTCTTCATTGTACTTGAGGATAGTACTACCGGCAGCATGGCATTGTTTTCTTCCCTCATCACAACAAAGGAAGGTTCCCTGGAAGGAGGCAGTGTTGCCGTGCTTGTCATAGAAGAAGATGAACAGTATGCGGATCCCAAGATAGGTGGTAGTGAATTCAATTCTATCGATGTTTCCCCAAACCTCGGTCCTTATTGGGAGAGTCATGTGTAGTCTTTGGTACGCTACAGATCGTTTAGTTCAGAAAGGGGGAAGACACTAAGGACTAAGAGCTGTCTGAAGTAGCGATGCAGTTCATCTAATCGAATCGGCCTGCGGTTGGGGTTGGTAATTTTCGAATTTGTGGCGACCAAAATGTGCTGCATTACTTCATCTGGCCACATCAGCTTTTGGTAGTCAGCTGTAGATGCTCCTCTTGGTAAGTTGATCCATACATCATCCAGGACATGGCGAATTTTCACTCGTAGCAACAGGTGATTCACTAATGTCCACCCTAAAGGCTTTAATTTAGATTGAATCACATCAAGACTAAACAATAATGAGTTTAAATCATTCAAAAATTTTTATCCAAGTACCTTTCTTTCGTGTCCTTCTTTGCCTTTTTGCTGGTAGTCCGCATCTTTGGCTGTTTCATGATACGGTGCTTCGTTCCCTGTTCCTCCATGGTGCGTGTACGTTTGGTCGACTTCATAACACTGAATTTTCATGCCGTTTATTCGAGGAATTGCGTGGACTGGTAGGGGTCGAACATGATGGAAGTCTTCATCTGGGGTGAGCCCTGGTAGCTGTATTAAAAAGGGAAGGAAGGAAGGAAGGAAGAAACGAAAGAAAAGAAGGAAGGAAGGAAGAAAGAAAGGAAGGAAAGGGAGGAATGCTTCCTTCTATTCCCCTTCCTATCCGGCTCGTGAAAGAACATATTGGGGACATGCCCAATCTTAGCATGGCACCAGTTCCAGCGCCCAATAGCAGCTTCGTTTCAGCAGGTGAGCAAATAAACAACCGATGGGGTGATACACACTCTGCCAACTCGTCCACAACAACTGTATGTATATCCATGCGCAGGTGGTGGACGCCAAGGGCGTCGTCACTCCCCTAAAGAGCTGGTCTGGTTACGGGCCCCAAAGGAGCTTGGAGAGATCGTAGTAATCCGCTTCCTCGAGAGGCTACATGACAACGACGAACATCTACGCCATATTCCGCAGAATTCCCTCGACCCTACTTCATTGGTAAAAAGGCAACTAGTTGATACCGTACATTTCATGAAGGCAAATTGGAAAACATTCGGGCGTTCAAATAGCTGTTCTAGTTGGGAATAACAGTGAAATTGAAAATTTCAAGTTTTGTGGCTGTAAGGTTGCACTCACTGCTTAAATCCGCTGTCCGTTTTAGTTCTTTCTCTCCTGGTTCCTCATTGGTCGCAAAAAAAATAAAAATGTCGCATGACCGTTTTGCACGCCGAGGGCAGGTTTGGCTCAATTTTTCAAAGCGCAAACTGGCTCACCCTTAGCCTGTCTCCTGCGTTTGAGACAACTATCTTTCACCAAGATGGCGCTTGTTTCTCCCGCCCTCTTTTTTAGGTGTCTTGCGGCACTTCCCACTGTCCATTTTAAAATTTGAAATTAACGGGTAACTGTATCGACACCGCTTAAAGTGGCGTAAAGCGGTGAACATGTGCGCCGGTATTAAAAAAAATATATGGCACCGATTAAACTTACGCGCGCCGTTTACAAGAAAGGGTTTTGTTCGGGTGCTGGTTTTAACTTGTGGCTGAGTGTGGTGCAGTGTGCTCTCAGAAGAGGCTGTAATTCAGCCCCAGCGATCTTTACATTAAGGAGAAGGTGCCCCTGTCAGGTTTTCTTTCCAGTCCAACCCTGCATTGCATGTCATGCTTGCCTTGAAAACCTGGGGAAAAGCGGCAGTTTATTTCTGCATAAAGTGTCACAAAATAGCGCTGGGATGTCCCGAGATTAGTTGGAGTCTGACACGCGGAACACGGCGCGATAACACAGATGCCCAGATAGCATGATTCGCCGGGACTGCATCGTTAACGCACTGACAGCCATTATGTTGATCTAGATTGTAGCAGTTGTGAGCAGATTATATCTCAGCACAACGGAGTTTACATTACCACATGTGCAGTGAACGAAAGGGGTCGACAGTACAAATACCGTCTCCAAACTTGGAATGTAAGCCATTCCGTTCGGTCTTGTGACAGGGAGAGAGGAGAGTGGAAATTGTTCTATTGTGAACCCAGGGTTATCTTGGATGTTAGAGTTAGTAAGCCGTTAGATTGTCTATTTCTTACAAGCTTTGATTCGCACA
>Ga0209935_1005508_pt1 | contig 10729 bp, 10 predicted proteins | sample ThiBio_1000_plan_2_FD_183958 | JGI IMG/M metagenome (GOLD analysis project Ga0209935, IMG submission 183958) | Wastewater bioreactor microbial communities from Cape Town, South Africa - Thiocy_cont_1000_plan (SPAdes) | ecosystem: Engineered > Bioreactor > Thiocyanate-remediating >... | reverse complement strand
GGCGGAAGGAGAGTGTACGTGAATTGGTATATGATAGCAGTCCCTACAATGAGGGCTAGTGCGATTGCGGGGGTGGCTTTGATGAGACGTCGCTTTGTGATATCGGCGCGCCGGTTGTAGAGGTACCATGCCACTTCGGGGAAAAGCCACACCAGCGAAAATCCGAAGAAATAAAACACCTGCACGGCATGAAAATGCGGCTGATGATTGGTCTTGTCACCTACAATAACATTGAATTCGATTGGCTAACTGTAAAATTTGGGTTTTGGGGGGGGGGCGATACTTACCTATGACGATTCCACCATTGATAACAACGAAAGCGAGGAAGGAAGCTAACAATAGCACAAATTTCCATAGATGGGCTACGATAGAGAAAAGGTTCCTCAACACGTAGCTGATAAATGGTCCACTATTGCCAAATAAAGGTACTTCGCCTTTGGGTGCTAGAAAAAGGAGATAATTAACGAAAGAGATAATAAATAGATAGTTAAATCAAAAAACAGATAATACGCACGTTTTTTCTTGCGTGTCTCAAATTGTTTGAGGATGATGGTGGCAGCGACGAAGCCTACCCACACCACGTTTGTTTGTCTGCATGCTATAGCAAGTGCTCCCGCCTAGATAGATAATAAATAAATAAATACAAAAAGCATAAACAAGAATAACAGGAAATAAATACATACCACGGCGCTTACAGTGAGTTTGTTTTTAAGGGCGAAGAGATAACAAAGCATGACGAAGAAAGTTGATGCGACGTCGGTGTAGTACATGAAGTTGTAGAAGTAGAGGAGAGGAAACAGATGCATCAACAACGCGCGTGCGGCGTGTTGTCCCTGCGAGAGACGAGGGAAGAGTGTCTTGTGGAGGTAGTAGCACACCACAAAGTTAGCGAGGCCGAGGCACACATTAAGGCTCCGCATCAGAGCAATGTTGCATAGATGAGGATAGTCATCTGATGACTGTGGGAATGCCGAAGGTAAAAGCAGCGCTACTGCCTTCAAGATTTGTCGATATCCCAAATACAAGAAATACCTGTTGTGCTCAATTGAGTTAGCAATGTCACTGTGATTGGAGTACATACAGGCCAGGGAAGGTTGTAATCATGGGGTCCCAGTGTAAGAAGTTGTTTTTGCAGTACTCTACTGTCTGTGGTACATGAAAAATCTCATCCTTCAAATTGAGTTGCGATCTCATTAATCAAGTGTCCAAATCATTCGGCGAAGGGGGAGGGAAGCGGAAAGGTAACAGGCAGGTACCATAAACGGGTGGGACACATGAGAGTTTGCCTCGTAAAGGATTGCAGCCTCGCATAGGGATAACACGATGAGGGCGAGGGTAACTGGTGATGTCAAGAACGAAATTGTTCTTGAGGATGCAGAGGAAGAGGAATCAACCACAATTGTGGGGCTGCTCATTGTGGCCCCAATGGATGCCGGACGCGAAAACTCGTCACTGTCTCTATGGATGAGATCTAGCCTGAAGAACTGAGGCGCGTTCCATTTGCTTGTGCCAACAAAAAAAAAAATGCCTTTTCTTGGTAGAGAATACCCTGCTGTGCTCACACCTCTGCAAAGGCAAATGGCGAGAGGTCTTCACACTGAATCAGCTTTCTACAGCAGAGTTCTATCTCCCCTCTGTACGTTGTGTCAATCCACTTCATCTTACTGTCGAGACACACGAAAGAATGTAAATCGAGGAAGGTACTCGTTTACCTGGGAGGATTGGCCCCTTAAATCCAAAAGCTAGCAGTTTCTTTGCGTTTCCTAGTTACTGTGGGAAGTGGACGCCGCTTTGGTCCTCGCTGCGGTCTCGTACGTCAGAAATTTCGGGGTTCCTCCAATCCCGTCCGACGTGGAACAAAGAAAGACTGCGTCAAGCACAGAAGTTTACACGAAGAAGCGATGGAGGAACAGAAGAAACAACAACTACGAAAGGTTCAGGAGTGGGTAAGGAAACAACTTGTAAATTTGAAGGACTTGCTTGACACGGGGCTCATCTCTGAAGAAGACTTCGAGGAGCAGAAGCAACAAATTCTTCACTTCTTCCCTGGCCAAGGCGGACCTGGAAAAGGTATTTCGCGAACCACTTATCAATACGCATTTTCATTTTGTATCATCTCTAACCCTCAACAAATGCCCAGACCAATCGGATTATCTTAATGGTTGCACCGTAAAAGAGGGCATTTTTCCCAGGGTCCAAGCGTTCTCAGGAACACAAGACCAACTGCTGCAAAGGTCTCAGACATTGGGCTCTACTTTCCTTTCGTAAACCGCGAGGAACAGTTAAAGCTCCTCAGGAAACATCTGAACTTTACGGTGCAGTGGTACTTCCGCAAAGATCGGCCTGTTGACAGTTCCAAGGATTTCTACTTTACCTTGTGCCACGGAATCTCAGGGCTTGGGAAAAACGACCCTCGGGCTTGACGGGATAAGGGCTGCGCTTGCAAGGATGGTAACCTACCAGTAACACAACGCTCTCGTTTCTATTCTAACCTGCCACACATAAGGTATCTCCAGACAACAAGTGGCAAACGGAAAATATCTATTGTCGCATCTCCTTCCCTGATGTGCCGCGAATTTCTGATTTTGAGAGCAAGGCCGAAACCTGTGTTGCTTTGCGTGTTCTCTATTCCTTTCTGCAATCTACCGGCAGCATGGACGAAGGGTACTCGCTATGGTTACAGAGGTACGTAGGTAAAATGAACTTCTTAAGTATAATTCAGTTGGCAGGCATGCACACAATCTGGAAGGTATAACACTTCTGAAAGTTTGCGACTTCATCTTTGAGGCTCGCGGTTTGAATTCAGGGGATAAGCAGCTCTTAATTTTGCACATTGACGAAACCCAAGAATTTTTGTATGACCGCGAAGATCGCGCGTTTTTCAAGGAACTCCTCCGAGTAATCTACATGATGACATTGGGTCCCAGGTAAGGACACTATTCATCACAAGAACATATCTTGACTCTACTACAGAACAAAGGATACCATCATATTTCCCATTCTGTCCGGAACAAATGCTCAGGTGTCTTATAAAGTACGTATGCTTTCCTCCAAGTTATGTAATGCTATGTGTTGTACTAAAAACCGTTCAGGTATTGGAGGGAAGCAATTTTAGCTTCATGGAAGTTGCAATCCCTCCAATGAGAGAACTTGATTCGCTCAAGGATACCGATGGCGCTGGTCTGGAAGATGATGAGGTCTTGGATGACTTCATTTCGTTCATCAATTTTGCCTTTAGCGGGCATCCGCGCTTGCTCAGAGCTTTTGTCTCTGTCTTGTCCGAGGCTGGGTATTTATTATTGCAGAGAGGAAAACGCGCGACGGGACCTGCTGGAGAAAAGGAGGGCGAAGAGGAAGCAGAAGAACACGGAGAGGCCCTGGGTGGCCATGAAGAAGGAAAGTATCTATGCAGAGAAATCGTAGATATCGGCAAGATGGGCCATGGCCCTTCGTTCTACATTGAGGGATATGATACCTTTTTCGCTTGACACCTCTACGCTGATATCAACAGGCGCTGGCAATTGATAAAGGACACTTGGGAGAAGGTGCAGGTTAGACAGTTCCCGGAAATCTCTTTAGGTGTTCTCCAGAGTGATAGTATGATATACCCCCTACAACATACTAGTTTTCTAATAAAACAATTTGCTTCAACACAGAATGGGCCTGGCGTATTATGAAGGAAACGGTATTGATACGGTTATTGTCCGACGAGGTAAGTAATTGTTCAAAGGACAGATCAAATCATGCCACCTCATCATGGTGGCAAGTTAGCCTATGCATCATATCCCCGTATGCGTTATATAACTTGGGGAGAATTAGAATCACATGGCGGTGTTATACTTGATCCACTCCCTAATCAAGACGAAACTCCCGCTAAGTCGTTGAAGGTCTGTTAGCTCTCCAAAAAAAAAAAAAAACTAACTCATTTATGGATGTAGTTCAAAATGCATGTACCGTTGATGTTTGCCTCGAGTTTTTGGCAGGCAGGGATGAACATCCCAAGGGAGCCTTTGTTACGACTGGATGCAAAGCTGAACCCTGATGACAATGAAGCACAAGATCTGGCCGTACTTGTTCACAAGCTCAGCGCGCAGCCGAAAACGACGTGCAAGCTTGCTGATATCATCACAGGCATGCCTGATATTTCGGTGAAAATACCATCTGACCTCTCCTGGGAACGATTGCCTTCGTGCGTTAAATCTCCCTCCGATCTTCTACCTCTGTTTGGTCAAAGCTGTTCTGCCTTCATCAATGCTCCACATGCACCTTTCTATTCGTTCATCATGCTTGTCGAGCCCTTCGGCTCGTTCACTTGCGTGGTGCTTTTGCTGCAGTCAAAGCGCAAAGAGACGGCCAAGAGAAGGGCCGAAATCGATAACGGCCTCTTCTGGGACTTTGAAAAAACGATCTTCCAACACAGTGCTGCATACGAGGCCAATCACATTCTACCAGTATATTTGTACATAACAGATGCTATGCAGTGTGACACTGGTATTCACTTCCACCTCCAAAACTTGATACTAATCATTACAATCCCCACCAGTTAGGCCGAGAAAAGACAACAGAAAACACCGAAAGGAAAATGGAAAGCAGCAAAAGGAAACGAAAAGGGTGATTCAGAGGCAGAACATTTGCCCTTTAGACTAGTGGAACTTCCCAAAGAGTATCCATGGCACCGCGTGTGTATTCAAGGTACAACAATGCACACTCCCAAAGTGCATTTAACAGTTTGATTTAATGTAGGAGCTGAACTATCACTATTGACTGTCGCCGCTGTGATAACGCCATCGTGCCATGAATCCTTCTATGGCAAGTATCGAACACTGTTGAAGAACGCACACAACCTCCCACCAAAAGGGCAGAAAAGAAAGAAGTAAGACTTATTTTGTGACAAAGTAAAGAAATACACTTGTGTTTGCAACAGTTGTGAAAGTAGTTTTTTTCCAGGCTTTATGTTTGGTGAAGACTGACTGTGTGCATTTTCCCTGTGCCAACAAAAAAAATGCCTTTTCTTGGTAGAGAATACCCTGCTGTGCTGACGTAGCTTAAGAGACGAGGCAAAGTTTATACATTCAAAAATGGGCGACTGGATGGTGTCAATCAAAGGAGTCTCTTCTATATGTCTTCAGGTTCTCCTCTTTCTGCCATGCCTTTATGGAATTGCTCTAGTTCCTCTAAAAAGATTGATAAGATGAGCCAGGTACATGGAAGCATGGCAGGGAGTTGAAAACCTCGTGAATTGTTGAGTAGCTGAGTGGTAGCATGAACGCGCTTGAGTAGTTCTGTGTTGCTCCAGACAGGCCGGTGAATCTGAACCCAATCGCGATGAATCGACATCTTCTCATCCCACGGACCTTTGATATCAAACATTAAGGACAAAAAGCATGTAAGAAAAAGACGAAGGAGAGGGCCATAGAAGAAGTTACATACATACGATGCGCATCCAGTCCAAGGTAGCGGAGATCTCTCCGGTCTTGGGGTGACGTCGGGAATAATGAATTATTGTACCATTTACAAGCTTATGGTCAGGATTGGAATTCAGTTCTCGGAATCTCTCCTATACACACATGCCATTAGTCACAATGCAAAGAGAGAGAGAGAGAGAGAGAGAGAGAGAGAGAGAGAGAGAGAGAGAGAGAGAGAGAGAGAGAGAGAGAGAACCTGATGAAGATGCTCTATGCACAAACGGAATCCCCACATCATATTGCCATGGGCAACAAGAATGACCTTGAACCCAGCACAGCTATTCCGCAACTCAGACAACACGCGATTTACTCGCAGGCACGCATTTGCAATGGATTCCCCACTATTTCATTTTGTTCAGAGGGAAGTTGAAGTTGTCGGGAGGGTGAGGAGAAGGAGAGTACCCAGGAGGGGAAAAGTAGAACGTGTCTTGGTCACGTTTCTCCACTTCGTTTGCAAACTTTTCCATCCGGTCTTTCTTGGATATGTTTGCCATCACCCCTTGATCGCGTTCGCGCAAAAAGAAATCAGAGACCTGAGGTAGGGAAGGTTGATGCGAAGCCAGCAAGATATAAAGTAAGGATGCTGTACCCAAGGGCCTCCAACATCTAGCAAGGCTGCCGTTTCCATCGCTCGAACATATTCAGAACAATAGTATCTGTTAACTTGTGAGTCGCGATTAGCTAGTGAATTGAATACTTACGCATCGAATGACCCAATGTTTTTACGAAGCTATTAAAGGATATGTTGAGTTGAGGGTAAGAAACCTGTTACCTGCTGACCCACTCTCCATCAAGGCGTGCTTGTTCTCTTCCAATATCTGTCAATCGATAAAGGGACGTATGCCTTCAAATAAATGTAAATTCAAGATGGGAATGTTAAAATTCAAGTCCTACCTTTGTTGAAATTCCCTTATTTCCCAAGCCGCCTGCCGTTATCGTGAGTACAGTTGCTGCAAGGTTAAATTATTACCTGATCTCCTTTCACGCTGTGAGATTGCGCTAAATTACCTGTAAGAAGAATTAGCGACTTCTTTTTTATGTTCTTGTACCTTCAGACTCGCCGTGGCGAACCAGAACAAGGTCGATGGGCATGTGTTCCATAGCGTTGCAACTATCGAGATCTCTCGGCCTACCGGCCAGCGAGATGAGGACTTCCGTCTTCTTGGAAAACAAGAGGAAGGACGATGCAAAAGCGGGTGGTGCTCGGTTCTTCTGTCTTGCAGTTTCAGCCACTGCGGGCCGCGTCCATTTTGCACCGCATGGGGTCAGTGCGCTATGTGTCCGCAACAAGGAATCTTTCGCCGACTACAGTGCGCGTGCGGACTGCCATCGATCTTCTTGAGGATATAGAAGAACCAGTGGGAATGCCTGCCGATGAGGTCACAAAATATTTCTTCAAACGGAAAGGTTTCTTCAGCCCACAAGAACGGAAGGAGAGCTCGAAGTTAGCTTTTGATGTGATACACAATTGGAACGCGGTGGGCTGGTGGCTAGCGCGCATACGGCCCGATGTTCCAGAGCTTACCAAGCGATATGGCCTTTCCCCCAGACTACGGGTGCTTGCGTATTTAATCCTACACGAGAAATGGGATGCAGATAAGATTAAGCAGCACCTAGAAAAACCTACCGAAATGGAAATGCAGATACAGGAGAATTTACAGGGCAAATCCCTCGCGGATTCTACGATGCCACCTTGGTTACAACTGTAAGTGTACTCCATCTTGCAAGATTCATGCACAACTTATCTTTTTTTTTTTTTTTTGACACAGTAATTTGCCTGAATGGATGTTCAACGAACTCATCGCACTCTTAGGACCCGAACGGCTTGCGAAAGAGATGGAAGAATTCAAGAAAGATGCACCCATAGATCTTCGAGTCAACACTCTCAAAACTACTCGGGATAAAGTGGCCGAGGCGCTGAGTGCTGCAGGGGTGCCAACAGTAAAGACGCCATGGTCGCCGGTGGGTCTGCGTGTGCAGAGGGGTGCGCCCTTGTCTGTGAGCGAGCCATACAAGCAGGGACTCGTTTACATACAAGACGAGGGTTCGCAGTTGGTGTCCTTGTTGACACAAGTGAAGCCGGGGTTCGCAGTACTCGACTACTGCGCGGGGGCAGGAGGCAAGACCCTCGGTCTCGCTATGGAGATGAAACAGACTGGGAAACTGGTAGCTACGGATGTCTCTGAGGTTCGCCTCAAGCTGGCCAAGAGGTACCTTTACTTTTTTGCCCTCCTACATTTTCTTTATCTTGACACTAACTGTCTTACCTGTAAAAGACGCTTGAGGCAGGCGGGGATATCGAAGTTTGAACTGAGAGGGTTAGTGACCTCACAGCATGAGGAGTGGCGACGCAAGTCCAAGAACTTATTTAATCGCGTTCTTTGTGATGTCCCATGCAGCGGATCGGGTACCCTTCGCCTCCTCTTGATCAATGATGAAGGTGATATAAGCTATTGTTTGTATATGTAGGTGCATGGCGACGTCATCCAGATATGAAGCTGCGATCAAGTGAGAAGGAACAGGAGAAGCTACTTGAAACTCAAAGCCACATCCTCAATGAGGCCAAGATGTATGTAGCACCGAGAGGACGGCTGGTCTACGCAACCTGTTCGATGCTGCCTTCGGAGAATGAGCGGCAACTGGAGAGGTTCCTTAAAGAGAACTCGGACTTTACCCCAGTCCCCGTCGCACGAGTGTGGCAGGAGCTTAATCTCCCTCCTCTGCCTCCCCAACAATCACCCTACTTGCGCCTGTCACCCTCCGTGCATGGCACAGATGGCTTCTTTGTGGGCATATTGCAAAGAAACATCTCTTTCTCAAAATAAATGGTAACAGTTTGCTCCTTTGATTTAATTTCCCTGTTTGCAGGGACTCCTTGCCTACCTATGGCGTGAAAAAAGATAGTACACACCAGCAACCGACAGCTCAATCATGTGATACCAGCGCATATCCCGTGGTTTCCGCCATTTAAGAACACACACACAGCGCAGGCAAAGAATTCTTTTCCGCACCTATCAAGAGGCACTCAGCTTTCTGACACATACCAGGCTCGCTACAAAGAAGATAGTGCCTCTCTCTGACGAAGATGTCCTCTTTCCTGAGCTGGAGGATAAGATACCGAAACACCGTATGGTCCCCTTTCTGCCACGTCATCTTTTTTTTTTTTTTTTGATTTGTCTCCTGCCCTAACATATGCTTCTCACAGCACAAAATGCTACCTTGCCAAAGGGAAAATACCAGACAAGCTAGCATACCAACACTTTTTCCAGTACTGGCAGCTTGAGCTACTGAAGACAGATGCGATCAACCGACCCCGATTATCAACATCCACCAGTGCTGATTCCATATTGATCCCAGAATTGGACAGGGAGGCCAAAACTGTATTCTTCCTTCAGGTGCAGGACAAAAACGTGATAGAATTTTCAGTCAAGGAGGCGCTGGCCGAGGCAGAAAAAGCCTTCAAAATTGTTAAAGCATTGAGGGAAAATGGGTAGGTGCTGTTCTGCTTCTTTACCTCTTAGCTAATTTGTCCAAATCTTTAGGTGGACTGCCCACTCTCTCCTTGTAATTGTGCCCTTGTTGACAAAACCTGGAAGTGATCTTTGCAATGAAAGGTTTGTTGTTAGTATCTTGTGTGCCCACAAACATAATCACACACACACAACACACATCAACACAACAGGAAATTGCAAGGTGAGCAGGGTATCAAATGGCGATCTAAACATCATATCTACATCCCAGCAAACGCATCCTTCTTTGCATATCAATGGCCAGACCTGGAGGTGGTTATTCTGTTGTCTGAGGGAGTAACTGAACTACAAGGCAGCAATAACTATGCCATGCTATGTCGGTTGAAAAAATCACCAAACCTTCCTCTGGCTTCTTGCCTCCGTTCTATGGACATGCTGTCAAAGGACTTACAATAAAGTCGTTATATATTTCACCGTTACACACTCCCTTGACTGTCAATGCCTACTCTTCTAAGCATTAGGGTCTTCTTCGGTAGTTTTACAGGGTACCAATTGAAATAAGATGCGAGGATTATTACCTCGCTCACGAACGTAGCTTAGAATAAAAATGAAGGTACCTGCGTGTCTAATGACAACTAGCGGGGCTAAAAAACGTCCCTTCGTCACTGACTGCGTGAGCGGTTTGTTGTCTCATCTTCCTTAACGATCCATTTCCGCTAAATTACAAACAAGCCAAAAAACCAAAAAACGAGCAAGCAAGGAGGGTCACCCATGTCCTTGACAGGGTGGATCAAGAGCCTTCAAAATGCGTCGCGAGAGAGGAAGATCGCATTAGCAGTAGGCGGAGCGGTTGTGGTGTTCGGGGCTGCGGCGTACAGCCTGGCGGATTCGAAAAAAACGGAAAAGAAGATCCGCAGCAGTGCTGCCCCGCTTGTAACCCCGAAGAAGAAGAAATCCAAAGCTGCTGTGGATAGAGAGTTCCTTCGTCAGTTCGTACACTTCTTCCCAATCATCGTGCCTGGTTCGTTCATGCTTCAAAATCCCCGACGAGTGATTTGTGATATGCTTACCTATTTCTAAAATGTAGGCTTTTTCACCCGCGAGGCATTTACTATGATAGTGATAGCGGTAAGTTCGCTTTGTCACCACAAGATTTCCGCTCACTCCCTCTTTCCTCTGCTTAATATTTAGCTCATCTTGACGGTAGGGACTACCCCATTTCCCGGAGAATGCTTAACCACTGAACCAATTTTCATCTCCTTTAGTTCCGCACACGTTTAGATTTTTGGATGATCTCGAATAATGCCAACATTATGGGCGCTGTTGTCGAGCGCGATCGCTCCAAATTCTTTAAATTCTTGATACAATTTGGCCTCATGCAAATCCCTACATCAATGGTGAACAACGCACTACACTACCTTATCAGCATGCTAGCGTTGTACTTTAGGGAGAGGTAAAAATCTAACCATAATCTAGTCCAAAACTAATAATTTCTAGACTTACGACTCACATGCATGAGTCCTACATGGAAGGATTCACCTTCTACAGGTAAGGAGATCTCCCACTTGAGCAGTGATCAGATTATCTGATTTTTTTTACCTCCTTCTCTAGTGTAAGCAATATGGATAATCGGATAGAAAACGCAGATCAGATGTTGACACAGGACATCGAAAACTTTAGTACTAGCTTGAGCACCCTCTACTCCAACATCACAAAGCCATTAGTGGATGTCGTTGTCTTCTACCACAAAATCGTATCCAAATTCGGCCTGAAAGGTTTCCCCCCCCCCCCCCC
>Ga0209935_1005505_pt1 | contig 10733 bp, 14 predicted proteins | sample ThiBio_1000_plan_2_FD_183958 | JGI IMG/M metagenome (GOLD analysis project Ga0209935, IMG submission 183958) | Wastewater bioreactor microbial communities from Cape Town, South Africa - Thiocy_cont_1000_plan (SPAdes) | ecosystem: Engineered > Bioreactor > Thiocyanate-remediating >... | reverse complement strand
GTCAGACCCCGAAAGGGTTGGCAACTTTTGCACCCCCCTCCCCATTGACGAAGCCATGCCCATGGCGATGATGCCGGCATGTCTTTCCGTCTCGATCTCTCCGCTTTCCAACACGTCGCCTCCATGCACCTTGATGCCGATGGCAATGGCGTCCGCGTTCAAATCGATGATGCTGACGCAGGGAAGCTGACCGAAGTCGTGTATGTCTGGGTCGCACAGGACGATACAGCTCTCCGTGTCGGCACGACGAAATGGGCTGTCCGATCTCGCCTCCTTCAATATGCAAGGCATATCACCCGCTCCCTGGCTGGCCTTCCGAGCCCGACACCGAACTGGGAAGCACTTCGCTGGCAGGAAATCCTATCATCAGCACCGCTGCGGGCTTTCGTTCACCAGCCGCCCGTTATCGATGCGGTCTGTGGCCCGTTGCGCCCATATCTCGATATCGAGCGCGCGCTGATAAAGCAGCTCGGGCCTGCCCTCAATCGCAGTCACCGCTAACGGGCGTTCCACGGATGGTTCGGGTCGAGCGGCCTGCCGTCTATGCCTGTCCCGCTCCTTACCTTGCCGCGCTCTTCCTGCTGCTTGGCGATGTCGTGATGGTCGGGGCAGAGCACCTGCCAGTTCTTGCGGTCCCAGAAGAGCTTCTGGTCACCCTTGTGCGGGGTGATGTGGTCGACGACGAGATGCGTCCGCCGCTTCTGCGTCTGTGGCGATCCGTCCATGCGGAGATTGCCGGCGTTCAGCAAGCCGCGCTCATAGCAGCGGACGCAGAATTGATTGCCGGGCTGAGCAAGGAAGGACGCTCGCGCCTTCTGCCATCGTGTGCCGTATCCTCGCTCAGACGATGATGGTCGTCTGTGAGTAATGGACCTGGATATCTTGCAACCTCTCGTCAGGTTTGCTCTCCTTCGAGAGTTTTCAAAGACAGGAGATGATGATGGGGCACAACGATCATATCGATTTTGATCTTGCCGAACGCATAGATCATTTTATCGAAAGCTTAGAGCTAGAACCGGGCACGAAAGAGCATGGTATAGCCCGCTTTGTCGCCGACAACGGAATTTCCGCCCTTTCGCCTAAGCAAAAGGTGATTTGGGAAAAGGTCATTGTGCCGATCATTGAGCAGCCAATGAACGACGAAGAACGCATGAGGCGAGCCATGGAGCGAGATTGGGAACAACAGATGAATTCTGACCAACAGTAACCAGGCGCATAATTCAACGCCCTCGTAGCAGCTTCGAAAAAGGTCGCAACGTCGGCTTTTATCACGAACCCTTGGCACGTCTCCATCCTGCGGCCGACGCCTCTGCCTCGCTGCAAAACCATCTCTCTCCGTGCTCTGGCGAAATCCTCGTGACGTCGTAATATTCCTGGCCGGGCACGTGATAGATTTTCTCACCAGAGTTGATTGAGATGTTGCCCTTCACGTTGCATTGCGGGTCGTAGGTCTCTCGTGGCAAAAGCTTTGTCACATTTTCGAAGCTGATCACTCCTGAAGCCGCAGCTGCTGCCATGGAGAAAGCGACGATTGAAGCAAACGCTGTGAGCACAGCAAATCGCCGGGACGACTGGGATTGTGCATGCTCGGGCAGCACCTTGAGTTTTCGCGGCGAACCGTGCTTGAGACGGCGAAATCGTAAAATCTTGGCCATCACTTACCCGTAGTGGGAAGTCATCTAGATTTCTTAAGCAATACCGTTAAAGTTGCGCGAATTCTCAGCCTGCTCGTTGCTTCGCACGGGCGATTGTATTCCCGGTCTGCCCACTTGCGCGCTGTCCAGCATAGAGAGGCATTGCCTCCGGGCGACCCAGCGCGGCCGTCTACTGGCACGAGTGAAAGCCTTGTCTTCCTGTCACCGGGTCAGGCAGGGCGTAAGGTGGTCGCCCCTACAGAACTGGTTGCGGGCGCCGAGTTGAACGGCCTGTTCTGGCGTATGAAACCAGCGAGCGCACCGGCGCTCTTACCCGCGTAAATGGTCTAGGTGGCTGGATTTGAACCAGCGGCCCCCGCATTCCAAGTGCGGTACTCTAACCAGGCTGAGCTACACCCAGATGCGAAAAGCCGCCCGGAACATGATCCCGAGCGGCCTTCAAATATTTCCACGTATTACGTGTTTTCGCTTGCGTCACCACGTAATACGTGGCATAAAGAATTCACCGAAGCAATCAAGCTTCGGGTGGACGAAGGAGCCAACCATGAGCCTCAAGCTCAGCTTCCAAGTCCGGTTCGGCAAGTGGAGACTCACGATCTCCATTAGCCGGTAAACTGGGGGCCGGGAGGAGGTGCAACTCCTTCCGGTTCCCAAGATAACAAACAAGACAGGAACCTTCAATGCTAGACCTCAAGTCCTTCCGTGAAAATCTCGGTGCCACTCAGATAGAGATGGCAACGGCGATGGGAATGCCGCTACGGAGCTATCAAGACGTTGAAGCTGGGCGAAATCCAGTGCGCCCAATTCACGTCTGCGCGGCGAGATGGGCTAACATTAAGCTAAGCTCTGGCGGGAATGCGCCTCTTGATCACGACGTAGAGAACATGATCCTACTCGCACTTCGCAACAAGCAACAGAACTGAGGGAAGGGCGCATTCCGCCCTTGCACTGAAAGCATCTGTTTCAGCAAGCCAGGGCCGGCATCAAGCTCTGAACACCCCAATCGTCGGCAGGAATTTATTCCACATCGGCGATATGTGCAAGAGGGATGTCGACATTCACCATCTTATCAATGGTTTCGACCGCTGCACGGATGGTGCCAGCCGCCGATACGCTCAGCACATTCACCGGGAACCGCGCGACCGGCGACGTCGGCCGCAGCACGAGACGGCTTCCCCGTGGGAAAAGTTTCCTCAGGTCCGCGCGCGACGGCCGCTGCCGGTCCAGTTCCGCCCAAAGCTCCTGCCGGCGCATCCGATAGAGACGCTGGTGAAGAAATTGCTGCTCCATCTCGAATTCGGTGAACCGCAGTTTGCCGATAAGCCCCTCCGGGAATACCAGCGGCTCGGCGAACCGGCTGTTGCCCGGTCGGACGAAACCTGACACGCCGTCCACGCCCTCGACCTTCCCGAAGTTGCCCTTCGGCAGGTTGACGAAGACATAGCCCACCAAGAGCGGGAAACGCTTGTCGATCCATTTCCGCGTGCGGTGGTGGATCACGTCCCGGCGGATGCAGGGCATGAACACGTCAATGCCCTCGTTTCTAAGATTGCGCTCGATGATGCTGCAGTCGTCCTTCCGACGCTGTTGCGGCAGGTCGCCGGTGAGAGAAGGCGAGCGCTGCGTGCCCGGCGCGGTGCGGATCGCGTACCAGCGCTCATGACCAGCCCACGACAGCGACGGCTCGGCAAACGCCTTTGCGTCTGCCCGTTCTTGCTTGAAATGTTGCTCTGCTCGAATGCTCAATTCAGGATCTCCGAAAGGCCGATTTCATCGATTTTGGCGTTGGTCGGGAGGCGCCCATCGACGCCGCTGTGGATGTAGAAAAAGCCTTCGTGCTGTCCTCCGTAGTATTCGATGTCGATCTCCATGCGATTGTCGCGACGGCGCATTTTGAGCTTGGTGAACACGGACAGGCCGGAAGAGGCCCACCGCTCAAATGTTGATAGGTTTTCAGTGTCGAAGAACTTGCGCGCGTCCTCGACTTGGTCCCGTAGCTCAGCCAGCAGTCTCAGCTTCGAGACGGCATGATGGCCTCGTCGCATGATCTCTTTCGCGGCGTCTGTCTCTCCATCCGCCGGAACCCAGGCCGGTAGCGGCGTCCCCAAATCGCTGGCGGCGCGCACGATGCGTTCCGCGATCTCTCGCGGCTCAAAGTCCGGCGACAGGAAATTGAAGCCTTGGATTTGCTCCCGCTTGGCGGCTTTGTGAGTGCCGGTCTCGACCAAGCCCTGATGCGCCAGCCGATCACGCTGCAGGAACGTCGTAATGCCCGGCGCGGTCTGATCGAAATGTGCCTTGGTGCTCTGCAGGCCATGGGCGACAGCGTAGACCTGCCCGGCTACTTCCCGGATCGCTGCCCGCCTCTCCATCAGAGCCGGCCATATCCGCAGGTATTCGGCGCACCGGGTCTCGATCTTGAAAAGACGGTCGGCCTCGATGTAGTCGTCGCCGAAATAGTGTCGCGCGCACCGGTGGCCGATGAACCTGACGGTTCCTTCGTCGCGGAACCACGCCATGCGGCCCTTGCCAAACTTTGGCGACAGAGGCGAGCAAAGCGGGCAAGGCGCGCGATCACGATCCGGCCGGATGTCGGTGTTGATATTGATTTCGTCCGACAGCAGGACAACACGCGCCGATCGGTCGGGCTTCGTGGTCGAGACACCTTCGAACGCCTCCGGTCGCCCCGTCTCGGCGATGTGCTTCATCCACCGCGCGATATACGCGGGCGACGGCCGACTGTCGAAAATGGGGAAGCATTGCAGTGTGGTGTTTGCCGCGCTCGTCATGCTTCGTCTCCGAATACGTCTTCGAGGCGGCCGAAGACGTAGCGTTCGTGCCAATCGGAGAAGCGTTGTAGGAAAGCCATATCTTCGCCGGTGGAAGCTTCGATTTCACGGCCGATTACCGTGTTGCTGGGAACGAACCAGTCATCCGTCTCAATGCGGTATTGATCGATGACGTCTTGCTGGCGGAGCGCCCAGCGCAAGCTGCTGAGATAGTCGCCGAACATGAAATGGTTGTCCCAGGTCGTGACGAGTTTCTGGCTCATGCAGCACCCCCTGGCTCGCCAGACGAGCGTGATGCGTCAGGAACCCATGCAGAGTTGATCCGGCGGCATGCAGCGGTGATCGCCACCACGAAATCGTTGGTCTGGCGGTCAGCCTCTTCGTGCTCGACGCCAGCCGCCAGCAATTGGCGATAGTTCGTCTCAAGAGCGCGGGTAAGGACGAAGTCGGCTTCCCGCTGCGTCCTGGCTTTCGAAAGCTGGACGGCGACCTTGCGGGCGTGACCGATACGGAGGCTGGCCGGGAACGGGATGACTTTGCGCGGCGGCGTCCACGCGAAAAGGGGCAGGTCGTCAAGCCTCATTGGCCTTGCCTCCTATGGTATATCTATATGTGTCCGCCTGGGAGGACTGTGGATCTCGGAAATTCGGCCTCACAGTCCGCCTGAGAGGACTGTGAACCACGTTTTCCGTGGTTTTGGCGGGGGGGGTGTCCGCCTGGGCGGACTGTGTGTCCGCCTGGGAGGACTGTTGTTTTTTCTTGACGCCCCACTTCATGAACTCTTTCGTGGGCAATTCGCCGGTGACGTCGCACCGATATTCGGTCAGACGCCACTCGGTCACGGCACGATTTTTGACGTGAAATGCGCTGGGCTTTGCCTTGGCGATGAAGCCTTTTTCGATCAGCCCATTCAGGACGTGGTTGGCGGCGGTGCGGCCCAAGTTCAGTTCGTCGCCAAGCTCGCGGCACCCCAGCCCGATGCGGCCGTTGTTGGTGCCGTCGTATCGCCATTTCACTTCGATGTAGCCGTTTCGCTCGGCCGGGGTCAGCGCCTTCCACGCGGCGCTCAGCTTCACGTAGCCCTCGATCATAATGAATTTCGACTTGCCCTTGCGCTTGTAGCGATTACTCACTGGTGGCTCTCCTGGCGGCGCTAAAGCGCATCGGTGCGGGCCGGATCGTTCCTATTGCCCGGCTGTCTCTTAGGAAGTCGACGATCAGACGCTGGACGGCGAAAATCCCGTCGCGCTGGTGCATGTCGTTGATGTCGTCGCCGATGGCCGGCGGCATAAGGAAGGGAACGCTGGCGCGCCGGGCGAAGAACTCGCCAGCGCCGACGCCGCCGAACTGCTCCAGCGGCTTGTCGTTGTCGGCAGCGATGAAGGGACGCCCCTGAGCATTGGCCGCGACCTTCTCGACATTGCTTGCAGAAAAGCAGCAAAGGATCGTCGGAGCGTAGCGGATAGCCTGGAAGGCGGCTCGCAAGGACAGGCCGGTGGCATACCCCTCGCAGTGCCAGCAATCGCGCCCGGTGGCGATCCTGTGGCTCGTGCCGCTGGTCTCGCCGCCGTAGAGGAACGACTTTTCGCCGCGCCCCCAGATGAGTTGCACGCTCTTGATGACACCACCTGCACGGCAAGGAATGACGATTGCCCGGCCACCATCGTCCGGCAGGAGATACCGGCCGCCGATCCTCTCGACGACGGCAGCATCGACGACAAGGGCCTTCTCCGCCGGGAAGCCCTTCGCGGCGAGATATTCGTGCTCCTGCAGCGTAGCGGCCGCGATCAGCTTCGCCGCGGTCTCGGCGGCGCGGGCCGCCAGCTTCTTCCTATCGGCGGCCTGCTTCTGCATGCTGGCGCGCATCTTGGTCCGAACGACGGTCGATTTCGCGTCTTCGAGCCACACCGTCGATTTCTCTCCGGTCTGCCAGTTCATGCCCGTCACGCAGTGTTCGTGAACGATGACGCGGCCGTCACCCTTCCCGTTGCGGCCGGATAGCGTATCGGTCTTCAGCCAGCGGCCGGGCGCAACTGTTTTCGGCGGCAGGATGCCGACATCGGCGCAGGCCTTATCAATCGCCTCGTCAACGTTCATGCCGCCCTCCTCTTGCTGTTCTTTCGGAACCGGGAGACCTCGCGGTCGATGAGGCTGAATTCTTGCGCCGACACCGCCTGCGGGTAGGCTGGCGCGTCGTACAGGCCATGCGGCAAGCGGCTGTCGGGATAGATGCCCCGCCAAATACCGAACGCCCATTTGCGCGCGGCGGCGTCACCCTTCTGCGTGCTGGATTGGCAGTAGGTCAGCGCGGCGTTCCATACCGCCTTCGGGTCTTTGAGGCATTCCGCCCGGAGCCCGGCGCGCGGCTGGAAGGCGGTTCGGGTCGTGACGTCGAGATCGATCAATTCGCCCTCGACCACCTGGATGGAGTTGCTTCGCGGGCGCTCCCAGCCGCAGGCCGCGCACACGATAGCGGCCGGCTCCATCTGCATCCCGCATTGGCCGCAGAAATGCTTCGCCTTGGCCTTCTCTGTCGGCTCCCGCGTTTCGCTGTCCTTCTTCTGGGCCGTGGAAAGGCTGTCGACGCCATACTCGTAGAGCCATGCCGTATCGTCGGCGAAGGAAACGCAGTTGCCGGAGTGGTCGAGCCAAAGCCCGAACTCCTTGCCGGGGAAGGTGCGCATCACCCGGCCCATTTCCTGGATGTGCGAACTGAACGATTTCGCATAGGGCCGGCAGGAAATGCCGCAACGCACGTCGGGCACGTCGAAACCCTTCGTCAGGACGGCACACGATACGAGCCCATGAATGGCGCTGTTCGGCTTGCGGAATTCCTCGATCTTCGCCTTGCGATCGGTGTCGGACTTGTCGAGATAGGAAATCTGCTGGAAGTTGAAGCCCGCTTCGGCGAACTGCCGGCAAATCTCCTCGCCGTGCGCGACCGATGGCGAAAAGACAATCGTCTTCACCGGCCCGCCAAAATGCGCGGCCGTCTGCTGCACCCACGTATGGACGACATCGCCGACGATAACGATGCCGCGCCGGCCGGCTTCCTCATCCTCGTATTCGCCGCTGAACTTCTTCTTGGCGCCGGCCATATTCGGCGCGACGCAAGCCTTGATCTTCAGCGGGGCGAGGTAACCATCCCGCAGAAGCTTGTTGACCGTCGTCACATTGACGACAGCGTCCCAATGATCAGCCATACCGGCGGTGAAGGGCGTGGCGGTGAGACCGATGACGCGGGCCTGATCAGCGTCTTCGATGACATTAAGAACCGACTCGTATTCCGTATGAGCTTCGTCCCAAAGGACAAGGTCAGGAAGTTTTCGGATACCGCGCCGCGCCAAGGTCTGCGCGCTGACGATCTGGACTGACTTCGAATAATCCGTCAGGCGGTTATTGCCCTGGATGATGCCGTGGTCGATGCCATAGCTGAAGAACCGCTCACTCGTCTGGTCGACCAGCGTCACGCGGTCGACGATGAACCATGCGGTCGAGCGCTTGAGCTGGTTCTTCATGATGATGGACATGCCGATCTCGGTTTTCCCGGATCCTGTCGGTGACGCGAGAATGATCTTGCGGGCGCCGCGCGCCATCTCGTCGCGCATGGAAGATATGGCGCCGTCCTGATAAGGCCGCAGGTCGATTTCGCGCTGAATAGTCGGCTCGAACAGGTTCATTGAGGTCAGCCCTCCGCCTGCGCAGCATCAAGGAAGGCGTCATCGTATCCGGTGGCGGTGTCCTCGGCGCGCGGCGAGGTCCATCCGCGCTTCTTGGCCTCGCCCATCCAATAATCACGCTTCCGCTTAAGATCGGCGACCTCTTTGGCGGCCCTCACCTTCGCGTCACTCTCGCTATAGACGCGCTCCTGCAGGGCGCGAATTTCTTCGTCCTTGCCTTCGATCACCTTGTCGAAGCCGCCCTGTTCGAACTGGACGCGCATCGCGGCATACTTGCGGTTCTCCGTCACCACCTCCGTATAGTCAGCTTCAAGGACGCGGACGTGCTCTTCCAGTTCGGCGATACGCTGGTCGGCGGTCAGGCCGCCGTAATCCGGCGTGGAAGGGGTGACGGGAAGACCAGAAAGAGGATCAGACCGACGCTCGCCGGCAGCCTTGCCGTTTAAGGCGCTGATCCCGGCGCGCAAGGCAGCTCTGGTTGGCTCCTCGCCTGCGGCAAGCTTCTCATCGAGAATTCGCCGCACAGCCCCAGGTTCGTTCTTTTCAGCGTCACGAATTTGCCGGGCTTCATGGATTTCTTTTCGAGACAGCCCGATTTCCGCGGCGGTAACCTTGGCGTTCCCGCCGGAAACGCCAGCACCGGGACCATCGCGGCCGGTGGCAACCTCACCGCGCTCTTGCGCTGCATCGTATTCGTCGGCCAGACGCTTATCCGCGAGCGACTCGATCTCCAGCGCATCAGCCTGCGTCCGACGAACTGCTGCAATGACGTCACCATGAGCGGATTTTGCCTTAAGTACGGCGGCTTCACGCTTAAGCACATCGCGGGCGAGACGAGCAATCTGTCTGGCCTCAAGGATTTCAGCGGCGGTTTCTGCAGATGCCAAGGCTGTAGCCGCGCGCCGCACAAGGTCCGGCAGGCTGGCTGGCTGTGACGATGTGGAAAGACTTGCTGATGTCATTCTTCCGCACCTCGCATAGCCGGACGAGTAGCAGCGCGCTGATAATCGGCGGCGGCTTGCTGCAACACCTTGAGGTGCTTTCGCTGGATATCGAGTTCGTGATCTGGACGCTTCTTCGGGCCAGACGAGCAGGCTTCGAGCCACCAAGTCTTTGACGTTGCCATCTTGCGAAGGTCATCGGCCATGTCCTCGAACGAGAGGCGAGCTAAGTCTTCCGTTGCCGGACCGGCATCGCGACTCTGCATGGCGTGGGGCGCGATCGACGCCGCGGCCCTCATGCGGCGGCTCCATTGCGCGCAGCTTTCGCAGCCTCAATGGCTGCCAGGATTTCAGAACGAGGCCAGCGCGACAGCGCGCCGATCTTTACAGGCTTGGGAAAGGTGCCATCCGCGATGCGGCGGTACAGCGTGGGGCGGCTAACTTGCAGTGCTTCCGCGCATTCAAGCGCGGTAAGCAGCGGGTCCGCGAATTGCATTGATCGACCTCCTGACTACATGAGACAGGTCGAAAAATGCTGAAACAAACTAGGAGCAAATAGCCGTCACGATTAAAAAACCGTTTCGATACGCGTTATGATTTGGCAGTCTTACGCCCAGGCTTGCTAAGGTCTGAACGCTCTTCGGCAGCTCGCGCCCAATAGCTCTCAAACTTTCTGTGTGAAATGTTCGGGAATAACTCTTTCCGGACCTCAGCCTTCGAAAACTGCGGTTGCTCATCCAGCAGGCGTAAGATTGCGTCTTTTGGTGGCGCAGAAATTTGCGGGGGTAAGTTGATGTCTTTCTGCTGCTCGCCCGACAGGAACTCATCAAACGCGACCATGAATTCTTTCGGAACAACGATGGTGCAACCGTCATAGGGCGATAGCATGTTTAAGGTCTTGCTTGGGTGAGCCTGCATTACGCCATCGTTTTCATCTTCAAACATGAGGGCATAGTGATGCGGAAATTCATATCCCAGAGGCCTCAGAGTGAAATAGGCTTCCCGTAACTGTGCGAAGCCCTTGAGGAAAGTACGCATAAGAGTGAGATCAATCGTTCCGAGATGCCAGTCGATCACCGAAATCTCATCGTAAATATCTACTCTGTAGCTTTGCCGGCTAAGCTTGCGCTGTTCGAATACTTCCTGCTCAAGAAACGGTAATTGCCAAAAATCTTGACGAAGGGCCTTAGTGCTAAACACCCTCTCTCCGCGCGGAATGAGGCCGGATTTGCGCGCCGCTGCCCAACCCTTGTAGTAGTCACTCGATCTGTTCATAGTGTCGGCAGGCTCTAGAAGCAGCGGTGAAATGGAAATCAAACCTCCATCGGGGCGCATTATCGAGATAGAACCTCGGCCCTCTGATACCGCCGAAACGATGACATCATATGCCAAAAATCGCGCCGCGATATCGACGTTGCTTCGATGCGATGTCCATGCCGGCCGCTGGTCAGTCCTAGCCCGTTGAGCTTTGATGGTCTGATCCATTCTTTCGTTTATGGCCGCAGCCGCGAACAGCCAAACTTTATACAACGATGCATAGCCTTCCTTCGACAACATGTAGCCGTTCCTTCTGCGCCCTATTAGAGATTGCCGTCACATTTTGCAGTTGGCACCCGCTCCGCCCGTCAAAGGGATCGGCGCCCAGGCAGCGACAGGTTCGGCCGTTGC
>Ga0209935_1005503_pt1 | contig 10736 bp, 13 predicted proteins | sample ThiBio_1000_plan_2_FD_183958 | JGI IMG/M metagenome (GOLD analysis project Ga0209935, IMG submission 183958) | Wastewater bioreactor microbial communities from Cape Town, South Africa - Thiocy_cont_1000_plan (SPAdes) | ecosystem: Engineered > Bioreactor > Thiocyanate-remediating >... | reverse complement strand
ACCTTTCAAGAGTTGCCAGATGGTGAATATTTCCGCAACCACAACAACAAGCACCACTAGCGCTAGCAGCTCCTCAGGTGAATCACACCCCGCCCGGCAGAGCGCTAGAGCAAGCGAAAATTCCATTCGATGCCCTTTATTGGCTCAGCACAACGATTCTCAAATCACGCAATTGAAATTCTCGATTCATGCTGACTCGGTCATCCATCAAGGTTTTTTCCCTCTCAACGCGAAAGCAATCCAGCCACCTGAATTCAACTAGGTCCACATGAGTTCATCATGGAATGTGATGGGAAAAGTATAGCCACCGATAAGAATATCACAGTGCAAAGTGCCGCGACCCTCGAATTTGTACGAAAGGCCACTCTGGGGATTCAAGCGACGATCGCATGGTCAAGTAGCCAATCGAAAGACCTGAGCCTTGTGACCGAGCTCACAAACAACGGCCCTTCCGACGCTGACGGAATCGTATGCGAGATCTCGTACCCATCCGACTTGATACCCAATCCCAAATCTTTGGGCAATTGTACCGCTGCCAAAGATCAACCGGTGACTTGTAAATTGGATAATGTTGCAGGTAGTTAAACACAACACATACGCAAATTTCTTGCAGCACTGAACATTCAAAAAACAAAAAAAAAAAAAAACAAAATTCTTAGGATTGAACGTGAACGGCGCTAAAGTGAATGTCGAGGCACATTTCATCAGCATCGATGATACGCTGCTCCTTAGTGACCTCATCAATAAGTTTCAGGTTTGCTGTGTATCACTGATTAGCTCAAAAGTTTGCATCAATGGTATGGGAAGGGGGGAAAACAAGCACCAATATAACACTCCCGTTTCTCGTACTCTAGCCACTGAGACCACTCAACCCAAAGGTTTTGGGCAGGGGGATTCTTATTTCTGGACATACACCATCGTGATCGCAAATCTCTTTGCTATCGCAGTGGTGGTGTTTGTTGGCATGTGGTGGCGCAACCGCAACATGGCAAAGACCCTCAATGCTGACGGCCGAGGAGACCGATTCACTGAGCTGGAACTGTTCTCTGCTCCTTCTACCGATGGCCGCCTTCCGCTCAGCAAGAAGGACTGAAAGAAACAAACCCGTAAACAAAATGAACATACGTTCGTTTTTTTAAACTTGCGCGTATGTTTGTGTGTTCATTTTTTGTTTCGACGTTTTAACTTTTCCTTGCTGGCATTTTTCCTCCATGACGCATATGGTATTCAGTTCTTCCTTCCCTCCTTCCCTCCTTCCTTCTTTCCCTTGTGTGTTTTTGTTTTTGTGTGTGAAGAAAAAACTATTTTTTTCGGTTACTCCTACGCACAAAAGTAGAAAAGAATACATAGGTTTATTTTGTTTTTCCCTCCATGACGCATATGGTATTCAGTTCTTCCTTCCCTCCTTCCCTCCTTCCCTCCTTCCCTCCTTCCCTCCTTCCCTCCTTCCTTCTTTCCCTTGTGTGTTTTTGTTTTTTTTTTTTTTTGCTAGCTACTTACTTATTGTGTGTTGGTGTGAAAAACCCCAGCACACAACAAAAAAACACCAAGCGTAACTTGCTGCAATGTTAGTTTGGTTACGAGACTTTATCGTGGGAAAGCAGAAGCGGCCGCCCCAAGACACATGTGCGCTTCTTTTCATCCTCTTGGCTTTGGCGAGCATGCCTTGTTCCTTGTGGTGCGGATGCCGCCGACGGGATTTGCTCATTCCAGCCCAACGAATCGAACCCCTGGCTCGGGTTATGTGGTATGGGTGGTGGTGGGCTGGCGCTTGCGCTCGTGTAGTTTGTGTGCTGGGGTTTCCTGGTGCTTCGGAACCGACGACCAGCACAGGGGGCTGTTGTACCACGACAAATCAACAACCATGGGGAGGCACCACAAGAAAGGGAATTTAAAGAACAAACCTCGGTTTGAGCAGGTTCACAACAGCGTAGTTAGTAAGTAGAAGAGGGTGGGGATCAGGGTGAACGGAGAGTTTTAGCATTTTGCGAAGCAGACAAGCGGTGGTACCAATGCTCCAACCCCCGCCTTTTATTCTTTTGTGGCAAAATTGTGGGGCAAGCAAAAGCACAATAGACCGCACCCACTACGAAGAAGGTCCCGAAAAACGTTTACATGAGTCCCAGGTATCTTCTCGTTTGGGATGAAGATGGAGAAAACCGATTCTGAATATCCGACACCAATGCCAAAGTGGTAGATTTTGCACCCCATTCGCTGCAGTTACCACAGCTACACTTCAGGACTGTAAAGTATCTGTTGCATACGTGAACGCAGAGAGAATCGTTACGTGCATGGCACAGATTGTTTTTCTTGTGTTCGCTAAGCTCAATCTCCCAGAACGAGTTGTGCTTTCTCGTATCAGGAAAAAACACAATGAACTTTGTCGTCGTATTGCCACAGCAGTTCTCAGACAGTTTTCCACCGGCTGCAAAAAAGGCGCAGCTTCAGCGGCGAAGGCGGTTCCGCGGCAATGTGTTTAAGGGCTATCTTGAGGATGGCAAGCTCACAGATAATGAGTACCGTAAAGGGGAAGGTGGGTACAGTAAACCTTTTGATGTCTGACCGTAAATGGTAATAGTCTGAATAAAACCAACCCTCTAAACTCAATCTACCCCTCATATTCCTCACCTATTCTCGCACCTGCTTCTGGAGCTTCGCTCTCTTACTCCGCGGCCTGCTGGTACAATCCTACTGTTGCCAGATCTTTGAGCACTATCGAAGCGCGCTGTAGCCTTGGAGTGCTTGATTGTTTCGGCTGTTCTCTGACCTTAAGGTAGTTCCCTAAAATCGGTACACCTTGGCCTTACAGCTACGGCTGTGCTGCCAATTGGGCAATCTGGCCTAGTAATTGGAGAAATCCCCGCAAATATGGCCGCTTATCCTCATAACCAACAACCTCCTTCAAGGACCACATTATCCTACCGACTATCCAACTCTATTCTCACTCCCAACCTCACTAAACATACTCCTTCAGCCCCTGGTGAGGACCACCTCTCATCTGAGATCTACCCGGCTTCTTCTCAAATAGAGTAGCAATACTCTAAAGCCACCTTCATTCTCGGCGTCCATTGGAAGAGATCGATCATCAAGCCTTTCTGAGGGAGAGAAAGAGAAAGAGAGAGAGAGAGAGAGAGAGAGAGAGAAAGAAAGAGAAAAAGAGAGAGAAAGTTCCCGGATTGGGTCCTAGCGACAGTTTTAGCAGGCCAGGTGAGGTTGCCGAACCAGCGCTGAAGCTATGATTGCTTTATATGCTCCCGGGCTTGCAAAGGAGTGGAGTTCCCAGGCCTTTTATTGGCACATCCTCAAGGAAGAACGTGAGGCTCGGTGGGGATACCAAAGAAGAAGAGGACGCTGTGTGTTGTCTAAACGCCGTGGACCTCAATTCAACAAAGTGTCTGCTACACCGGCTTGCCGTGCTGCATTTCCAGTGCCCTGCTATTCTACAATCTTTCGACATGCCGGGGATAAGCATAACAAAGTACGATACCGCACTTCATAACGAAGACCTCGCCGTTACACTGGTGTTGCGGGATGCGCTACTGTGGGAAAAGAACAGAAAGAGACTAAATCTGTAATTATCCTTGGTTAGAAATAAATCTACCATTGATGAGGAAGATCTGGCGTTCACAAAACTGGACAAGGATGCAAAACGACTTGAAAAAGAGAATCTACTCCAAAACATCCTCATCTCCCTCGCAGTGTTGCATCAGGGAACTGATTTCTTTGAAAGGCATAACATCCTCAACAAAGTTAAGGCCACCTCACTCTCAAAAGCTCGCTATTTTCTCTCTGAAGCTGCTGGGTCAGTTATCATTCGCAAAGAAGATATTCCCTTTAAAGCATTCAACATCCTCACCGTGTTTTTGAACTTCTCCTGTAATACATAAACTAAACTTAGAAAATATTCACAAATTCTTTCTCATTAGTTTCGGAGTGGAATGGGTTGTCATGGAACATGAAGAAATTTGATGATTGGCCAAATCCTAAAGCGGTGCAGTGCAATTTCTGCCGTTTGAAATTTGGAATTTGGAACAAATCATCTATAAGTATTTCCCCTAATATGCTAAATGAATAGCCAATCTTGTAGCGAAATATGGCCGATCCCCCGAATATCCAAAAACCATGCTCGAGTCATTCAATCGCTTTAATCTGCCTCAGCGTAGAGTGATCCAATTAATATCAAACCATCCGTTGATATTTCGATGGTATCCCAACACTGACCGGCTGAGGAACTTGGCCTTCCCGACAACATGTGGCTGATGATCGTCACCATACTGGAGGAGAGCAGAAGGACCTCTTTCCTCAAAGAATTGGCCAAAGTTCTATTTGGATCAGCTAGTGCTGATCCAACTCCCGCCTAGGAAGATTTGGGTATGGTAAGGGGTGATCTTACAATGCAAAGACCACTTGGTGAGCTTAACTTGCAGGGAATAACACTTTCGGATTACAAATAGGGTGGTCTGGCCCCGAGTATGAGGAGAGCTCCGGAGCCAGTTAGACTTCGAAGGCACCAACACAAGACCTTGTATTACCCTCTGTTTATGGGTAGACTGCCTAATTGGAACACAAGACCATTGTGAGCCAGAGGCCATTACTTCGAGTGAGAAAGAAGCGGGTGAAAGAAAAGATTTTCTCGAAAGTTTTGGTGTCACTTTTGCATGTAAACTGTCATGAGGGCACCCTCCCGTAACGTTTCCTTTAATTATGTGCACGTAATTCATCCCACGGCACTCAATTTTTCAAATTGTTTTGTTATTTTTTGCACTTAGGGACTTCTTCCTTCCCTCCTTCCCTCCTTCCTTCTTTCCCTCTGTTGTTTGGTGTTGTTATCACACACAAGCAAAAAAACAAATGTGTTTTTTTTTTTTTTTTTTTTTTTTTTTGGTGAAATGAAAGTAGATGTTAAGTTTTATGGTAGTCATTTCTTTTCTCTCCTTCCCTCCTTCCCTCCTTTCCTTTGGTAAAGTTTTCCTATAGTGAAAATTAATTTCTTTTTTTTTTGTTCCTGATTGAGAGTATTCCCTTTGTCCCATCCCAAAGATCATAAATTATGCCCAGGTAAATTTGGCTTCTTAATTCATGAGGTAGTTGATCTTAAAGTCTTATTTTTTTTCTTTGAAAGAAGAAGAGAAAAAGGAAGGAGGAAAGGAGGGAAGGAGGAAAAGAGTGAAGGATTTTAATTTTATAGTATTTTTTAAAAAAGAGGTGTGAATTTCTGATAAAGTATACATCAAGAATTCAATTAGACATAATCATAAAAAAGAAGTAAAAAGAGAAAGAATGAAAGGAGGGAAGGAAGAAAGTAGGAGATCAGGAAGAAGGAGAGAGAAAAAAAATAAGAAAATGGAGGAAGGCTAAAAAAGAGAGAGAAAGAAACCAGGAAAATGGAAAAAGGCTAAAAAAGAAAGAAAAAGAAAGTAGGAGAAGAGGAAGCAGGAAAAGGAAGAAGGATATGTGAGGAGAAAAGAAAAGGGAGAAAAAATTCTGTATTGAACAATTTTAAATTAAGGCCTAACAAGTTTCATAAAAGTTATATCTTGCTTGTAGTGCTGCTTTTGTGTGGAAAGTAACATTTTTAAAAGAAGTGGTTGAGGGAATTTTTTTATCTTAGTTTATGTTGGCTCAGTTGTGCCTTCAATAAGATGTCAAAAAGTTTCATATGTTTTGTTGAGTAGGGAGTTGGATAGTGCTGCATTTAGGATGTGTTTTCCTTTTGTAAGGCCAGTGTATATGCTAGCTTTCATAAGGGTGAGAAGTAGGAAGAATCTTTGTGATTGAAGAAGAAGGTCTGAAATGTAGTATCTGTAGTTTGCATTTGCATCACAATTTGAGTGGCCAGGGAAAAGGAACCCACTTTCCCACTTCATATTTTCTCATATGATCTTTTCATTATTGGAAACTGTGATAATCAGTGTATGTAGCATGGAGGATACTTGTGATTGATATCCAAAGCCATTACCACCAACTCAGCATCAAGAAAGTATTTAAACTCTTTGAAAGAATCTTGATTTTGCCTGAGAGGAGGATTCCCAAATAATGTTCTCCTGTTAACTTGCAGTTCAAGTGTAGTCAAAATTATATCAGGAGAAGACTGTGCGGGCTTCCTGTAAAAGGAGGGAAGAAGGAAAGGAGGAAAGCAGAAAAGGAAGAAATTGTGTTCAGAACTGTGAAGAAATGTTGCAAATACAGTTGAGGAGGGATATTGGTCAATAGTTTGTCGTATTTGTTGAGTCTTTCCTTTTTTGAGAAAGGGTTTGATGATTGATCTCTTTCACAAGGCCGGCATGTTGTGTGCTTGTATGATGGTATTGAATACCAGGAAGAGTATTGTTCAAACAAATGTGGCACCATGTAGATTTGTTTGAAAGACTTTGCTAGGAAAAAAATATTGCCTCATAAGACAGATGATGGTGTTGAGCACAAAAGTAGTGCTGGATTGCACGATGCCAGCACACTTGTGGAGTTGAGTCACAAAAATTTCTTTCATTTCCTCCTTGCTTCCTTCCCTCCTTTCTTTGAACAACAAGGGAAAATGCACAATAACAACAACCAAAAAAAAAACAATGAAATAAAAGTTAGGAGGGAAGGTGGGAAGGAAGAAGTAATATTTTATAACTTTAAAAACAATCAGAATTCAATTTTTGACTGCATTTAAACCCAAACCAAAAGCAAATGAACTAATTTTTTACTTTTGTGTAGTTTGAGAAAAAAACAACCATGAAAAATAAGTCAGTTTTTTTCGTCACACATACACAAAAACAAAAACAGAGGGGAAAAGAAAGGAGGAAAGGAGGGAAGGACGGAATACTATATAACTCATGGAGGGAAAATGACAGCAAGTTAAAACCTCGAAACAAAATGAACACATGTGTGGGGAAAAAACACACACGCAAAAAAAAACAAAAAAAAACAAAAAGAAAAAAACACACAAGGGAAAGAAGGAAGGAGGGAAGGAGGGAAGGAAGAACACAGTCTGTTAACTTGCAGTCTAAGTGTAGCCGAAATTTTATCAGGGAAGAAGAAGACTGTGCAGTGGGAAAGTGGGTTCCTCCTCCCTGGCCACTCAAATTGTGATGCAGATGCAAACTACAGACACCACATTTCAGACCAGATATAGGAAAATATCTCACCCGTATTGAAGCTGGCATATATACCGGCCCTACAAGAGGATTGAAGGCACAACTGAGCCAACATGGGCCAAGACAGAAAAATTCCCTCAACCACCTCTTTCGAAAATGTTACTCCCCACACAAAAGCAGCACTACGAGCCCTCTTATCACTGCACACACAATGCACCCCATTGTATCCACGCTTCCCATTTTTGGAGGTCATGAAAGCTCCACACACTCACCAACAAATGCCCCCACCCCCTATATCTCACCTCTTAAAAACTATCCCCCGACAAAAATGTACCCTCCTTTGAAAATAAACGCATATCTCTTCAAAAAGGAGAGGAGAGAGGAGGGAGAGGAGAGGGAGGAAAAGGGGAAAGGAAGGAGGGAAAGAGGGAGAGGGAAAGAGAAGAGAGGGAGAAAGAGGGAGTAAGGAAAGAGAGGAAAAGAAAGAAAAGGAGAGTAAGGAAAAAGGGAGAAGGAGAAAGAGAACGAGTAGGGGAAAAGAGTTTGGAGGAGGAAGGAAAAAAAGGAAAGTAGTTTCCTTTTTTACAAAGTACCCTTCTTCCTGCTTCCTCTTCTCCTGCTTCCCTCCTCCCTGTCCTTCATCCGTTCTCCTGCTTCCCTTCTCCTTGCTTCCCTCCTCCCTTCCTTCTTCCTCCCTCTCCTGCTTCCCTCCTCCCTTCCTTCTTCCTCCCTCTCCTGCTTCTTTCCCCGAGAAGTACCAAAAATTAATGGGTGGCATAACACTGCTTTACAACCAGGTACCATGCGGAAAAACCAACCTTTAAAAAAAAAACACCAAACAACAGAGGGAAAGAAGGAAGGAGGGAAGGAGGGAAGGAATCCCTCTTTGCAAAAAATAACGAAGCGCTGTGGGATGTTCATAATTACGTGGCGTACACAATAACAAAAAGGAAACGTTACGGAGAGGGGGTTAGCCTTATGCTAAACAAAACACGCAGAGCACTTTGCCACACGTTGGGTGCAATCTCTCTCTGCCGAGAAATTTTTCACGGAAAAGGAATCCTGAGCTCGTTGATTACTAGACATACAAACACGTGCTGGTCCCGGAGCGTTTGCTGGACCAAGACGTGGAAGAAGACTGTTTATCAGCAGATCATGGGGAACGTGGTCGTGACGTTCGGGGTTGGGAAGCTTGGGATGTGCTGGAGACGGACACACAGGACGACTTCCTCTCCTCCCAGTGGACGTGTTTCATCCGACCGAAGTGTGAAGGAGTTGATTCAAACTAAGCTCTATTACGGAGGAATGTGCCCTGGTTACAAAATGATCTCAAGTTCATTCGCAACTATCTTCACCAGACGGCGAACCATAAACCTGCACATTATGTCTCTGGTTATCTGCAACGAATACCCTGCCTTGAGCATCCACCGCGATGCCGCTAGGATGACGAAAGTGAAGGTTCATGCCCGCGGCATTGATGCCGTCCCCCCACTCACCGAGAAACGCACCTTCATAGGGCGAAAGCCGTGATTATCCGTGACCAGTACCCGACCTGCTCCATCCACCGTGATGCCATAAGAGAGGATGAACTGGCCACCGCCAGCCGACCTCCACTTGGTCAGGAATGTTCCCTCGGCCGTGAACGCCTGCACTCGTCGGTTGCCGAGCTCGGTGACGAAGACCCGGCCTTGGCGATCCACAGAAATGCCGAAAGGACAGTCAAGCTGGCCGTCATCCGTTCCCTGGCGCGCCGACTGGGTAAGCAAGGTCCCGTTCATGGTGAACACTTTCACTCGGTGGTTTCCGCTCTCTGTTGCCGAGCTCGGTGACGAAGACCCTTCCTTGGTCGTCCACGGCAATACCACCGTGTACCTTCACCTCATCCATTGGAACAGGAACGCGCTTAAAGAAGGCGCTGTTTGATATGCTCCACTTCGTGATGAATGTGCCGTCCTCCTGGAACACGTGAACACGCAGGTTGCGGCCATCTAACACCAAAATCCTGCCTGTGTAATCTGCGGCGATGCCCGCCGGGCTGTTGAACTGGCCGTCCCCAGTTCCCTGGGACCCCCACTCCGTGAGGAGGGTTCCGTCGTGCTTGAACACCTGCCCGCGATGATTGCCGGTATCTGCCACCAGGATCCGGCCACGGTCCACCACAATACCATTCAAATAGTCAAACTTTCCTGCATCCTTTCCTTGCGTTCCCCACTGGGTGAGGGGCAGTGGGCACATTGCGGTAATACCCGCCCATGGCCACCTCCCCTCTAGCTTGCGTTTCTGGAGGGTCTTGTCTGCGCGAAGGAGAGTCAGCCACGTGGAACACACGCACTCGGCCTTCCCCAGGTCTTTTGGGGACGCAAACGACAAGATATTCCTCGTGAGCTCGTTGGGGATGCGGCAGAACGGGCCATGCTGTTCGGGGTGCAGCCTTTTGCCGCTATGTCTGGTGCTATCCTGATCTTCTTGTGACCCAAAGTTGCCCATGATCGCTGCTGGAAGAGGCTGTGCTCGAAACCTTATGCCGCCTGTTGGGGCTGTCGGGTTCATGGAAGCAGATGAACAATACTAAAGTGGCTTCAGCACACATACGGTTCCTCGGGAGTTCACTTCAAGTAATCCGGAACCATATGCATTTCAGCACTTTTATTCCACCCGAACTTACTCCCTGTATGCGGCCGAAAAACGACATCGGGCGGGGGTAACGCATCGACTTCGCCCCTCCATTTATCGGGGGCTGTTTTAGTCTGATTGCAAAAAAACCTTTTGATGATAAAATATTGATTATATTTTGTTTTTTTTTCTTTTTTCTTTTTTCTTTTTAAAGTACAAAAACTTAATTGCAGTGAAGGGCGGGGTGCTCCCTCAAGCTACAGGCTATGGTGCACGAAGGTGAACTTGGTTTCCTTATTTTCGGTGGCGATGGAGACCAGAGTGCCGCTTGGAGGTCTGTCCCTGCCCTCTGCCCATCCGGAAAGAAGACTCGCGACGGTCAGTAGTGGAGTCCAATCGTCAAAGTTTCCCTGAGCCATCGACTTGCGATTCGTCAGAGTGTCGAGACAGATGGGCAAGATGCCAACCACCGCGGCGTCCTTGGGAAGGCCACCGGAAGGATCCACCAGGCTGGCGTTCAGATGATGGATCGCCGCTTTGGTGATGCCGTAGGCGATCATCGTGGGAGTGGGACGCAGGGCGGCATTCGCGCCGGTGAGGACCAACAGGCCTCCTTCCTTCAAGAAATTCGTGGCGATGTGGGCAGCGGCGATGGAGGACTGGGCGTTGAAGGTCCACATCTGGTCGACCCCGTCGAAGATGGATCCCTGCTTGACACTGCCGCCGAGCCAACCACCCGCTACGCAGACGACGGCATCGAGGGCGACTCTCTTCTCTTTCAAATCGTGCACTACTTTGGCTACGTTCTCTTTGGTTGACTCAGAGGGCGAGAGGACTACGTTGTTATCAGATTCGTCGTTCTTGCAGAAGTCGATGCAGTGCGTGACCCATCCCTTGTCCTTGAAATTCTTGGCCACAGCGGTGCCCAACTGTCCCGCACCGCTGTACACCAAAACGTGTTTTGCTCCTTCCATGCCTCTTTTGCCTCTGTCTCTCGTTTACCCTTGCTCTCCAAATTTTTTTTGGAAAGGTTCCTGGCCGCAG
>Ga0209935_1005500_pt1 | contig 10741 bp, 17 predicted proteins | sample ThiBio_1000_plan_2_FD_183958 | JGI IMG/M metagenome (GOLD analysis project Ga0209935, IMG submission 183958) | Wastewater bioreactor microbial communities from Cape Town, South Africa - Thiocy_cont_1000_plan (SPAdes) | ecosystem: Engineered > Bioreactor > Thiocyanate-remediating >... | reverse complement strand
CTCAACAGCTTGATGGACTGTACGCAAGTCCAGAGTTCGGCTGCTTGTTGGTTGATCGAGGCGTGTTTGGGAATACGCCACGAGACCACGAGGTTCTTGAAGGGTACGACGATGGCGCCGATCGCCGTGGTGGCGTCGCAGAAGGCGAGGGGCGTGTCGACGGGAGGCGGCTTCCAGAGGAGTTCGTTGCGCGTCCATGGTACGTTGGCGAGATGCACGGCTTTGAGGAGAGTGTTACGATCACGGTCGGAGAGCTGGTGATTCGTTGCGAAGGCCTGACGATGAGCGGCCGAGAGATATGGAAGGTGTAGGCGCGTGTGGATGCCCGTCCACACGATGGAGCCGGTGAAGCTCATGGCGGAGCGTTGCGAGGGTCGCTCGCTGGAGACAAAGTGCAACCACTGCGCGTACGACTTGGCACGCGATAGGGCAGTGTTGAAGATCGTTGATGGGGACGATGATATCGTCTTACCGAGCCACTCGATGCTAGTGTCGGGCTCGATGACTGACTTGGCTGCGTGATGAAGACCGGCTTCGTGGAGGTTGGCGAGGACGTCGAGCGTGTGTTGCTTGGTGTCGCGACGTGACGACGACGCAATGAGCAGGTCGTCGACATATTGTGTCAAGGAGGTGTCGACGTTGGGCAGAGGAGGTAGGAGCTGTTGGAGTGCTCGCGAGGCGATGGCTACCGAGGCGTTCCAGCCGAACGGCAGTCGAGAGAAGGCGAAGAGCTCGTGTTCGGGGGTCTCGAACACGAACGTGTGGTGGAGCTCGTGCGGGAGAGCGAGCGACCAGTAACAGTTGGAGATGTCGAGTTTAGAGAAGAATACGTGGCCGTCTTGGTTCGAGCGGAGTAGGTGTTTGATGAAGTCGAACGAAGGGAGTGAGAGATGGGCAGGGTCGAGTTGAGATGATTCGTTGAGACGGCGAAGGTCGAAGATGATGCGCACTTTGGTAGAGTTGGGCTTGGGAATGAAGAAGATCGTGCCCGTAGGACAAGCGTGGCTACGATGGAGTAGCTGGTGCTCGAGTCCGTAGGCGACGAATTGCGCGAGGAGGGGTGAACGGCTGACGCGGGCTGGGGCCGCTGGGATGGCGATACGGAAGGATGATGATGATGAGAGCACGGACGAGGAGGTGATCGACGAAGGAGACAATGAGGATGATGATGAAGACGAATCGCTTGATGTTGGTGTGTTGATGCCGTTCTTGTTGATGTTGATGTTGATGTCCGTGGAGGAAGGCGAGTGTGACAGCTGCTCCGGCGATGAATGAGAACGATGTTTGAGGTTGCTTGTGATGAGGTCGATCGAGAGATCGAGATGGCCGATGTCGCCGAGCGGAGGGAAGGTCGAAGGAAGGTTGCTGAGTGGGCGCTTGCTGGGTCTGGCGTCGAAGTAATAATCGGCGCCGTCAGCTTCTAGTGCGCGAGAGAATGCTGTCGAGAATGATTGTTTGTCGATCGATGATTGAAGACGGAGGAGGTTCTTGAACGTGAGTGGCCGAGAGAGATGACGATACTTTCGAACGAGTATGTGAGAGAGACGATATGCGAGGAGTCGATTGGATTTGAATTGTCGCTGCAGAGGATCGACCGGCGCGGACTGAGGTGATGATGATGATGACGATGATGATGACGTTGATGTTGAAGGAGAGGAGGATGAGGTTGCAGCGAAGAGGATGTCCGCGTCGGTGGTGTTGAGTTGATTACTTGGAGGCCGAGCACTGATTGGCTCGGTGGCCCGCCTTGCCGCAGCGAAGGCAGGCGCCCGCGTCGACGTGGCGGTTGAGGGAACGCGAGAAGGTCGAGGACGAGGTGGAAGAGCGCGCTGGGGGCGAGTGTCGGAACGTGCCTTGAAAAGACCGGGGCGCAGCTGGGGTGCGGAGGGCCAAAGGCTTGCCAAAGTGCGAGTGGTCGATCAGCGAGTTGACGGCGTTGATTGTGTCGTACGAGAAGGCTGCTGGGCGGCCGTAGGTGAGCTTGGTGATCTTCTTCTCGATGTTGCGTTGGAGATGTCCGAGAAGAGAGATGCTGTAGGTGGAGCCATCAGAGACCGCCAGGGCGAGGAGCATGCTGGCGCACATCTTGACGATGGACCGAGCCTTCGGCGTCGTGTAGTCGAGGTACGCTTGGCGCAAACGAGTGAGGTCGTGTGCGGACCAAAGCTTCTCGGAACGCACTGGGCTGACCAGCATGTCGGGAGTGATGAAATGGGCTCCGTGCGAGGAGCCGAGATCGGCTTGTCGGGGGTCGGGAAAGAAAGCGTCGATCGGCGGGTCGAAGCGTGCCGCGTCCGGCGGAGGATGTTCATCGAAGAGCGGTAGAGGGTGCTCGTGCAACGCTGGCGGGCGAGCACGAGACATGAAAGGGGTGGTGACGCCCTCCGGGGGCAGGATTTCGTCGAGGTTCGGCGGGAAGAGAATGTTGACAAAGTCCGGGAAGCACTGAGCGAGAATCTTGCGGTCGGAGCGAGGAATATCCTTGGGAGCAATCGGGCCTTGCCCCGCCTTCTGCCGGTGATAGTCGTATTGGCACTCGGGGATGGCCGTCTGATGAATGCAGAGGATTGATCGAATTTGACGACAATGGAGACGACAGAAACCAAGGGAACAGGCTTTTGCACATTGAGTTTCACAACACGGATGAACTGGACGAGGGATGGTAAAGAAGCGACGCGAGGAGGATGACGAAGAAGAAGAAGAGGATGAAGAGGAGGATGAAGAGGATGAAGAGGGGTCCTGGAAGGAGAGCGAAGAGGGATGAAGGCCAGAAGGATGGTCGGCCATGATGAGAGAGAGAGAGAGGGTGAGAGGGGGCGACGAGGAGAGCGAGATGGGAGGGGAGAAGAGGGCTCTGAGTATCAGGGTTCAGAGGCCCTCCCTTATGAGCACTGGATGCGTTGAAGGACTTGAGGTTGTTCTGGATGTTGTCTTGCTAGTCGGTTCGAAAAACTTGAGGTTGTTCTGGATGTTGTCTTGAGTCGAGTCGAGAGGATTGAGGAAGGAGATAAGCTTCCGTGTCCCCTAAAAACAAGTGACTTTCGCTTCCGACTTTCGCTTTGGACGCTTTCCGGGGTATGGCGGGGTATGAACGCGAGTTATCCGTCAGTTTTCCGTCTTGCTCCTCGTCTTCTCATCAACGCCACACACCATCAACAACGTCAACGACATCGATCTCTTGATTGCTTACAAGCTCGTGAACCTGCTCAATATCTCCCGCGCTACTCTCGTGAAACCATGGGCGATCAGCAATCGACCATGAAACAGCCTCGCGCTGATCCGCATGCTGAGGATGACTCGTTGCTGCCGATCGAACGAACGTGGCAGAATGCGTGGCGCTATGTCGGTCGCTCTGATCGCTACGAGCTGCTGCGTGTCTCGTACGGCGGACAGCACTTTGAGTACTCGGACACGCGGCTCGGCATCGCGTCGCCCATGACCGACGGCAACATCGTGCTCGAGATCTTTTGGAACGGCGAGCTCGAGGACGTGCGCGACCAGGCGGCCTTCAAGGCCGAGGTGGCGCGCAAGCTGCTGCCCGTGGCCGCGAGCGCCTCGTTCTCGTTCCCGATGCGCGCCGGCGGCTGCATGATGCCGCTCATCGCAGTGCCGGTGGAGCTCTCGCAAGAGGACGCCTTCACGGTCGGCGCGCTGCTGTTCGACGGATTCGGAGGCCCGTATCCCGAGAAGAACATGCGGCCCGCTCACGGCCACGGTGCCGGTGCGCCGCCCGCTGCTGCTGCCGGTCCTGCCGGCGATGACTCGGACGGCGGCGGCGGCGACAGCTCGCCCGGCTCGTTCACCGACTCGGAAGACCTGCAACACAATCCGTGTGAGGACGGCGATGACGACACGACCGATTCCATGTCGGATTAGCGTCGGAGCTCCGGCACGTTTCGTTGGTGGATCCTACGTGGGAGCTGTTGATCGCGCTCGATCAATGGCGCTCTCTTTCTGTGCATTTCTCTTGTTGATTGGTTTGGACTGGTTGGTTCGATTGGGGTTGGATGCCGCCATTGTATCGAATGAAGCACTTGGCAAGCATCCTCTCTCATTCATTCATGGAGTTGATGGAGTTGATGTCTGATGGTTGTCGTCCATCGCCATATGCTGCTATCCTAATCATAACCTAATCACCTATCTGCTAGTGTTGAACAACCGATGCAATCGTACTCGGTGGTGGTGGTGGTGGCAGGCACCCATCGATCACAGCTCAAAGAACTCGTCGTCGAACACGTCCAGCGACGACGTGCCCACTTGGCCACTGCTTCGAATGATGGGCTCGCGTTCGACCTCGGGCTGCTCGTCGTCCTCGGCTGGTTGCTCGGGCGCCTCCACCGGTGCCGGCTCCTCGGGCTTGGCGAGACGGCGCAGGCGCTCCTCCTCCATGCGGCGCTTCCATGCCTCGTACTCCTCGGGGCTCATTCGCGTGCGTGCGAGCTCGTGCTCGACCATCTCGATCGCCTCGCGCACCTCGATGATCAGCTTGTCGTTCTCGTCGTCGAGCACCTTGAGGTAGACGGCGAGCGACGTGCGCAGGTGCTCGAGGCTCGGCTCGAGCATCTTGAGCCGGAAGCAGATGATGCCGATCGTGTACTCGTCCTCGGCGTGCTTCGGGTGGTCGTGGCCGTAGACGCGCACGTTGATGTCGGCCGCTTGCTCGGTCAGCTCGAGTGCTCGCGACTCCTGCTTGACCTTCAGGTACAGATCGCCCAAGCGTCGCAGCAGCACGGCCACCGTCGCGTGCACCTCGCCTCGGAGCGTCTTCTCCATCTGCAACGCCACGCTCGTGTGCTTGATAGCCTGTTCCGATCATCGAGTCAGTATCTCGCTTCTCGTAGTCGTAACGACTCATCACGTACATCATCGTAGTTCTCCATGTCCGTGTACACCATGCCGAGATCGGCATTGAAGCCAGCAATCTTCTCGCGATTGTTGGTGCGCTCGTGAATGGCAATCGCCCGCGACAGGTACTCGATGCCCTTGCTAAACTCCTTCTCGCGATGGCAGATCTTGCCGAGGTAGTAGTAGTCGGTCGCCACGTGCTCGTGCTGCTCGCCGTACACCTCCTTGTCGACCGCGAGCGCCTTCTCGAGCCACGAGATGGCCTCGAAGTTGCGGCTCAAGTTGACGTTCGCCATGCCAATGTTGGTGTACGCCGACGATAACTCGGCACCCACGGCGTGCGACAGTCGCAGCGCCTCGGCGTACTCCTTGAAGCATCTGTCCGACGAGTCAACCACCGCTCTGCCTCACGCATCGCCACGCGCCGCGGCGCTGCACGTACTCGATCGCTTTCTCGTAGTCCTGCAGCTTGTTCCACATGAGGCCCAGGAGGTTCTTCATGTTGAAGTTGTCGGCGTTCTCCTGGTAGGCCGCGAGGTAGTGCTTCTCGGCACGGCGGTACAGCGTGATGCGGAAGTAGGCATCGGCCAGCGAGCGGTTCGTGTTCTCGTAGAAGGTCGCTTGCGTGAAGATCTTGTCGTTGCTCTCGTTGAACTGCTTGCTCACCAGCCACATCGGGTGCAGCACTTGCAGGATCTCGACAACGATCGCGAGGTCGTCTTGCGTGAGCTTGTAGAGAGACACCTTCTGCGATTGTTGCTGTTGTTGTTGTTGTGGTTGCGATGCTCCCGAATCGCTCGAGGACGATGAAGACGAGGTCGTTGCAGTCACAGTGGCGCCATCATCACCGCCATCGCCAGCAGCGTCAGCATCGTCATGCTGAGTGTCCGGAGCAGTCGCATCATCACCCTCCTCCGCAGCAGCACTGGCAGTTGCGTCATCGCTGGCAGCTGTGGCGGTTGCTGCTGCGGCTGCGGCCTTGTCGGCAGCAACCAGGTCACGAATGTCGACGAGGTTCTGCTCGCCGACCTTGACCAGAATCTGTCGGGCCAGCGTGAGCGCTCGCTTCAGGTCCTCGCCGGCCTCCTTCTTGAGGTGCGAAGCGTACACCAAGCCGTCGACCAGCTCGTAGACACTGGTGCGATCGGTGCCCGACACGCCAAAGTACAGCGCCAACATGCGCAGCGTTCGGTGCGGGAACTCTTCGAGTTGCTGCAGCTCAAAGTACCTGCTCTCGCTCGTACGCAGCTTAGTTTCGATGCCAGACAGGCAATCACTGCATCATACACGTATACACACGTACTTTTCATCGTTCGGCTCCTTGTTGTACTTGGGCCGCCATGCGTGTGCCTCGCTGCGGAGGAACTGCACCGCTCGCGCTTGGCGCAGACGAACGCTCGAGGTGCCTCGCTGGCGATCGAGGATCTTGTTGACCTCGATGCGATACGCGTCGAAGAGCGCCTTCTGGCCGTAGAGGTAGCGTGCGCTATCGGCGAGCGTGAAGCTCAGTGCAGCGTCGCGGTCAAAGTAGATCGGCTCCTGCAGGCGTGCGAGGCGCTCGGGCGTGTCGACCAATCGCATGGCACCGAATCGGCCAGCGCGGAACGGAATCTCGCCCGTGTAGTCGAAGCTGAGGCCGGACTCGATCGGCGAGCGACTGCGGCCGTTGAGCACCTTGCACTCGGTCTCGTGCAGGTTGATGACGCGCAGGTGCAGCAGCTCGACCGCCAGCCGAAAGTACTCGAGCACCTCGTGCGAGCACTTGTCGACCAGCACCATGAACGAGAGCTTCATCGACGGCCCGCACTCCTTGGTCGCGAGGTCTCCCAACGACACGAAGGCGTACGCGCACGGCGGCGGCTTGGCGAACGACTTGATCACCTCATCGACCAGCTTGTGGAACAGCGTCTCGACCTTTTGCGCCAGCCACTGCTGCACCTCGCGCATGCCGCTCTTGGCCATCTGCGTCGCGAGACCGCTGCGAATGTCTCGCACCTCCTGTTGATGGCGAGTGATGCGTTCGTGTTTCTTGGCGGAATCCAACTGTACCGAGATTGAATCGATGAATGAGTAACCGTCGTCAATCAATCAATCACTCACGATCGAGGCGGCAGAGTCGTACGTTGGCGGCTTGAATGCCATAGTGTGCGAATAGATGTGCCTCGAGTTCGATCAGCTTGCCGTTGGCCTGCGTCTGCTCCTCGGGCAGCTTGAACATGTTCTTGGCCATGAACGAGGCGCAGTTGTACAGCTTGGCGGCCAGCAGCGGGTCGCTCTCTTGGTACAACTCGCCGAGCTTCAAGAGAATGGCGACCTGCTCGCGCTCCTCGTTGCTTTGCACGGCGAGCGAGAGAAAGTCGTCGAACTTGGCAGCCTCGGCTTCGACGTGCTCGTGTGCCTCGGCGAGCTCGGCTCCGGTCTTGCCGCCGGCCTCCTTGTACTTGGCGATCGTGTCTTCGGCGCCAAACTCGATCGCATAGTCGAGAGGCGTGCGGCCGTCGACATCACGAACTCGCAGCAATCGCGGTACCTTGCTCGCGAGCTCCTCAACCTGTGCCACGGTCCCGGTTCAGGAGCGAGTGAGTGAACGAGAGAGAGAGAGAGCGCTTGGTAATGTGACCATGCTGTCGTCGTCGTACCGTCAAGGCCGACGCAGCGCACAGATGCAAGATCGAGCGGCCATTGGCAGTGACCTCGCCTGCATCAGCGCCAGCTCGGAGCAGTGCCCGAACGACCTTGTGGCCGTCTCCAGTCTTGGAGAGGGCGGCCTCAGCGTTGGCAGCCGCAAAGGCGCTGCCCTCGCGACGGAGGACATACTGCTGCTCGAGCGCCTCGAGCGCCACCAACAACGGCGACTTGAGCTCGCTGTTCGGATGCATGATGTCGGCTCCCGCATCGATGGCCGAGTTGACGATCGTCACCGAGCCAGGCACGCAGGTCGCGGCGTTGATCGCCGCCAGGTGCAGCGTCGTGTTGCCGGTGCGAGGCTCGACCGCATCGTTGACGTGAGCGAACGGCGCCGTGACGGCCGTGGTGCTCTTCCAGTTGCTGAACAGCTGCGCCATGGTGGTGACCGAGCCTTCGACGCACGCATCGTGCAGTCGCTTGCCGCTCAGCGACAGGAACAGCTTGTTGCGAGAGCCGACCGCCGAGCCGTGCGTCTCCTTCAGCACCTTGTTCAAGTAGCTCGCCAGCGCCATGCTGCACACACGCACACACGATCGCCGCGCAATGGAGAGAGATTGCGAGAGATCTCGATGTGAGTGTCTCAATACGACTTGACCACAATCAGTATGATGTCGTCGTTCGTTGGTGCATCGAGTCGTACCGACGAGTCTCGGCGCCGTCGGTCGCTGCGTACGAGCCGCCAAAGATTCCGCCAATGTACACGCGCATTCGCTCAGGGAAGCCGCCGACATTCAGGCCTTGTTGCATCAACTATCCAATCCAATCCAATCGATCCAATCGATCGGCAACTCATTGCATTAACCGCGAGATCGAATAGCATCGATCGAGAGATGCGTGTGTATCTCGTACTTCGTCGTGCAACACGGCGAGGTGCGTGTAGGCTCGATACGAGCGCCACAAGATCTTGTCGTTGGCGCACAGATCGACGATGAACGGCGTCTGGTCCGGACCGTACATGCCCTGCGCGATCCATCAATCAGTGGATGGAGAATGTGCGGAGGGTGGGGGATGCCACACGTACGCTCACGGCGAGGCTGGCCGGGGGCAGATAGACATCGGCTGATGTGATGACATCGGCCTCGGCGTAGACCTGCTCGTCTGACTCGGCCTCGACCGACATGATGTTGATCGAGATCGAGATAGAGCGAGAGATCGAGAGAGATCTAGAGTCAGGGGGCAGTATCCAACGATGTTGGGTGGTTGTTAAGAAGAGGGTTATCGTTGATGATGATGGATGGTTTGATGTTGTTGGTGGTGATGTTGATGTGACGAGGGCAGCGAGCGAATGATGATCGATCTCGATCGATCTCTCGATGGTTGCATTCGGTTAGTCGCTCGCTATCGCTCACATCTATCGATCGATCCATCAATCACATCGATCAGTGGATCTGGATTGGTAGATTGCTAGATACTATCGATAGATCGAGTACTCTGATATCAGATCTGAGTTCGATTGATTGATCGTGAGTTTGAATCGAGTCGATAGGATCACTTCATCGATCGATCCAACTCGATCTCTCACAGATACACAGCGCACGAGATGGCGCTCCCGCTAGGAGCCATGGTGGCTCTCCTGCTCGTGGTCGTGTACTGGCTGCCGTGGTACATGTGGCTACCGCTACTGGTGGCCTTCATTGCCGTTCGAATCACGATGAGCAACTTCTATCAGAAGCTGATACACGAGCGGCTCTCGCTCACCAAGGAGAAGATGCGTCGCAATCCGAGCTACTCGCTCGACGGCGCGTATCCCGAGCTCGCGCAAGATCGACGTGAGTTCATCGTGTCGCTCGATGCGACGTCGTTGGCGGCCGCGATTCGAGAGCGCGAGATCACGTGTCGTGATGCTATGCTGGCGTATATCAAGCAGGCCCAGGAGGCTCATCGACGAACCAACTGTCTCACGTGCCATCGATTCGTGCGTTCACGAGAGAGCAAGCGAGCTCCGCCGAACATCTTGATCGAATACCAACACATCAGCGCACACGCTGTGGGTCGTGTGTAGGATGCAGCGTTGAAGGAGGCCGATGCGTTGGATGCGATGCTCGAGAGTACCGGCAAGCCGATCGGGCCCTTGCATGGTGTGCCGTTCTCGGTCAAGGACAACATCGACATCGCCGGCCTCGACAGCACGATCGGACTCGCCAAGCTATGCAACAAGCCCGCGAGTGCGTTGTTCTTCATCAAGATCTCCAATCGGTGGATGTATGGAGTGATTGATTGGTGGATGGATTGAGAGAGCAGAGCAAGATGCCGTCGTGGTTCAAGTGCTCAAGCGAGCAGGAGGTATCCCGTTCGTCAAGACCAACGTGCATCAGGTATCATGGCCCAACGACCGCCACGCCATTGGATCCATCTAACCAATCCATCTACCAATCCATCCATCGAACGATCGAACGACTCGCCAGTTGATGATGGGCTACGAATGCAGCAATCCGGTGCACGGCGTCACGTCCAATCCATGGAATCCGTCGCGAGTGCCAGGTGGCAGCAGCGGCGGCGAGGCGGCGCTGCTCGCTCAGCAGGGCAGCGCCTTCGGCATCGGCTCCGACATTGGTGGATCGGTCCGTATCCCGGCGCACTTTTGTGGCATCTACGCGTTGAAGCCGAGTACGTGAGCTCGTTTCGATTGCAATCGCCGATCGGGCTTTCGTGTTCACACGCACGGCGGCGGCGAATCCAGCATCGAAGCAGATTAGCGCCAATGGCTGCTTGAGTGCCGTCCCGGGCCAAGAAGCCGTTGCTGTACGTTAGGCAGTGTGCAGCCATCGCGCTGAAATGTACTGCATATTGACTCGATGGTGATGATGGCGACGACTCTCAAGGCCTCTCTGGGTCCCATGTGCCGCAGTGCTCGCGACATCGACCTGCTCATGTCGGTGATCATGAGCGCCGAGCAACGGCTGTTCGATCCCGAGGTGCTGCCGACCGAGTTCAAGCAACGCAGCCAGACGCTCGAGCGCCACACACATCGCAAGCTGCGCATCGGTTACTACACGAACGACGAGTTCTTCAAGCCCAACGCTGCTTGCTCGCGTGCCGTGCTCGAGACGGTCGAGGCCTTGCGATCAGCGGGTCATGAAGTCGTCGAGTTCGAGCTGCCACGAATCCAGGACGCGATGGACATCTACTTTGGCTTGATGGTGGCCGATGGCTCTCGCACGCAGATCGACATGATGCACGGCGAGGTGGTCGATCACACGCTCAAGCG
>Ga0209935_1005499_pt1 | contig 10742 bp, 15 predicted proteins | sample ThiBio_1000_plan_2_FD_183958 | JGI IMG/M metagenome (GOLD analysis project Ga0209935, IMG submission 183958) | Wastewater bioreactor microbial communities from Cape Town, South Africa - Thiocy_cont_1000_plan (SPAdes) | ecosystem: Engineered > Bioreactor > Thiocyanate-remediating >... | reverse complement strand
ACCGCTGCAGCTACCGACTTGGTAGAGCTCTTGGAGTCCTCGATGTCGAACGGTACCTCATCGAAGACGTCGTCCGCCGCTTGTGCCGAGGTCTTCTGCTTCTTGCCCTTGGACCTGCGCCCACACACAGTCGCCACACAAACCCACATCGATCAGCCATCGTCCTGCTCTGCTGCTGCTGCTGCTACCCACACGTGCACCACACAAGCAGGAGCCCAAAAGCAGCACCAATACAACGTACACAGGTCCGAGTGAAGCCGATCGTGGGCGCTTGGTAGCCATCAGGTAGAGCAGCGAGAGCAGCAGCGCCGAGCGAGAGAGAGAGAGAGAGAGAGAGAGAGAGAGAGAGAGAGAAGCGAGAAAGACAACGTAAGCTATCAAAGCATCGTGGGCTTTATGGATATGATTTTCCCACTGAACGCGAGCTCAATACTGCTTGCCTCAGGCGAAGAGTGAGAGCCTTTCTTTCGAGTTGTGGCTTGTCGGTGGTGGTTGTTCATGCGAGCGGAGGCAATTGGTATCGAAGCATTCACCCGGATCGCTTGCTTAAACATCAAGGACACGAACTCGTACCCGGAGCCAGCCAGAATATTAGCCAGCCTATTTGAGCAATCGACTCACCTGATGAGCAGGGGAAACCCGACTCCGCCTCAAGTGACCCAACCAAACAACCAAGCCTTCCTTGGAGCATGGTAGCCAAGTGGATGGTTGCCACACAAGAGACTGAGTAGTGAGGCTTGCATGAGGCTCTGTGCTCTCGAATGATCATGAGGAGTGTCAGTTCAGTATCGGGTTGCTGGCGATTCTTCACTCCGGAAGAAACTGATGATGATTGCAGTGACGCAACCAGCGGCCTTTGGGATTCGACAAAATTGCGTGTATATTACATGTGACAATGTAGAAATACATCGAAGAAGCGGCGCGCATTCGTACAGCACACGATACGACAATATTGAAGAGCTCGATTACAGACCTATGACACAAGACAAAACAGCAGCCTCCGTCGTGGCGGTGGTAGTGCTCGGGATGACGTCAGCCAAGAGCTCGTCACGGCTAGATGGAGGCTCTGGTCGGAGCGAGCTCGACCAAGAAGAAGGCAAACAGTGGGAAGAGCCACGCATAGGCGATCCAGTGAGCTCGTACGCTGCCGTGTGACTTGAGGGAGCCTTCGTCGTAGTCGGTCGAGGTCGAGGTCGAGCGGCTGCTCATGCTCTTGGACTCATCGTTGCACAGCAGGCCGATGATGATGAACGACAGCAACGGGAACGGCAGGTGCAGGTAGCGCAGACACGGCATGCGCTTGTAGTAGCTCCACGAACGCGGCAGCGTACAGAAAACCATGTCCCAGAAGCTGGTCGTGAGGCCGTGGCCGAGATCGTCGTCGGAAAAGTGGTGGTAGAGATGGTAGCTGCGCGCCGACTCGAGATACCACGGCCGAAAGCGCGAGTGGAAGAGTACGTGCGCGGCGTCCATGATGATCTGTCCGAGTGCGATGCCGCAGTTGATGCCGTACGCGGCCTTGCGTCCGAGCAGCATGACAGCCACCACCATGATGACGACGCCGTACACGTGCGCAGGAATCATCGGTGTCGTGATGATGCGTAGATTTCGAGGACGCCGATGGTGATTGCCATGTGCGCCCTCGAGCCAGCGATGCAGAATCACGCGATGAAACCAGTACTCGAGAAAGGTGTACAGCACGGTGCCGAGCGCCACCAAGCCCACGACCTCGCTCGCCGTGAGGCCGTAGTACTTGAAACACATGAAGCCCATCAACAACACGAAGCTTCCATAACTCAACACTACCTCCAACAAGTGAGGACTCCGTCCGAGGACTCGTAAGAGTGTCATCTCAACACAAACCACCAAGTGAGAGATATATCGAGACTACCTATCAATCTATCTCAAACTCGAATCATCAATCGACAAGATTGATGTCACTCACTCTCACACACGCGCACACACTAGAATGCCTTGCCAGGTCTATACTCGTTCTCCCTCACACACCCACACACCAAGCCAATGCCGCCACTATACCAATAAGCAAGCCAACAAGCAAATAACCTCACTCTCTCTCACACAATAAACTAAATCCGACTGCCCCTCGGCAGCACGCGCTCTCTGCCTCGGAAGCGGAATACTCCGACGCTCAGTTTCGCTCTTTCGCTCTTTCGCTCTTTCGCGTTTACTGTTCCGTTCCTTCATCAATCGATCGATCGTTCAATCAATCAGTTGTTGCATTTGGCGTGTGCGTGATTGAGAGGCTGTCGTCCTGTACCTCCGACTCATTGAGAGAGAAGAGAGCGAGAGGCAGATATCTCGTTATAGGGTTTGTGAGTAGATATGGCTGCCGTTGCTACTGGTCGACCAGCGGCGTTCACGCCCAACATCTCCTATGTCAACGACAAGGGCTTCACGGTCGTGATCTCGCCCAACGCTCTCACGTTGATTGCTGGCGGAGTACGTTCACTCGAACCAATCCATATCCACCACCGCCATCACTCGATTGACGGCTGTTGTGGGGAATAGGACAAAGTCCCGTTCCGTGTCAAGAACCTCGGCGATGCTGCTATTCGCATCAAGACTCGTTGCACGGCTGCAGACCAGTTTGGTGTGAGTCCCGCCAAGTGTGAGATCCCTCCCAATAGCGAACAAGCCATGTACGATTGATAGATAGCTCTTGTTCATTGACTATCTACTCGCCGAGCGAGTGAATGATTGATTACATCTGTTCTAACCCTTACTTTCACGCGACTGCCAGTACAATCCGCTTCAAAGATCCCTCGCTCGCAGCCGCCAAGACCGCCAAGCTCCTCGTTATTATCGACGTATATCGAGAGTTCTCGTTGGATATCAGTCATGAAGAAGCTCACGCTCACACACTGCCCGCCCCCACCACTACCACAGGACCCGAACGACCCCACCAATGTCGCTGAGTCGACCGTGGCCTTGACGGCACAACCACGTGACCAGGCACCACCGCCACCGAACGCCAGCACGAGCACTCTACAATCTCCACTGATCACTGGACAAGACTTTGGCGCTCCCAACACCTGGACCCTGTCGATGGACGACCTGGTTCCCTTCTTACTCGCGATCGTGGTGCTCTTCCGTATCGTGACGCCGCTACTCGACTCGCTCCCTACTGTTCAACTCTGGATCGCCTTCTCGTTGGGTACGACGATACCCAACGAGATACTCTACAACTCCTCTTCTTCTTGTTCTTCGAAGCTTACTATTCGTTATTTGATGTGTTGCAGGAGTTCTGACCATGTACATCAGTCGCGCATCTCAACGCAAGACTCCGACCAAGTAAGCTACAGCACTTGCACGTACTATATCGCGTGCACTGTACCTACCTCTCTGCCGAGATACTCCACGCACCTCTCGTCCTATCTCTATCTCCCCCATTATCTGATCATGCTCAATTCGATTTAAGCTCTGCAATCTGTAATATGTGGAGCGTGCGATTGCATATCTCTCGCGCTCACTCACTCGTTCATGTTCTCACAAATGAATCAATCAATCAATAGCATATTCGTCGTTGATTCTTACCGATCGAGAACGAGTGATAGCGTGCTGTTTTGCGCTGATGCTTTGCTTTTAATTCAAAAGAGATATCAAACGTAAAGCAGGAGATATATAGAGTCCAAACGATAGGCTGATTAGCATAACAAACAACGATGCAGTTGAAGTGCGATAAGGGTAGTATTCAAAACAATCGATTGACGGATATAACATCAATCATGGTGAGATAGACATGATACATGGATAGACAAATAATGAGTGAGAGAATGAGAGAGAGAGCTCATAGTGAGATAGCTGTAGATAAGATCGAGTTCGTGAGTAGGAATGTATGGATGCGATACGAGCAGCGTGTCAGTGTGGTCTCTATCGATGCTGTTCAGCAACGACCTTGTTGACGGCATGAATCCATTTGAGTCGCTCGAGTTTGGTGTCGGTCGCCATGTGCAATACACGCTTGCTCGTGATGATGTCGAGCTTGAATGCACTACGATCAGGCACCTCCTTGGCACCCTTGAGTTCCGAGAGTGCATAGCCGCCCTTGCGTTCTCCTCCCTCCTGTAGAACAAACAGTATCCTCATCAGAGGCCGATCGTTGTGCATCATGGCACACACAAGCGCGCGCGTTTGTGTATACAACTCGATGTCTCTCGTTGTAGCATTGTATCGTAACTCACCGTCGTGTAGTATGCAAACTCATGTTGATCGAGTCGAAAGTATCGACGTAGCCAGCTCTTGCGACCGAGAGCGCTCGAGCCACCGCCTTGCTTGGTCGCATAGCCTGCGTACACGATGCCACTCGCCAAGAACAAGACTTCTTGCTGCTTGGATCGTGTCACGAGTGCAGCTCCCTCCTTTCCCGATGCCAACAAGAACGCTACGTTCGTTCATCGATGTCGATGCGTTACGATCGCACGATATCTCGAGCTCATCAGTATCTCTCATCGATTGATATCGGTTAGAGCCCTCATCAACGTACCTTCCTCTTGTTCGATTCGAATCGCATCTTCGCTTTGTTCTGAACTCGTATCCGACATTAACACGATCGAGCCCGAGCTCGCGAGTCGAGGCGATGATGCTGCACCCAAGGACGGCATCGATGCTCGACCTCCCGAGCCGCCATGTTCGAGATCGTAGTTGTGGAGGCTCTCAGATGTCGCTGGTGAAAGCGCCGCCGAACCAGGTAGTTCCGATAGTGGTCTTGATGGTGCTTCTGGCTTCGGTGTCGTTGGCAGATGAGGTGGCGGAGTCGGTGTGTCGTCGGCTGCTCGCTTGGGAGGTGTCGGTAGTGCGCTCGATGCCTTTCGAGACATGCCGCCACCATCGAAAGAGTCTGCTGCTGCAGCTGCAGCTGCTGGAGGTGGTGGCGGTGATGGCGATGATGGTGCACCGGGTGTGATGGTTGAGGCCTTACGAGGTGGAGTTGGCAGGGCCTTCTGCGGTATCGACATGGTACGCTCCATCGTGTGTGTTGGTGTGGCGGCTGCACCAACCGTCACGAGATACTCGACACTAACGCAACTGTGAAGCCCACGAATCGTTGATATGCTGATTCGATTGATAGAACAACAGCACCACTACCAACGAGTGACACAGTGAGGAGCGAACGTAGACACGCAGTGAGCGAGTGAGCGAGCGAGCGAGCAACCAAGCGAATGACATGGTCGTGTCTCGCTGGTTCCGAGATGTATGCGCGCCTGTCTGCAGGTTACGTTAGCAAATCAACATGATGATCATCAACAACAACGACAACAATCTCCTGCTGTCGGAAGGATCAGCTACCCTTACCTTCTATTCAACCATTTGATTCGAGTAGAGTAACTGCTATGGGCACGCTGGGCTTGTAGCTAGGCTTGGCTCTGTGCCTCAGAGATCCATCGCCAGCACCTGCGAGTTCCCCCGTTCCTACTACCTCACCAAGAGCCACTGAGACTTAATCGAATCGTCTCCCATTCCGCGAGTCCAAGCGGTACTCGAGTGCCACTTGTACCGGGCAGCGCTAGCCAGCGCCATCGAGTGCTCCTTTCTACGTGGATGTTTATAGTCCCGCAGACCAAGCTCCTCCGCTCTACGACTTGACACCTGTCATTGGGGAGCTTCAAGAAAGAGCGGGGTGTGCTCTTCATTCTGCTGCTCCCTCGCTCCCGCTCACATCCACGAGACCGACGCATTTCTCTCACGAGTGCCAACCTCCTTGTTGTTGTTGGAGGGGATCAATTGTGTGTGAGAGAAAGAGATGGCGTTTGTGCGGTGGTTGGCATTGTTGATGTTGTCGCTCAGTGTGGTCGGGAGCTTCTTGGCGTACGATGCACCGGGCTCGCTGTCGGTGTTCCTAGGTACCTGGATGCTGCCGCCATCCTCACACCGACCCACCGACCTCGATACCAACCACACCTCTTCTACTTTATGATCGAGTGGTTTCTGATGTAAAGTTGCGCGTTTGTATCGATCAATGTGGCGATCGATCGATCGCTTGATTGATTGATCAATCTCTAGATGAAGAGTATGATATCACGACCACCAAGCTCGGAGCACTGTATTCAGCATGGTCACTACCGAATCTCGTGACACCGTTCATTGCTGGCGTTGCCATCGATCGATTCGGCGGGCCTGCCGTGATCGTCATCGGCGAGCTCTTGATGGTCTCGGGAGCGACTCTCTTTGCCGAGGGCTCGAGCTTCATGGTCTTCTACATCTCTCGCATGCTGCTCGGCATCGGCTATGAATCAACACATCTCGCTGCTCGAAAGCTTGTGGTATCTATCAATGGCTCTATTCCTCAATGTCTCGATGCGTGAGGACGATGAGTGACATCGTTACTCACAACCACTGAATCGTGTCGCGACACCATGTGTTGATGCAGGCACAATGGTTCCCGACTGAGTATCAATCTACTGCCAACGGTATCATCGTGACATCGCCATACATTGGAACTGTTGGTACAATGACCTACACACAAATCCACATGGTCAATGGTTGAGATGATGGTACCGACTGCAACATGCTCATTGAGGTACTTGCAGGAGCATTCTTGCTATTGCCATGGCTTGGCACGGATTACTCGCTCAAGCTCGCCCTGTGGGTCGTTGCAGCGTACGAAATCTGCATAACAATCGCTGTATAAGATGCTCAGGCACGACTTCCGAATGGTGCATTGATGTGATATGATGTATGGTGCGTGAGGCAGTGTGTGCTACGGTTCAGCCATTGCTGGAATCTTGTATGTGCCGCTCGATCGTTGGCGACCTACCGAGGCATCGATCGAAGAGATTCGCAAAGAGACAGGTACCGTGGCGGTCTCGATCATATGCGATCCTCATGGCGAGCGTAATGGCACTCGCAGCAGTGATTGTCGAAGATGAGCTGGGTCGGATCGGTGTTCGCTGTCGGCATTCTACTCGATTAATCGATGGTGCTATGAATGCAGAGCCGATATCCAAGAGCGTTGATTCGACGACAACGACTCCGGCTGGCGAGGGCGAGCCAGAAGTGAAAGGATTGATGCTCATCTATGCCAAGTCGCGCAAGATGCTATCAGCCATCGCGGCAGCGCCATGGTCGTTCTGGTTACTGTCGGCTGTCGATGTTTGTTGGTGCGGCTCTCTGTGGCCCTTCGTTGCGCTGACACCGGACATGTTCCATCGAAAGTGGGGTACGTGTGCCAAGTCGTTGATTGAGAGCTGATTGAGGCTGTTGACAATCTCTCGAATCAACAGGTTATTCGCCTGAGAAGGCAGGTCGCATAGCCTCGCTCTTTGCCATCATTCCGATTGGACTCTCCCCAACGATTGGATTCCTGTGCGATCGAGGTTTGAACCGCATGGCAGTCGGTATCACGGCCTCGTTGTTGCACATCACATGCTTCTTGATTCTCGGCCATTCGTACTTGACACCGATCGTGAGCGTCGTTGGATTGAGCGTGGTGCTCAGTTCTCTGGCGCCAGTAGTCTACGCCACAATGGCAATCTTGGGTACGCATCATACACGAGCCATCGAGACCGTGCCACTGACGAACGAACGATCGTACCCGCTACCTTGTTGTCAATCCAGTGCCTGCCGACATCTTGGCAACCATGTACGGTATCGCCAAGACGATCGAGAACCTCGGCTACATTGTATTGCCACTTTTATTCGGATTCCTCGCCGATGAGACTGGTAGTTACATGGCCGGTTGTAGCTTGTTCGCTGGCATGGGCCTCTTATCACTCTTTGCCATGCTCGCCGTCACGGCCATCTCAGTGATCGAGCTGCGCCGTAAGAAAGCTGCCGAGCAACCTGACACTGATGAGATTGCTGCTACTCACTCTTGATATGTTTGATATATCGCGTTATCTATCTATCAATCAATCATTCATTCAATTATCGTTATTTTGCCATGCATCATCTTCATATTGCGTATATCGTCATCTTATAAAATTCGGAATCTACTGTTTATAAAGCCTTGAGTCGTAAATACTCATTCAACTAGCTGAAGGATGTATCAATCAATCAAGATACACGTTGAGCACTCTCGCGCAATCGTGCAATCACATTGAGATGCACATCCATAGCAAGACCATCCACTTGACGAATCGTCTGACCCGAGCCACTATCGACCGCTCCTGCTGCAGACATGGCATCGAACGATACCATGAGTCCATCCTCTGGCAGAAAGTCATCGAGCGTGTGAGAGCCAAGGGCATGATTGGCGGCGGCGTCCGAGTACAAGGCGGCACCGATGGCATAGCCGCCCCAGTTCGATACACCGGCGACAATCAAGCAATCGGTCTCGACGATCGTTGCGATCGTCTCACCATTGGGTACGTGTTCTCGAACGAGCGGCCTCACCTACACGACGCTCGATGATTGTGTCAGTGAGCCACGATTGAGTCGCTCTCGTGGCATCTGCTGCTACCAACCGACCTTGCCCATGCCAATCTCGTTGCCGCCATCACCGATTCCGATCGTGAATATCTCGGCAGCTTCGTCTTGAAGGGCGTTGTACACGGTTGCATACGAGAATAGTTGATCCAATGGTGCCGTGTATCTGTTGGAGAGTTTCGTTGAGGCACTCTCTATCTATCGATCGATCGAGAGTGCATTCATGTACACGTACGCCGATACATCAACTGCTCGCATACTGTAATAACGTTGGTCCGTTGCTCGACCCTACTCTCGTTCGATCATGATGATGAGTACCCATGGTCGTATCTGCTCCACTCTACGTGGTGTCATTCGAACGACGTACTGGCCGTTCGATCGAGAGCATGACGCTGTATCGAGCAGCAGGAGCGTCTCCCTCTCCATTCCAGACGCTGTCAAAGAAGTACTCGAGCACCAGTGGATGCGGTCTGTCGAGCACCTTGTGCTCGGCATTCCAATCTCGAGCGAGATCCACGATCAAGAGCTCCACGGTCTCGGAGAGACCTGCAGCTTCGAGACCTGCTCGAAGTATCTCGGCATTGGGAGTGTCGCTCATGATGGTCACACTCTTGCCCAATGCAACGAGTGCCCTCGCGCTACATTGACATGGATGCATCGATCACTCCTCAATGAGTGAGAGACCTTCTCAAGGTACTCTCTCCCCAACATTGTGAGGCCGTACATGATGATGGCGCCAGGAGGACCATCGTTCTCGCCACATTGAGTTCGCATAATGTAGAAGCCTGTCACGATCAACACGCGACCTCTCGTGCTTCGTAGTCGTGACGCGCTCCGTTCGAGCTGCCCCGAGTCCTGTATACGTCATGCATTCATTGAGTGGACGTGCTTGGATCGATTGGTGATTGTCGGATCAATGTCTTGGAGTCAATGGTCGAGGACCTTGAGAGATGCCACGAGCTCGCTGATACCGCGTCCACCAAGGTCGACGCCAATGATCTCCTCCATGCGAGCGGCTGCCTCGTTACCACCGCCGACTACATGGCTCGGAGATTCGAAACGGAATCCACGCTTACCGGATTGCAACGTGGACATCTGCATGTTGTCCAATCGTGTGAATGTGGTGGTTTGGTAGGAACGAGGACGCCAAGCAACTGATGGCAATCGCCAATCGCAAGCCCATTGACAATCATTCAATGATGATCAATGACTGGTCGATCAAGGGGTACTCTTGAATACAATGTCACAGATACGATTCTATTGATCGATGGAGAGTCATCTATCCATATTTACAGGAGCGAGTGCACCACAACGAGTCACTGGCGTCTAGATATCTCTGCGGGTGCGAATAAACACGTGAATCGTTGATCCTCGTTGAATGTTGTAGTCAGCAAGAGTGCGGTCAGGATCGTCGAGTTGCTTGCCCTCGAACACTAGTCGTTGTTGATCGGGAACGATGGACTGACGATCGAGAATCTCGAGCTTGAGTTGAGCGACGGGATCATTCGGTTCGAGCTCGAGAGTGATGATATGATCAGAGTCTCCAATCTTGACGAAGATCTGCATGACTGATTGAAGACGTGACTGGATACGAATCGATCAATGGATCGATTCATGGATGGGTGGATGGGTGGATGGGTGGATGGGTGGATGGATTGTGGTGTGCGTACCAGCGAGGCAACAAGAACAGTAGCTCATCATGCTGCGGTCCTATTGCTCGAGAGAGTGAGCTGCTTGGATGGTTCGACCAATGAACCAAACCCCTGTAACTTCGACGAGATCTTGTACTTGAGATGACACTTATCGATCAAGTACATCAATCGGATCGGTCACCAGATCCACCAATACTCCATCAAGATTATCTTTGATAGAGAGTGAGATCGAGTCGATGATGACGTCAGCTCCTGCTCCTCAACCAGTGCACTTGCTCTCTCGCCCTCTCCCTCCAACACCACACATTTACCCATATCCCTCCCGGCTCTGTTCTACCAACTCATATATCCTCTCGATCGTGACTCCTTGCCCATCAATACCTCCTCCTCCATCAACACTATCACTCCCGTATTTTATCTGATTTTTTCGGAGGAGTTTTTGGATTATTTGTGTTTAGTTTCTATCGAACACACGCACACACGCGATCATCATCATGCCGCGTATGCCTTCGAATAACCGCATCCACAGCAGTGGTGCGCTTCAAGTTCATGGTATCTGGGTATGTGCGGTCGATCCGATACCACCATCATTATCATCTCCGATAGCTTACGTTCTTCTCGGTACACGACAGCAAACTGCCATCGGATATGATCCGTACGCTCCCGTGAAAGAGACCCAACCTGCCGAGACTGGAGTACGTATCT
>Ga0209935_1005498_pt1 | contig 10744 bp, 12 predicted proteins | sample ThiBio_1000_plan_2_FD_183958 | JGI IMG/M metagenome (GOLD analysis project Ga0209935, IMG submission 183958) | Wastewater bioreactor microbial communities from Cape Town, South Africa - Thiocy_cont_1000_plan (SPAdes) | ecosystem: Engineered > Bioreactor > Thiocyanate-remediating >... | reverse complement strand
CTTGTGTATCATAGTAGAAATGCTCGATCGGTGTAGCAAACCGTTGGCATTCTTGAGTAGTGCCATACGTACAATTCATCAGTTAGTTTGTCAGTATAGTTATAGCAGTCGATAGATAGATAGATAGCTAACTAGATATACATCTTGGTCGTTATAACTTAGTTCATCATCATCATCATAATACACACATATCAACTCAATCTTGTCGCTTCTCTCTCGTACCAACCAAAGAACTGCGTGAATCCAATGAACAATCAAACGAGAATGTGACGCGGTGTCATTATTGAGCAATATGAGAGAGGAGAAGGAGAAGCGAGATATATAAAGCTGGTGCTATCCACAATGGTTGGTGATTGTGAGGTATACACAACAAGACTCGAAGAGCGAGTGTAGCGACGCAAGCAGAGTAGTAGCAGCACGAGTGCGTGGGAGACGACATATGGACTCAGACGTGCGATTCTATCGTCACGTAGGCGGTGCGACTTGGCTTCGACGATTGATACTGCAGCTTCTCGCATCCGCGGAAGAGGCGCAGTTGGATCGACGACGTCCATTGGAACTGTACAACGATTCCAACGACGCCTACTGCCAGCATCGTGATCGTAAATCCAATCGACCTATGGACGATGGCATGTGAGAGAGTGAGTGAGCGAAGGTCGTGGAGCATTCGTTCGATCGTGTGCTTGGATGGCGGACGTACCAGCCGGTGCTGGAGTACTTGTCAGGCCAGTAGATGTTGAGAATGTCCAAGAGACTACGCAGCATGAATGCCGCACCACAAAGGCCCGTGAAGATGATGACCATCCATCGCCCGATGCACAAGGTACAGCAGCCACCGATCAGCATCAACACGAGTGCCAACGTGATGAACACCCATGCATCCTCGGACGATGGAATGGCAATGTAGGCAATCAAGTATGCCAATGCATAACCGACCAGTGCTCCTTGAGTATCGAAGGCACAGGTCCATTTGATGCGTTCGTTCGATCGTTCGTTCGATTGATCGTTCGTGTGATCATTTCGTTAGAGACTCTCGCAATCTAGACGTGATCGTCATGGCCTCTCGTACCTAGAACAAAGACTCCAACCACCGTGATAATGAATGCCACCAGCATGATCAAGATTGCTCCAACGAGGGCGACACCGATCGAGAGCCATTGAACCCATTCATCGTCGGCCGAGTAGCCGAGCCATTCGACCAGCAGGACGTCGTGCATGGCCCAGTAGGTGAGCGCACCTCCGACCACGAAGCCGACGGCCGCCACCGTGATGCGAAACAGTGTGAATCCAAAGAAACACTCGACGAGGCCGATGATGAAGAGCGCTCCAAGCGCCACGGCCATCACGGCGTCCGATGTATCTAACGAGAGAGATATCGAGATCGCGGTCGAGGTCGAGGTGTGAGGGAGATTGAGCAGTATGGTTTGGAGGATGGAAGCGGTACCGGTAGCGAGAGCGAGGACCGTCATTTTGTGATTCGTGGGTGGTTGGGGAACGGAGTGGCTGTTGTGAGAGCCTGTGAGATAGAGTGAGTGAGATATGTGTGAGAGTGTGAGAGTGTGTGTGAGCGAGCGAGCAACGAAGGAACAGAAGATCCTTCGCGCATTCCTCGAGTTCTCAAGCCAACCCGCTCTCGCTCGCTGCTCGTGAACATCATCGCCGTGATTGATCGATTGTGGGATTTCGCTGGAGCATATCGTTGTCGCTGTGTGTGAGCGTGTGAGTAATTGGATTGCATTGAGGGGGAGATATGAGAGACTATCGTCTTGATGATGATGATGCGCGACTCAAGTTCTCGATCGGCTTCAAGCAGCACGGCAATGCGGATGGTATGTTCTTCGTACCGATCGGCTTGGCGTTCGACCATCATCGAGGTCTCTTGCTCGTCGTTGAGCATAACGGCCATCGGGTGCAAGTGTTCTCGTGCGATGATGATGGAGATAATGATAGAGGCTCGTTCGTGACCAAGTTCGGCGAGCAAGGCGAGCAACCAGGCCAGCTCCAGCATCCTGACGGCATTGCGATCGATCACGATCATGATCGCATCCTCGTCGTTGACACCAACAATAGTCGAGTACAATCATGGTCATTGAGCGACCAATCGTTCTTGTCGTGCATCGGCCATCATGGATCAGGAGATCTCGAGTTCAGTTACCCTCGAGGCATTGCGATCGACAAGCATCATCATCGCATCGTCCTCGCCGACTCCAACAACAATCGATTGGTGTTCTTGTCGTCGATCGATCTCTCGTTCTTGTTCGAGGTCGGCCACGAAGGACTACTTCCTGGCGAGTTCTATTATCCATCAGGCATTGCGATCGATGATGATCGACATCGAGTCATCGTCTCTGATAGCTACAACCATCGAGTGCAAGTACTGTCGTCGATCGATGGCTCGTTCTTGTTCGAGTTCGGCTCTCGAGGCGATCAACCAGGCCAGTTCCAGTATCCTCAAGGATTGTGCATCGACAACCAAGGTCGAATCATCGTCGCCGACATGAACAACAATCGATTGCAATCATTCACTCACGAAGGCCATCACATCTCATCCTTCGATTGTGCGCCTGAAAGGCCGTTGGCCGTTGCGTTCGACGAGCATCGAGGTCTCATCGCCTTCACGGCAGGCCATCGAGTGCATGTGATTGGAGCCAATCAATGGCTTGCCGACACGTTCACATGGCATCCAGATCGTCATCGATATGCTCCATCATCGATCAGGCGAACCATCTTGACGATGACGATGATTCGATCGCTGGTCGATGATTCGGCAATGTCGATGATTCCGAACGAGCTGTTGTTCGAGATCTTCTCGTTCCTTTGATCATGATATCATCATCGATATCATGATGATGATGACGAGGAAGCAGCCATCGACGTCATGATCTCGAAGGATTGACATCGAGCGACGCTCTCTCTCTTGTGCACGCCAATATGTTTGTGGGCTCATGATCAACGTTCTTGTCGATGATGCAATGTCAATCTGCTCCTCTATCTCTCTCTCTCTCTCTCTCTCTCTCTCTCTCTCTCTCGCTCGCATCAATCACCAATACCCACTGAACGACGACAATCAATCTCTCATTCCACACACACTCGATCTCTTGCATGAATGAATGCATCACCGAAACGAGAATATCGATGTCGATTGGAAGGATTCCAGCGCAAGATATCAATCATCAATCATCATCATCAACAACAAGAAGAAGGAGAATCAGAGGCAGCTCTTGTGATTGGTTGATAGATTGGAGATATGGTTTTTGGATGTGGTTGAGATAGATATGATTGGGAGGTGCTGTTCTTTCGTTCCTTCGTCGATTGGTTGTTGCTTCTTGTTGCTCTCTTGCGTTCGTGTCTCTCTGCTCGTTGCTCGTGAACATCATCGCCTCGATTGGTCGATTGTGGGATTTGGAACATCTCTTTGTCGTTGTGAGTGAGTGGGAGAGAGATTGAGTGGAAGAGATGGGAGACTCTCCTCTTGATCGTGATGCTCGAATCAAGCTCTCGATCGGCACCAAGCAACAAGGCGACGCTGATGGCCTGTTCAACTATCCGATGGGCTTGTCGTTCGACCATCATCGAGGCCTCTTGCTCGTTGTAGATCACTATAACAATCGAGTGCAAGTATTCTCGTGCGATGATGATGGCGGCTCGTTCGTGTCCAAGTTCGGCGAGCAAGGCAACCAACCAGGCCAGCTCCAGTACCCATGGAGCCTTACGATCGATCACGATCATGGTCGCATCCTCGTCGTTGAGATGCGCAATAGTCGAGTACAATCATGGTCATTGAGCGACCAATCGTTCTTGTCGTGCATCGGCCAGTATGGATCAGGAGATCTCCAGTTCAAGTATCCTCGAGGCATTGCGATCGACAAGCATCATCATCGCATCGTCATCGCCGACTCCAACAACAATCGATTGGTGTTCTTGTCGTTGGTCGATCTCTCGTTCTTGTTCGAGGTCGGCCAGCAAGGATCTCGACCTGGCGAGTTCAAATATCCATCAGGCATTGCGATCGACGATGATCGACATCGAATCATCGTCTCTGATTCCAGCAATCGTCGAGTGCAAGTATTGTCGTCGATCGATGGCTCGTTCTTGTTCGAGTTCGGCGAGGAAGGCAATCAACCAGGCCAGTTCAATTATCCTGCTGGATTGTGCATCGACAACCAAGGTCGAATCATCGTCGCCGACGCCAACAACAATCGACTGCAATCATTCACTCACGAAGGCCATCACATCTCATCCTTCGATTGCGGCATCGAGTGCGCATGGGCAGTTGCGTTCGACGAGCATCGAGGTCTCATCGCCTTCTCGGCAGGCCATCGAGTGCATGTGATTGGAGCCAATCAATGGCTTGCCGACACGTTCACATGGCATCCAGATCGTCATCGATATGCACCATCATGGATGAAGCAAGCAGTGTCGACGATGACGATGATTCGATCGCTGGTCGGTGAGTGTTCGGCGATGTCGATGATTCCGAACGAGCTGTTGTTCGAGATCTTCTCGTTCCTTTGATCATGATATCATGATCGATATCATGATGATGGCGATGACGAGGAAGCAGCCATCGATATCATGATCTCGCAGGATTGACATCGAGCGACACACTCTCTCTCTCTCTCTCTCTCTTGTGCATGCCAATATGTTTGTGGGCTCATGATCAACGCTCTTGTCGATGATGCAATGTCAATCTGCTCCCCTATCTATCTCTCTCTCTATCTCTCGCATCAATCACCAATACCCACTGAACGACGACAATCAATCTCTCATTCCACACACTCGATCTCTTGCAGAATATCGATGTCGATTGGAAGGATTCCAGCGCAAGATATCGATCATCGATCATCATCAACAACAAGAATAAGAAGAAGGAGAATCAGAAGCAGCTCTTGTGATTGGTTGATAGACTGGAGATATGGTTTTTGGATTTGGTTGAGATAGATATGATTGGGAGGTGCTGTTCTTTCGTTCCTTCGTCGATTGGTTGTTGCTTCTTGTTGCTCTCTTGCGTTCGTGTCTCTCTCTGCTCGCTGCTCGTGAACATCATCGCTTCGATTGGTCGATTGTGGGATTGGGATAATCTCTTTGTCGTTGTGAGTGAGTGAGTGAGAGCTTGGATTGGAAGAGAGATGGGAGACGATACTCTTGATCGTGATGCTCGAATCAAGCTCTCGATCGGCACCAAGCAACCAGGCACTTCCAATGGCCTGTTCAACTATCCGATGGGCTTGTCGTTCGACCATCATCGAGGCCTCTTGCTCGTCGTTGACGGGCTCAATCATCGAGTGCAAGTGTTCTCGTGCGATGATCATGATCATGATGGCGATGATAATGGCTCGTTCGTGTCCAAGTTCGGCGAGCAAGGCGAGCAACCAGGCCAGCTCCAGCATCCTGATGGCGTTGCGATCGATCACGATCATGATCGCATCCTCATCACTGATACCAACAACAGTCGAGTACAATCATGGTCATTGAGCGACCAATCGTTCTTGTCGTGCATCGGCCAGTATGGATCACGAGATCTCGAGTTCAGTTACCCTCGCGGCATTGCGATCGACAAGCATCATCATCGCATCGTCATTGCCGATACCTACAACAATCGATTGGTGTTCTTGTCGTTGATCGATCTCTCGTTCTTGTTCTCGGTCGGCCAGCAAGGATCTCAGCCTGGCGAGTTCGACGGTCCAACGGGCGTTGCGGTCGATGATGATCGACATCGAATCATCGTCACCGATTACGAGAATCATCGAGTGCAAGTATTGTCGTCGATCGATGGCTCGTTCTTGTTCGAGTTCGGCTCGCAAGGCGATCAACCAGGCCAGTTTGAGTATCCTGCTGGAGTGTGCATCGACAACCAAGGCCGAATCATCGTCGCCGCCAACAATCGATTGCAATCATTCGATCCCGAAGGCCATCACATCTCGTCCTTCGATTGCGGCATCGACGAGCTATCGGCAGTTGCGTTCGACGAGCATCGAGGTCTCATCGCCTTCTCGGCAGGCAATCGAGTGCATGTGATTGGAGTCAATCAATGGCTTGCCGACACGTTCATATGGCGTCCAGATCTTCATCGATATGCACCATCATGGATGAAGCGCACGGTGTCGACGATGACGATGATTCGATCGGTGGTCGATGAGTGCTCGGCAATGTCGATGATTCCGAACGAGCTCTTGTTCGAGATCTTCTCGTTCCTTTGATCATGATATCATGATCGATATCATGATGATGGCGATGACGACGAGGAAGCAGCCATCGACATCATGATCTCGAAGGATTGACATCGAGCGACGCTCTCTCTCTCTCTTGTGCACGCCAATATGTTTGTGGGCTCATGATCAACGCTCTTGTCGATGATGCAATATCAATCTGCTCCTCTATCTCTCTCTCTCTCTCTCTCTCTCTCTCTCTCTCTCAATCACATCAATCACCAATACCCACTGAACAACGCAATCAATCTCCCATTCGACTCTCTCTCTCTCGATCTCTTGCATGAATGAATGCATCACCGAAACGAGAATATCGATGTCGATTGGAAGGATTCCAGCGCAAGATATCAATCATCAATCATCATCATCAACAACAAGAAGAAGGAGAATCAGAGGCAGCTCTTGTGATTGGTTGATAGATTGGAGATATGGTTTTTGGATGTGGTTGAGATAGATATGATTGGGAGGTGCTGTTCTTTCGTTCCTTCGTCGATTGGTTGTTGCTTCTTGTTGCTCTCTTGCGTTCGTGTCTCTCTGCTCGTTGCTCGTGAACATCATCGCCTCGATTGGTCGATTGTGGGATTTGGAACATCTCTTTGTCGTTGTGAGTGAGTGGGAGAGAGATTGAGTGGAAGAGATGGGAGACTCTCCTCTTGATCGTGATGCTCGAATCAAGCTCTCGATCGGCACCAAGCAACAAGGCGACGCTGATGGCCTGTTCAACTATCCGATGGGCTTGTCGTTCGACCATCATCGAGGCCTATTGCTCGTTGTCGATAGCTGGAATCATCGAGTGCAAGCATTTGCGGCCGATGATGATGATGGCGGATTCTCGTTCGTGTCCAAGTTCGGCGAGCAAGGCAACCAACCAGGCCAGCTCATGAACCCGTGGAGCCTTACGATCGATCACGATCATGGTCGCATCCTCGTCGTTGAGATGCGCAATAGTCGATTACAATCATGGTCATTGAGCGACCAATCGTTCTTGTCGTGCATCGGCAAGCATGGATCAGGAGATCTCCAGTTCGACGATCCTCAAGGCATTGCGATCGACAAGCATCATCATCGCATCGTCATCGCCGACTCCAACAACAATCGATTGGTGTTCTTGTCGTCGATCGATCTCTCGTTCTTGTTCTCCATTGGCAAGCAAGGATCTCGACCTGGCGAGTTCAAATATCCATCAGGCGTTGCGATCGATGATGATCGACATCGAATCATCGTCTCTGACACCTTTAATCATCGAGTGCAAGTGTTGTCGTCGATCGATGGCTCGTTCTTGTTCGAGTTCGGCTCGCAAGGCAATCAACCATGCCAGCTCCACTATCCTCATGGATTGTGCATCGCTAATCAAGGTCGAATCATCGTCGCCGACGCCAACAACAATCGATTGCAATCGTTCACTCACGAAGGCCATCACATCTCGTCCTTCGATTGCGGCATCGAGTGCGCATGGGCAGTCGCGTTCGACGAGCATCGAGGTCTCATCGCCTTCTCGGCAGGCAATCGAGTGCATGTGATTGGAGCCAATCAATGGCTTGCCGACACCAAGTTCGTTTGGCGACCAGATCGTCATCGATATGCTCCATCATGGATGAAGCAAGCAGTGTCGACGATGACGATGATTCGATCGCTGGTCGATGAGTGGTCGGCGATTCCGAACGAGCTGTTGTTCGAGATCTTCTCGTTCCTTTGATCATGATATCATGATCGATATCATGATGATGGCGATGACGACGAGGAAGCAGCCATCGATATCATGATCTGTGGTGCATCCATTCTGCGATCGCCAACCGCAGAACGCGAATAATAACAAAGTCCAAACGAGTGGCGACTTCCTCTGGCGCCTTCGCTCCTTCGCTTCATTCGCTTGTTCGCCCTCTCTAACACACTCTCACACGATCTCATTCGATCGACATTCGAGCAAGCTGCTATCGCGATGGCTGACTTTGACGACGACCCCGAGGAGCGCTACACGTGTTGGATCTGCTTCGAGCTCTTCAAGGGCCCGATCACACTACCGTGCGGCCACTCGTATTGTCGCAAGTGTCTCGTCGAGATCGTCAACAAGTGTCCCTTGTGCTCGTTCTGTCGTCGCGACATTACGATTCCGATCCCGAGCGTGAACGCGACGCTCGAGTCGCAGGTCTTGGAGTATATCGCCGGCACGACGGCTCGCTCACCGGCTGCTGCACATGGTGGTATTGATACGCAAGACGAGGTATATTCTTTGAGATATTGATCGAGAGAGAGATTGCTCGATATCTCGTGCGATTGCTGCGAGAGGCTACTCACATATCGATGGCGTCCTGGACAACATTGGCTCATTCAATAGAGCACATTGATGGTGATGCTACCCGAGGAGGTGATCGTGTATATCTTTGGGTTCCTTCCGACATCGACTCTCGCGATCGCGGCGCAAGTGTGCAAGATCTGGCATCGACTCGTGCAAGACGGATGCATCTGGCGTCCTCGTTGTATCGATCGATGGCCCTTCTGTCCCATCGGACGGTATGTTTCTCTATCGCAATACCTTCCGTGTATCGTGCCAAAGTCCGAAACTCACATTGAGAGCCGTGGTCGCGCTCGGATTCGAACTCGAACTCGAATTGAATGAATCGATTGCTCGATATCGAACGACATTCGATGGACAATGTGGACAATGTGTGCTTCGTTGATGTGTTGGTATTAGCTGCGACAACAACTGGCGTCGTTGCTATCAACACCAGAAGCGAATCGACGATGGCTGGACGCAAGGTCGACCGACGACCGACTTCACCATGACGCCGCTGCGTGGCCACAAGAACTACATTCACGACCTGCAGTACTTTGGCACGACGGTCGTCACGGCCTCCGAGGACTCGACGCTCAAGGTCTGGAGCGTGCGCAACGAGGCCACTGGCAAGCGAGGCGTTCGTGCGCAGCATGTGACGCTCGAGGGCCATACGGCTGGCGTCACCAAGGTCGTCGTCGGCAACAATCTGATTGCGTCTCTCGGTAACGATCGTACTGCTCGGTACGCTCTCTTGTTCGTGAGCGAGTGAGATATCGAGTGGGCTTGGAGCCTGATTGATTGAATCGATGCACAGTATCTGGGATGCCACACTCGGCCGCTTGGTGCAGACGTACTTTCACGAGCAGCAACCGACCGACGTCTCGTTCACGACGCAACACGGCGCCTCGGGCTCCGTGCCGCTGATCGTCACCGCGTCGGCCGACGGCGTCGTGCGAGCGTGGGACACGCGCGATCGTCCCGAGAACTCGGGCGTGTACTCGTTCAACCACCAACACGCCGTGCGTCAGCTGGTGTTCACCGGCGACTCGACCATCATCTCGTTCGGTGCGCAGCATACTCGAATCTGGGACTCGCGCATGGTGGCCGAGCGCGTGTTCGACCACATTGGCACGACGTACGTGCGCGAGCTCCCGGGCTCGGTACTCGCCGACGCCAAGCTCGGCAAGATCGTGCTCATGTCCGACGCCGGCTCCCTTTCGGTGTACGACACACGCACCGGCAACGCGCTGCACGACTTTGGTGCCGGCCACGTTCGCACCGCCCGCGTTCTGCGCACCGACGGCTCGACCGTCGTCACCGGCAACTCGTCGGGAACCGTGTCGGTGTGGGACATTACCAGCGGCAACTACGCCTGGAAGCGCGACATTGCTGCCCACAGCGCTGCCATCAACGACCTGCAATTCGACGGCATCAAGTTGCTCACCGGCTCGACTGATAAGAGCATCAGCGTGTCTGATATTCGAACCGGCAATCGGTACGTTCTTGCTTCATTGAGAGAGAGAGAGAGAGTGAGTGTGCTAAGGTATTGGATGTGTTTAGGTTGTACTCGCTCCTCGGTGGCTCGTTGCGCGAACGTGCAGGAGATGCTCCCCATCCGACGCGACCTGGTTGCAGCGTGTTTCAATACGACGAAGGCCGTATCGTGGCGGCATTCAATAGCGTCGCTCGTGTGTACTCGTTCGACGACATGGACACTGAGCCGCAGCAGTAGGTTGGCTGCCTGCACTCGAGATCGCTTGAGATCACTCTCTCTCTCACACTCATTGATCGAGTATCTGCCTTGGCATTGGCTGCTGCTTCTCTTGGATGAAGTAAACCTCAATCATGATGCTATTGTTGACTTGAATAGAACGAGTTGTATTGGATTTGATGGATTGATGGATTGGATCGATGATCGACATTGTCGTTCTGCTCCTCTGCTGCTCGCATCTCTCTCCACAGACCATGCAGATCTTCGTTCGGACTTGGACCGGCAAGACGCTGTGTCTCGAAGTCGATCCGACCGACACGATCTCGAGCGTGTTGTACAAGATCTACGACAAGGAGGGCCCACCGACCAGCTTGGGCATGCGTCTGATCTTTGCCGGCAAGCAGCTCGAGCACGAGCGCTCCCTCGACGACTACAACATCACCGCCAACTCGACGCTGCACTACATTCGACGCGGCTGCATCGGCCACGCCTTGATGCAGTACGAGGAGCTCAGCCTCCACGTCGCGAGCACGTCCCCTGAACCCGACG
>Ga0209935_1005493_pt1 | contig 10749 bp, 13 predicted proteins | sample ThiBio_1000_plan_2_FD_183958 | JGI IMG/M metagenome (GOLD analysis project Ga0209935, IMG submission 183958) | Wastewater bioreactor microbial communities from Cape Town, South Africa - Thiocy_cont_1000_plan (SPAdes) | ecosystem: Engineered > Bioreactor > Thiocyanate-remediating >... | reverse complement strand
TGGATGGATGGATGGATGGATGGATGGATGGATGGATGGATGGATGGATGGATGGATGGATGGATGGATGGATGGATGGATGGATGGATGGATGGATGGATGGATGGATGGATGGATGGATGGATGGGATTGGATTGGTTGGGTCGGAACAGCAAGGGCTCACAAGCAGGTTTCGTTGGACGGCGGTCGCAAGCACTGCTGCTGCTTCTGCTTCTTCGTCTCTCGTTCTTCATTCGCTTGCTTGCCTCGTCGCCTTCGCTGCTCGTGCTGCTGCTGCCTCTCGCGTTCCGGTGCCTTCCATCGGTCCTGTGTGCTTGTGCGCCACGCTCTTCTCTTGCTTCCTCGGCTCCATCCAGCCATCCATCCATCCAGCCGAATCACAATGGCCGCCAACCAACAACCAACCCACCAACCAACCGAACCACCAACACCGATCGAGTACTGCGATCCTGTTCCCAACGCTCTCAAGTGTCCCGTGTGCAACGATGCGTTCGTCGATGCAGTGATGTGCACTCTCTGCAAGCCTCCCACGACGCTCTGTCGCCAGTGTCTCGCTCGCCAGCTCGACAAGTGCATTCGATGCAACAACATCTTGTCTCACGATCGGCGAGAGATCTTCGACTGCCCAGTCGTCACCGAGATGGCAGAAGGACTTCGAGTTCGATGCCGTCATCGAGTGGATGGATGCGATTGGCAAGGAGAGCGTCGGCGATTGAGCGAGCATTGCGAGATCGAGTGCAACAAGCGACCATCAGTGTGCATTCACTGTGGTCGATGTCGATCGTTCGAGTGGATCTCTCGACATCAGGATCGATGCGGCCATCGTCTGGTGAGATGTGAGCAATGTGGTCGAGACGATGTGCAAGCTCGATGTGTCGATCATCACAAGCGACGAGTGTGCGGTCGTCGATCGGTGGAAGCGGAGCTCGACGAGATGAAGGAGATTCTCGCGAGGCTTCAAGCTCGAGACGCAGGACTTGCGGCAGTGATTCTCGAGATCACGACGCAAATCAAGGCTGAGGCTCGAGCTCTTGAGATCTCGAAGGCAGAAGAAGCAGTTGGTCGAGGCAATCTCGATTGGGAGGTCGTTCGAGTGATTGGAAGCCAAGGAGCAGCAGATGGCCAATTCAAGAATCCTCAAGGAGTTGCGATTGATCAAGAAGGCCACATCATCGTTAGTGATACCTTCAACCATCGAGTTCAAGTGATGTCGCATGATGGCGAGATGATCTCCAAGCTCGGATCTCTTGGATCAGGAGATGGTCAATTCACGCATCCACGGGGAGTTGCGATTGATCACGATGGCCACATCATCGTTGCTGATACCTTCAACCATCGAGTTCAAGTGATGTCTCGTGATGGCAAGATGATCTCCAAGTTCGGATCTCAAGGATCAGGAGATGGTCAATTCAACAGTCCTGTTGGAGTTGCGATTGATCGCGAAGGCCACATCATCGTTGCTGATAACGGCAATCATCGAGTTCAAGTGATGTCTCGTGATGGCAAGATGATCTCCGAGTTCGGATCTGAAGGATCAGGAGATGGTCAATTCATGAATCCTTGGGGAGTTGCGATTGATCACGATGGCCACATCGTCGTTCTTGATTCTGACAATCATCGAGTTCAAGTGATTCGAATGCCTTGGATCAATGATTGATCGCCAAGCCACATCTACATCTCTCTCTCTCTCTGGTTGTCCTTGTCGTGCAGTCATCATGACGTTCTTGTTCCTTGTCTCTCTCTCTCTCTCTTGTGAACCAATCAATGTATCACCAACATCAACCTCACTCACAATCCACAATCAACTCATCATTCATTATCCTCAACTCCAACACCAATAGGAGCGACAGAAGCACCCTAAAACAACTTGCCCAATGCCTTGCGCAATGCCTTGAGATCCTCTCGGCACATCGAGACCGCCGACGTTTGCTGCAGCTCCTTCAGCTCCTTCTCCTTGGCGTTCTTGTCGTTGCTGAGTCGCTCGAGTCGCCCGCGTGTCAGACTCGAGATCGGCGAGTTGAGCAGGTACTCGAACGATGCCACGTCGTCTGCGCCGCTCGCGAGAGGCTCGATCAGGCCCTCGGTCATGAACGTGTGCTCGTCGACCAGCCAGTGCCGATGCCCGATGGCGCGTTGACGAGAGCCAACGGCACGATTGGCACGTAAAACTCGGGCTCGATCGTGGTGCCATCGTCGTCCAAGTACTTGAGCAACGCATCATCCTGAGCCACCATCAAACGTCAGTGGTCCACTCACTCACTCACTCTGCCACTCATCTATTGGATTGGTTCGGTTTGGTTCGGTTGGAGGTTGGTGGACGTACAGCCTCAGGGAAGATGGCACGAGTGACAGGGTTCAATCGAGTGAAGATGTATCTCGCGCTGGCCGAGTCCTCTCCGCCTTGCAAGCGAGTTCCGAACTGACCGATCGGCAGCAAGAGCGGCACGTTGTTGGAGCCGACAAAGTCTTGCGCCATCTTGACGATGGCATTCGAGAGCGAGGCCTCGCCGTGATGGTAGCTCGTGTGTTCGCTGCAGTAGGCGGCGAGCTGCGCCACCTTGACCTCGGCCATCTTGCGAGTTCAGGCAATTCCGGGAGGTTGTGGCGGAGGAGCGAAGGAAGTTTGGTGTTTTCGTTTGGTTGCTCGCTCGCTGCTGCATCTCGATATCACTCTCTCGCGAGGAGCTCGCCAAGGCCATCGAATCAAGGCCATCTCATCCCCAGATTGACCTCGGGAGACGAGTAACGACCCACCATTGTCTCCTCCGCATCGTCTCATCGTTTCAAGCGCAACAACCGCTCCTGAACAGAGATATTTACGCCCACGAGACCGAGAGAATGCAAGCTTCACTCTCGCGCGGCGACGACAAGAGCCTCGCGCTCCAGAAGCAACAGCAGCAACAGCAGCAGCTTCATGCCGCCGAGGATGACGACGAGGACGATAGCGGCGAGGCCGAGAGCGACGAAGACGATGACGACGACGAGGAGGAAGAGGAGCCCAAGCTCAAGTACCATCGGCTGGGCGCCAACGTGGTCGATATCTTGAAGCGCGACTCGGCGTCGTGCATGGCGGTGCACGATCGCTTCTTGGCGCTCGGCACCCACTGGGGCGTCGTGTACGTGCTGGACTTTGCCGGCAACGAGATCAAGCGGTACTCGTTGCATTCGGCCATGATCAACGAGTTATCGATCGATGAATGTGGCGAGTATCTGGCGTCGTGCAGTAGCGATGGTACGCAGCTCTCGATATCTCGATTGATAGTAGCGCATCAACCAACCAACAATCTCATCATTCGATCGCCATCCAAATGCCACAGGCAAGGTCATCATCAGCAGTCTATACGGCAGCGAACAAGCCATCCATACGCACAAGCGACCGGTCATGAGCGTGGCGCTCGATCCCGACTACCATCGCAAGCAGACCAAGCGCTTCGTGTGCGGCGGTCGCGCTGGCAAGCTCGTCATGACCTCGAAGGCCTGGCTCGTCGGCTCCAAGACCCAGGTGCTGCACGAAGGCGAGGGCACGATCTTTACTATTCGCTGGAAGGCTTCGTACGTGTTGCTCACGATAAATCACGATAGATAGATAGATAGATAGATAGATAGATAGATCCAGAGCTGTTGCTGATATTCGTTGCCGATTGGACAGGTTGATTGCATGGGCCAACGAGAAGGGCGTCAAGATCTACGACACCGAGACCGAGCAGTTCATCACGTACATCGATCGACCGAAGGGCAGCCCGCGACCCGACATGTACCGCTGCAATCTGTGCTGGGAGAACGAGCGCACGCTCTTGATCGGCTGGGCCGATAGCGTCAAGATCGGGCAGGTCAAGGAGCGATCGCAGAGCGCCACCGGCTTGCCGTCGCGTTACGTCGAGCTTGGAGCCATGTACATATGACGCTGAGCTGCTTCTTGAATGCGATACCAACGAGGATTCTGCTGCTTGTTTGCTTTTGCTTGCTCGTGTAGCTTCCAAACTGACTATTGGATCTGTGGCATTGCGCCATTCGGAGAGTATCTCGTCGTATTGGCGTATGTCGATGCGAGCGACAGCGATAACGAGGACGACACGGCACATGTCGACTCGATCGGAGGCACTCCTGGCAAGGTACGCTCGCGAGCGCTCATCCTCTTGGTATCGCAACTCACACGCCTTGAATGAATGTGTGTGCTTGGGCAGCAATTGTCGGTGCCACCCGAATTGCGAGTGATCACGCGTCAGAACGAGGACGTCAGCAGCGACACGTTGACGGTAGTCGGCCTCGAGCATTACCACTCGAACGACTATCGCTTGGACTTTACCGCGGCAGAGGTTCGTGCTCGCCGTCTCACCAGCTTGCAGCCAATCTCACACTCGCTCACATCCTCCTCCATTTCAGTCGCAATTCTACATTGTGTCGCCCAAGGACATTGTGGTGGCTCGTCCGTGCGACTTGGACGATCACATCGAGTGGCTGCTGCAGAACGAAAAGTACAAGGAGGCGCTCGAGAAGGCGACCGCCAACGAGCAGTTCCTGCATCGCCACAACATTCTCGAGATCGGCGAGCAGTACCTCTCGTACCTGATCGCCGAGGAGCAAGAGTACGCCGACGCCGCGGCGCTGTGTCCCAAGATCCTGCGCAACGACGCTGTGCTGTGGGAGAAGTGGGTGTTCCGCTTCGCCAAGCTGCGTCAGCTGGGCGCCATCAGCTCCTACATTCCGATCGGCAATCCGCAGCTGTCTCCGGCCTTGTACGAGATGGTGCTCAACTACTTTTTGACCTACAACCACGAGCGATTCGCTCGTACCATTCAAGTGCGTCCCGCGCTTCCACAGTGGCCACTCGCGAGCACCAACTGACGCACTGGTGGATTGCTGGCATCAGGATTGGCCGTGTACGCTGTATAACATTCAGAACATCATCACGGCGGTGCTCGAGAACATTCGACGCACGCAGGACACCGTGATTCTGACCGATGCACTGGCGCTCCTGTATCAGTACGACAAGAAGTACGACAAGACGCTCAGCATCTACCTGCAGCTCAAGCAGGGCCCCGTGTTCGAGTTGATCGAGAAGCACGATCTCTACGACAGCATCCAGAACAAGGTACCAATCCACGTTCTCGACTACTTGCTTGATGAGGTTGAATCTCACTTCGCCTTCGCGGCATTGCAGGTGCTGTACTTGATGAAGTTTGATCGCGACAAGGCGATTCAGCTCCTGATCAACAACACGGATCGCATTCCGATCGCCACCGTCTTGAACCAACTCAAAGACGAGCCGCTGCTGCAGCACCTCTACCTCGATGCGCTCTTCAAGAAGGATTCGCAATGTACGCACGACGTCGGTGCCACTACTGCGCGAGCACCATCGCTAACTCGCTGATGTTGGGGCACTGTCGCAGTGGGCAACGACTACCACGACCTGCAAGTGACGCTGTACGCCGACTACGACTACAAGTACCTGCTGTCGTTCCTCGAGCGCTCCAAGTTCTACAACCTCGAGAACGCGGCCAAGATCTGTCGCGAGCGCGAGTTCTATCCCGAGCTCGTGTACCTGCTGGGCCAGATGGGCCACCGCCAGCAGGCACTCGAACTGCTGATCAACAAGCTGTACGACGTCAAGAAGGCGATCGCGTTCGTGCGTTCGCAGGGCGACGACCAGCTCTGGGACGACCTGATCGACTGCAGCATGACGCACCCCAAGTACGTGTCGGAGCTGCTCGAGCACATTGGCGGCGAGGTCAATCCGGCGCGCATCATCGAGAAGATCCCCGACGGCATGCAGATCGCCAATCTGCGAGACCGCTTGGTCAAGATCATTGCCGACTACAACCTCCAGGTACCTTCTACTCGCCCCACTCACTCACTCGCCCGCTCACTCACCCACTTGCTTGTGTGTGCCGAGTAGATGTCGCTGCAAGAGGGCTGCCACGACCTGCTCAAGGCCGATTGCGTGACACTGACGCATCGCCTGACCCGCGGCCAAAAGGCAGGCATCCGCATGACGCACGCATCGCGCTGTGCCACGTGCGGCAACGCCATCATGCCCGGCAAGCAGACCACCGGCTGCGTGGTGTTCTTCTGCAACCACGTGTTCCACCAGCGCTGCCTCAAGCAGGGCCTCGAGGCCATCCGCGAGGCGAACGCCGCCGCCAAGCGCACCGCCACGTCGTCCATGTCGTCGTCGCAGCTCGAGCAGGTGCCGCCGTCGCCGGGCGGCCAGGACGGCAAGCTGCGCTGCACCATCTGCTACCAAGCCGAGAGCCAAGCCAAGGCGCGAGGCGCTCGTGCTCGTCCTGCTGGCAAGTAGGAGGCGCGCTCTCTCTGTCGCTCTCCATCGCGCCACTCTGCCTGGGCGTGACACCTTCCACTCTATATCATAGCACATATCAGCCAATCTCGATCTCTATTCAATACACCACTGCTCAGTTCTATCGATGCCATCACTCGCTCACTGCTCGCCACTTGGCTCGCTCACTTGATGGCACTCGAGGACGACAACGACGCCGACGACGACGAGGTCGAGGTCGACGCGACGCCGACGAGAGCCGAGGCGGCCATCTGCGCCTCCTCGTGCTTCTTCTTGGCGAGGCAAATGTCGTCGAGCGTCTTGAGCAGCGCGGTCTTGGCGGCCTTGTTGGTGATCGAGCCCGACGTGAGCGTCACGAGGCTCGTGAGCTGCTTGGCCGTGTACTCGTTCTGGTGCTCGCGCAGCCACGTCGTGAGCTCGTTGTCCTGGCAGTAGAAGGCCTTGATGTAGTTGTCGACCAGCGAGGCGCCTGGGATCGGTCGCTTCTCGGTCACCTCCTTCTGCACCATGGCCTGGAAGCTCTGCGAGTCGAGCGTCATCAACGTGCGGCCCTCGGTGGTACACTGTCACCATCACCAATCGCAAGCTCGAGTTAGTGCCATACTCGCGAGATGAGGCGAGGATAGGATACATACCTTCTTGACACGAGCGTAACCCTCGACCAACTGCAGCATCGCCGCTCGCACATTGTGCTCGGCCATCAGACGGCACATATCGACCGGCACGACGGTCTTTTTCTTGACGTGACGCAGCTTGCGCATCATGCTCTGCATCTCCTTGCAGATGGCGTCGACGTATTGGTTGTGCTCGGCACCGAGCTCCTTGATGTCCCATCGCACCTTCTCGATCAACTGCGGCACTCCCGAGAGCTGCGATGCCGCACTTCATCAGTACAAAAAGGGAGCAGCACGCCAGTGAGATTGCAAACACGTACATCAACCAAGCGGGTAGCTAGTTGGCGATAGACGAACTCGCGCATGATTGGCACGACGTCGATGCAGCCATCGTAAAAGTTGTGGAACACATGGACGTGCTTCTTGGGAATCAGTGGCAGAATGTGTGGCTTGACCGTGTTGAGCACCTCGACCAAGAAGATCAACGACTCGAGACCGATCTATGGCGCCCACTCACTCAGTGTGAGTCGGAGTACCAATCTCTTACACGCTCTCTCTGCGCGTACCGCTCGCTCAGGAATGCCAAACATGTTCTTGGTCGATTGGAGATCGAGCATCTCGGGGAACCTCGGTGCCGCCATCGAGAACTTGCCCTCGGTCTCGGGTGTCACGGCGGCGCCGGGCTTGCGAATGAGCGTCTGGTCGATGCGGGCCAGCATGGTCTTGATGCGCAGGTCGGAGATGCTCTCGAGCCACGGCGGAAGCACGATCTTGTTCTCCTTCTTGTCCTTGTCGTCGCCGAGCGCGCCGTCGGCGAAGCGGTTGAGGATCGAGGTGGCGATCGCGCTGCCGAGGGTGTTGGCCGTGAGCGCCGTGGTCTCCTCGACGACGGGCGCCGCGGCGTTCTGGCCAAAGAACATGTACACGACGTAGGCGTAGTACTCGCACAGGTGCGTGATCTCGACAAAGACGTCGAACGCGATCGGCTGCAGCACGCGCATCATCTGCAGGTACTTGCCAATGTACTTGACGAGGTTGATCGACGTCAGCGTCACGATCGGGCCCGCGACCTCGAGCGTCGCCGAGTCCTTGCGCTTCGGCGTCGCGGTGTGCGGCTCGGCGCCGCCGTCCTCGACGAACTCCTGCATCAGCTCCTCATCGACCTCCTCGTCGTCCGAGTGCGTGTCGCCCGCCGTGCCGCTCCGGCTGGGCGTCGTCGCCGTCGCCGTGAGCGCGACGCGAGGCGACAGCGGATTGGCGCCGCTGCTGGCCTGCTGTCCCTTGGAGGAGAAGGGGTTCATGTTCGACAGCACGTACGCCGACAGCAGCGAGGCGCCGCTGCTCGTGCGACCGACGGCGCCGCCACCGCTGGCCCCAGCGCCGCCGACCGACATGGCGACCGCGGCGCTGTTGGCGGTCGACATGAAGGTCTTGTAGTCCTTGAGATCGCGCACGCTGAAGCCGGCATTGATCGGACACAGCTGCCACATTTCGTTCTCGAGCATCGTGACAATGTACTCGGCCTTCTTCGAGTGGTAGTATCGAAAGTAGCTCTTGCTCACTTGCCGAATGCAGCCAGGCAGTTGATGTGCCGGTGCCTCACTAAATTCTTCACCAATCTCAATGAACTACAGTAACGAGAGAGGTTCATTAGCGAGATTCGTTGAGTCAATCGAATAGAATGGAATCGAATCGAATGGAATCGAATCGAATCGAATGGAATCGAATGGAATCGAATCGAATCGAATCGAATCGAATGGAATCGAATCGAATCGAATCGAATCGAATCGAATTGAACGTACAGTATTGGCCTTCTCGAGCACTTGGAGAAAGTTGTCGATCTTGAAGGTCGTCAAGGTCGACGACGACAAGATGGCGACGACCTTGCGCTGCATCTCGTCCCACATGGTCTTCTTGAATCGCTGCAGGCCCTTGCGTATCGCTGCAAAGTGCTGCCCGCCATCGCCATCGCTGATTCCCCTGTAACAACCTCATCGTAAGCAAGCAACTCTCTCGCTCTCTCTCTCATGTTCCTCGCACGAGAGAACGTACTCTTCATACGCTCGATGCCAGTCGCTCATTTGGTAGTGCGTCTTCATGAGCTCGCACGCATACTCGAGGATCACGAGCAGACACGAGAGAAAGTGCTCCTCCTGCACCTTGGAGCACTGCTCGTTGAACTTGAGCTCCTTGATGACCTCGGCCTGCGCCGCGTTCTCGGGCGACATCAAGGCGTGCGCGTACACCGAGTTCTCGGCGTTGCTGTGGATTGTCTCGATGAAGTGGCGCTGCAGCTTCTCGAGCACGCGATGCGTGCTGCCGAGCAAGCGATAGCCGCGCAGCACTCGCTCGTACTTGACGGGATCGAACGAGCGCGTGACGTCGGCGAGCGAGTTGTCGAGCTTGCGCTGTATGGCCTCGTAGCTGCTCTGCACCACGGTGTTGAGGCTCCGCAGCGCCGGGAACTTCTGCGCCAGCGGAATGGCCTTCTTGCACTGCAGACACAGCGCGATCGCCTGCGGGAAGTCGCCGTCCTCGAGCGCCTGGTTCAGCGCCGCCTCGCGCTGTTTGATCTTCTTGATGATCTCGATCATCGACACGATGGTCTAGCGAGCGTGCCATCGATCAGGGCCGCGTCGCTGGCGCGAGATGCATCGCGAGCGCGGTACCTTGTAGCGTTGTATTCGGCGCGTCTTGGACACGATCTCGAGCGGCTGCTTGCTCAATGTCTCGGACGCCTGGCGCAGATTGCGTCGGCCATTCTGACACAAAACGGCCGTCATCCTCAGATCCTCGCTACGATGCACCAACACCAACGAACACGTGAGCTGCCTCGATCGATCGATTGATGCGGCTGCCATTCAAGCGAGATACCCCAATCGATGGATCTCCATCATGCCCTGCAGGAACGAATCCGAGTGCTTCATGACATTGTCCGAGAGTTTGGCTGGTATCGATATCGATACGAGATCACATCAAAGCAATCAGCTTCGAATCAGCATCGTTCTTCCTCTATCGAACGAATGAATCCATTCAGGCGATGAATGGCAGCTTGGCGTACTCGATATGAGATCGTATTGCATCTGCCGCAGGTCGATCAGTTGCTGTATGTCGGCCTCGTTGGCGGTCTCCATGCGTTCGAGCTCGAACGCCACGGGATCGAACGCCTCATTGCTCTGCCATCATTCACGATACACACACGCGCTCTCGTGAGTTACGATCGATCTCGCGTGGAGCGTCGCGTTGCGCTGATGATCATACATTGTCGAGATAATCCGGTGGCAGTAGCGCCTCGAGTTCTTGGTCGGAGATGGTCGGTTTCTTCTCCTCGACGACCTGCAGCAGTCGCGCGATAGAGATTCCAACGAGTATCAGTATCGAGAGATATCAAGAGAGAGAGAGAGAGATCGATGGCGCGTACGACAGCGACGGGTCGCTTGGGCGCAGCGACGACGGGCGCAGGGTCGGGGTCCTTCTTGCCCCACAAGCCCGAGAACATGGTGGCACGCGAGTCGCTGTCTCTCTATCTCCCCACACACACACCGAGAGAGCCACACAAGCGATACTACTGCGATATGGATTGATAGATGGATCGATGGATCGATGGTGTGAGAGGCAGCGAGCGAATGAGCGAATGATCGATCAGTCTCATCGCATCGCTCTCTCGCTCACATCAACCAACCACCCACACAACCACACTCACTCACTCCAACATACAATGGCATCGGCTGCTGATGTGCGATATCGTCTCGAGAAGGTGGCCGAGCTCGAAGGCCACGTCGATCGTGTCTGGAGCGTCGCATGGAGTCCGACCGCCAACCTGCTGGCCTCGTGCTC
>Ga0209935_1005492_pt1 | contig 10750 bp, 13 predicted proteins | sample ThiBio_1000_plan_2_FD_183958 | JGI IMG/M metagenome (GOLD analysis project Ga0209935, IMG submission 183958) | Wastewater bioreactor microbial communities from Cape Town, South Africa - Thiocy_cont_1000_plan (SPAdes) | ecosystem: Engineered > Bioreactor > Thiocyanate-remediating >... | reverse complement strand
TTTTTTTGGGGGGGGGGGGGGGGCAATAAGCACACCTTGTATTGACAGCATTTGACCCAGCTTCAACGCGGCTCCTCTCATGCGACAGAGAGTGGAGGTGATTCGTTCAGCATTCGCCTCGGTGAGGAGAGGGTTCGTGCTCGGCTGGTCTGTGACCCCCAGAGTCCTACGCGTGATCTCTCCGAGAGCCCCTACTCCCATTCCCACTGCCAACTCTAAGAGGCACATACGAGGATCAGTACGTGTTAAATCAAACGACAACGAGGGAGAGGAGTAACCTCCAATGTGCCATAGTCTGCTTGCTCGGGATGTGGGAACTTTCCTCTCTTTAGCGTTGCGTCGTAAGGCTTCCTAGTTATGTGTTGTAAGAGGAGGGTAAAAGCACCGGCTAATCCTACCTGTTGTTGCAAAAGTTGATTCATCTTGTCGGTGTTGAGTTGCCGCAATCGCTCTTGCTCTTCTTTTTCCTGTTGGATAAGCTGTTGGATCTGCGTTGGTTGTTGGATTTGTGCTGGTTGTTGATTCTGATCATCTTGCAATGGTGTCGGGATATGTGGCAAATGTACTTTGTTTACAAGAGACGAAGTAGAGATGTCGGGGATTACAGTTGGATGTACAGCGAGTTCTAGGGGAGTAGGAGTGGGTACAAGTACATGATGAGTTTGAGTATGTGTTGAATGATGCGAGGATGTGGGCAGGGTTGTAGAGGGCGAGGTAGGTCTTATGGCTTGATAGTGCGACGTAAACTCTGAGAGCGGTTGATGTGTGGCCATGAAGTTTCGGGATGAGAGATTTACAAAGTCTATTGTTTCTGATGAGTCCATTTGCAATGGAATTGTTGGCGATTCCTCGCGTGCCTTGGCTGAAAGATATAAAATGAATTAAATCCCGAATCCTACTTGCAGGTACTTACAGGCAAGGTCGAAGTCTTGAAGTTGGCTCTGATTCATTGAGTGTACGATGGGAATCTCTTGTTCAAAATTACGCGCTACGTTGCTTGCGGCGGTCGCACCAACGCGCATGCTATCGATGACCAGTCGGGCGCCTTTTACGACACCCATGAGGTCTTGCAGCCGCACGGAGGAGTTCATTCTGCTACGCGTGTAGTCGACGCGCCGGCGCGAGGAACGTCCCCTTGCTTCTTGCTGTGCCGGCTTGGCTTTGGCCAAGACACGGTTCGAAGAAAAAACTGCAAAGCAATTGAGTCAACAGGGGTAATGAAAGAAAGCCGAAGTATGGTATTTGTGTAGCTATACAACTAAGTACAAAAAACTCGTCCCACTGCAGTTCAGGCACCTCGCGCTAGTGCGCATCGCACACCAGACGAAAGTACTTGTCGCTGAATTGACTTACCACAAGCAATCGATCGAGTTGGGGATCTGTCAACGGCGTCTGCAAAGGCAACCGTTCGCTCACCACCCTGCCTGTGGCATCGCACTTGTAGATGTAGAGGGGGTCAATACCAAGCTCACGAAAGAAAGAGGCCAATGCCGGCATGTGGTGTTGGCTCAATCTTCGCTTCTTCTTGCTCTCTTCCTCCTTCGCCCCTTGCGGAGGTAGCTCCACCCGGACCTCTTGGAAGACGCTTTGCGTCTTTGCTGACTTCCCGTAGCTTCCCGGTATCGGTTCTGCAAGTGCCATGCGATTGAACTCCGAATGGTCCAGCCATACGGCACTTGAGTTCTTCTCATTCATGAAGGAAGATGATTGTGGGAAGATGCAGCTTTCCGATGCAAAAGAAGACTGCCGAGGACGGTATTCAGACATGACGGCCGGCGAACACTGGCAGCGTCCCTACTCTGAGAAGGGGAAAAGGATAGTGAGCAAATCCAAATCCATCTCGGGATCTCGATAATACTAGATGCACCAATAGCAAACTGATATTTAGCAAATTGCAGCTTTTGGAACAATATCAATTCTTTCAACTCTTTGCTTTGAGAGATGTTGAAGGTGGTTAAGGAAGAGGGCTGTATTATTTATTATTGGGGAGGGAAAAGTCCCCACTCTATTATATCTTTAGGTACATACTTTACAAACAACAGAAAACTTTGGGAACTTCCCTGCCTCCTTCTTCTACATACATTCGAGCACCCTTCAATCAATCGCGGATGAGATGAAAGTACTTCTCGTCCCCATGTTGTCCGACCACCAGCAACCTTTCGATATCCTTCGATAAGGGTCCGTGTAGGGGTATCTTCCCTCCGACTACTCGACCGCTGATATCGCATTCATAAACATACAGAGGATAAAGCCCGAGGCTCCTAAATATCGAGGCGAGGTCGTCGCAACTTTGTCTCTTCTTCTTTCGGTGTGGGGAATATGCCCCTTCGTTCGTAGCTTGCGTGTTGATGGGAATCCTAAGCTCCTCGAACACCTGAGACCTAGGGGACATAGGTCCCAGGTAGTAGCCGGCCAGGGTTGTGAAATCTTTCTTCTTGGTGTAACTCATCCTGTCGGAGGTTGACTGTTGAAGCGTTGGGATTGTGGGTGCCGATTGGGAGAGCATAGTCCTATGCTTTGTAGTTGAAGTAGTAGTCGCAGAGGGCTTGAAAAAGTGCTCGGGGACAGGGTCTACCTTCAAGTCAACCATCATCTGCCGTGTGTGTTGCAACTAAAACCAACAAAAGAGAAAAAGAAGAAAAGGAAGGGCAGGAAGGGAAAGAGTTAGTTTATTGAAGTCCGCGGTTTTAAGGCAAAGCGGAAGAATCGGTGACCCGCACTTGGTCGGTCGGATCCCGAGGGCATGCATAGTAAACGCATCCTTATTCTCGGCGAAATTCCTACTAGAATGAGGGCATTTGCTCATATTCAAGGTGCCATTCTTCAGTATGTCAAGGCGGCGACCTGGCACGCGTGTTGAGTTACCTATCAGAAAAAAGTCCCCACATGCGAGGACCTCTTTTGGAGACATTAGAAGAAAGTACAATTGGAGATAAGAAGACATACAGCTGGTCTTTAGCCTTCATCGTATATCTTCGAATGCCATGGCCCGGGCAGATATTAGTTCATTCCAACAGGCACCTGTGATTGATGAGTGAGAAATGATTCACGTCAAGTAATTGTGTGACAAGATTGGTGAATAATCAGAAGTAGCGATTGAATTTACACTCAGGTAATCATGATTCAGGAATCATCACCTTGTGAATAGAAGAGGAGGAAAAATTTATGTTTAAATTGCGTACCTTCTTCATACAAGCCGCATCTTACTGTGGAAATCTACAAAAATCAAAAGTTAACAACCGGCCAATTTGCCATTATTGTCTCGAATAATTGTTTGAGTGTCAGAAATACTGTGTACTTCATTAAGATCAGATCGGATCTTGGTGTTATGTTTGTAGTTTCATCTCGTAGGCTTTGGAAATCATAAAAGAAGAGAGAAGGAGTAGTATAGAACAACGTACAAGGACTTGCAGCAACAACCTCCGTCACACAACGCAAACAGAAGAAACAAGAGAGAAGGGGAGTGTCTACAATTGAAATCATGCCGACAACATCAACAAGAGGGGCAAAGGGAAGGAGGGGATAATAATTATACATCGCCAGGAGACTCAGTGTCCTGCATTTGAGACCGGATCTTGGCTGCCTCTTCAGAGGCGAAGGTCAGTTCGGCAAAGCCTGATCCTTCCTCTTCGTCCTCCTGACTAGCTTGTGTAGTCGGTACTTCAGCTTTCTTCTGTGTTGCAACTAGTTGTTCTGCTGCTACGTCCTCCGTCTTTATCTTCTTGTTTTTCTTTGTCTTCTTCTTTTTATCCTTCTTGTGTTCTTTCTTCTTATCCTTCTTCTTGTCCTTCTTTTTCTCCTTTTCTTTCTCCTTTCTTTTCCGCTTCTTTGAGTTTCTAATCGACACATTGCCGAAACCCCAAACAAAGCCCATGTTGGAGAGCAGCTTCTCCCGCTCAGCTAGCAATCTCCCGTCTCTCCGTTGTTGTCTTATCCTTCCCACCCATCTCCCTAACGCGGGGTTCTCCTTCCATCCCCAGGGAACCTTCAGATGTCCAAACCGAACCTTGAACTCCTTCAGCTGTGCCAGTTTCTCGTCCCATTGAGTCGAATTCTCAGTGATAGGGTTCCAACAAAAATCTATTTGAGGGAGGAGAGTAAGCGAGAAAGTATTGACGAATAAAGGCAAGTGAGCATGTAGTTACCCATCGCTTCGAGCTCACTCCGCGTGCCAGCGTCCAGCTCACCGTTCCTCTGCATAGAGCGCATGCGGCCTACCCACCTGCCCAGCTGCGGATTCTCTTTCCATGCCCAAGGTACCTTGCAGTGACCGAACTGATCCTTAAACGCTTTGAGTTGTTCCATCTTCTCCTGATGAGACGCCGCGTCCAATAAACTTCCTACCGCCTCCACTCCTTCCCCATTCGCGCTGATCTTTTCTCTGCCATTTGATACCTTCTTCCGCTTTTTGGCTTTCTGTTTCTTTGTCTTCTTCTCGTCCTCGCTGCTGCTACTGCTACTGCTACTGCTGCTTGAAGCGGTCTCATCCAAAACCAATACTCCCTCCTCCTCTTCTTCTTCCTTAAAGGAATCATCGTCACTGTCATCTTCGTCCAGCTCCGCGATATAGTCCCCATCTTTCCCTCCATCTGTCTTAGTTTTTTTCGCCCGTTGCGCTCGCAACAAAAAGCTTGTCTCGCTGAGTTCCTCCTCTCTCTGTAATATCCTGTGCAGCAAATCTCGCATTGTGGTCACTGTCATTGTCTCATTCTGCTCCTCTACTGTGTCATTCGATGTCTCCTTGCTTTCCTTTCCGTTCGCCTCACTATCTGGTTCTTCGTGCTGCCTTATCTTATCCTTCCAAAACCCAGCTAGCAGGACGGCCACCCGCTGCTTGAATGCAACCAATTTTTTCAGCTTCCGCCTATCCTGCTCGATTTGCATTCGCTCGTCCTCAAGCGCTTTTTGTTCCAACACTAACTTCTTTCGGTCTTCCTCTAGCTGCCTTCTCTCCTCCTCGATGTTCGGGAGCCCAGAGCTGGCCGGGGGCGCGGGTGTAGCGGCTCGGGCAACTTCATCGACGTCTCCATTTCGCGTAGTTCGTTGAAGTACAAAGAATTCCTCTTTCTCCATCTCTGTTCTTGCTTCTGTTAACCCTTCCCTCCTCCTTCTAGGGACCAAGTAGCGCACCTACAGAGGCGGTGTCGCGGGTTGTCTGTCCTGTGTGTCTGCTGTTGTTGCACACTACCAAAAAATACAAGAAAATGTGAGTCGACAAAAAAGAAGGGGCGATTCTACTTGAAGTTGGAGGCACTCACTGTGCTCTACTCCACAAGTTGCTGTGTTGTGTTGGGGTGGAGGTCTCGCAACTTCTGAACTTGTGCTTAGTGTACATTGCTAAGCGATACAAGGAAGGTAACGTTTACTCAGCTTTATTGTTGATTCTCAGAAAAATGCTCAGCAGCAAAGCCAGGCCGCACCTCCTCTCCCCTCTTTCTCTTGGAACCCAAAAGCTGGTCTACTCCAGTCCTGTATTTGTTGTATCGAGTTCTGTCCCATCTAAGCGTTTGGTAACGTCATATTACTTGATTATCAACTCATTTTTCAACCCAGAAAGCAACAATGCAACAAAATGAGCAGGAGCAAGGCTTTGGCCGTTTATTTAACACGCAGGGGCAAGACTACGCAAAGTATCGTCCTCACTACCCTGATGAACTATACGAGGACATTCTGCGATTTGGGGGTTGGTCGCCTTCCGAAAGAAGTACGTAATTGAAGAGCGCACAAACGCTGATCGAGCCCAGAATTGGCCCTCGATTTGGGATGCGGGACAGGTCAAGGAACGCACAAGCTGGCAGTGTACTTCGAAAAAGTGATCGGTACCGATCCAAGCGGAAAACAATTGGAATCTGCTGTACAGAAAGGTAATTCGTATTGCATTGATCTGAAAAATGTCGCTCAATCCACTTGAATTAGACAACATCACCTATCGCAAGGGAATCAGTGAGGAAATTGATATGCCTGATGCGAGCTTGGATCTACTGAGCTCAGCTCAAGCAGGTACTCCTGGATCAAAATGAACACCTTCCTACGCTAATCGTTGCCTGATCAACAGCTCATTGGTTCGATCTGCCTAAATTCTACAAAGAAGCGCAACGCGTCTTGAAGAAGAATGGGGTTGTTGCTCTGTGGGGTTACAGTATCTGTCAACTAGATAACCCTGAGGCTCATCGACAAATGCAAAATGTAATGTTACCTTCTTGATCTGATTTTTAATCTTTTTTAAATGAATTAGTATCACTTCAACATCCTTGGTCCTTACTGGGAGAAAGAGAGAGCGTTGGTCGATGCTGGCTATAAGCACATTCAACTCCCGTTCCCTAGGACAGAAAGGTACCACCTACATGTCACCAAAGTTAAAGTCTAAACATACAAATAGGAAGGACTATAATGTTGAAAAGATCATGCAGATGTCTCACTTCATTGGATACATGAACACCTTCTCGGGACTCAAAACGATGCGAGAAAGGAATCCCACTATCGCTGAGGATCCCTTACAGACTATCTCGCGCAAGTGAGTGTCTGCCTCGTTCATACAATTAAGCTTTGTTGTTAACTTATTTTCTTTTCTTTGAAGGCTGATGGCTGCCTATGGGACGAATGATCCCAGCCAATGCACCATGAAGGTGACATACCCGATGTTCTTACTATTGGGACAAAAGCAGTAACGATGAAGAGTTGTTGCGCTTGTTGTATTGTGAATGTTGAATTACAAGAAATTTTTTTTTTAACTTCTAAAGAGAAAGACAAGATGGAAGAGAGGCAGGAAGAAGAGTTTCTTTATGGTTATATGCATGGCTTTGGGGCTGCGCTTCGAGGCACTAAGTACCTCTTCTTGATGGAGAAGTATCTTGCCGAACGCAACTTATCCGTTCATCTTGTTCAATGGCACATCCCATCTTTCGCCGAGACAACGACAACGCACTCGGTGAAGGTGCTCGAGGAGTTCTTTGAAGGCGAGTCTCAAAAGCATAGAGGAAAGAAATGGGACTTGGTCGGATCCTCTTACGGTTCGTTCCTAGTGGCGACCTTATCCAATCGAAGGCCAGACCTGTTCAACAAACTCATCCTATTGGCCCCGCCTTTGACACCCTCTCTTACTGCGAGGACAAGATCGCACAATTCAATTGGTCCCCAACCAACCCCTCGGCCGCCTCGCACGTGGAAGTAAATGGAACCGACAACAGTGGCGACTTAAAGTGGGCATTTATGGAGGATATCTATTCCAATTGGATGTCAGAGGAGGCCCAGAATCCGCGAGTCAAGAACACCACTTGCATTGTAGCGGCTCAGGAAGATGAGATGGTTCCGTCCACAAGGTTCTCAAATACATCAAGGACAACCTAAGAGGAGACAAGAAAGACGGACACGTAAGTCAAGTTCATATCCTGCCTCCAACAGACCCGAGAGGACGGAAACTCGATCACTCGGTATTTTATTTTGCATGTGAGGATGCGTGCACAGATGTTACCTTCAAGGAACTTTTATTCTCGTTCTTTCGGCCTTGATAAAGAAAGCCTACCATTTTTATTACACACCTAGCAAATCCACAAGTGTGTTGTCTTTGTGAGTGAGGCGGCATTGGCTCCTTTACCTTTATTGAATCTCAACATTGTCTTTGCCGCTAACTCCATTGCCGAAGCAGACGTGGAGAAGAGGAACGATGCATTTTGGAATTCAAGGTGTTTAGGTGGTAATTGATTGCGACCAAGAAAGCGCTCCGTGCACAAATAAAGGATTTTATTCAACTGTCATGTTTCCGCAGTAATTTCTAGTCATTATGGTTCGTTTACTTTTCTGATTTCCTAGCATCTTCTGATGGAGACCTGGTTGGGGCTTTTTTCGGGTTGTTTAAAGCGAAACACACCCATTGGCCTGCGTCTCTGGATCAATTCGTCATTCTACAACGTTTTTTCGTGTGCGCGATAAGCGAAGGCGAGTTTCCACGCTTTCTGACCAATATTCCCAAACCAAGTATGGTCCTCCGATTCGGCCAAAAGGTACAGTAATCATGCTTGTCGCAGCCCATTCATCGCTCATTTTGAAAAATAACTCTCCGAAACAGAATATTTAAGTAGCGCTCGAACATAAGGGGTTCATCAGAGAGCTCGAAATCAAAGGCACATATGGCTGCTCTACTAGCTTTCGTCCTCCTTTTCGGTGTATCGACTACGCTCTACACATCAGTCTCTGCGAAAGAAGCAGAGGGCCACCTGAAAGGATATCAGGCTAGAGACACCCCCTTGTATGTAGTGGGGCCCTTCGTGGATTCAGGGTGCACCATGATCGGTTCATTTGCGCCTACGGTCTTGCCTGGGAATTGTAGTGCTGACCCCTTCACCGGCCTCTTCTTCAACATCACTCCTGCTGGCGGTTCGAACATCAACTACCAGTTTGGATGCCCAACCACCGGATGCGGCAATTGTATCGGTTCAGGGACCGCCCGTGTGGACACATGCATTACCGTTCCAGGCATGAAAGGAGGATACAAGGTCTGGCCATTGATCACCAAGTAAGTAGAAGCTTGAAGGGCTGATCGTTGAGTTGGAACTAACGTCCTGATTGTAGTGTGTTCTACAATTGGGATCTGTTCATTGACAGTGCATGCACTCAACCGACTACTCCTCAGGACTCCGGAATCAGCGGCCACTGTGACAATAACCCCCGAGGGAATAATGTGCTCTTATCGGCGATCACAGCTGACCGTAACGTTTGGGTTTATGGCATCGGCTGCTCCTTCAACTGTCTTAAGTGCAGATCGTTTGGGTTCCTAAGCCCGAATCAATGTGTTTTCACCGGGCAAGAGTTCTTTAAGCTTTGGTTCTAAAACAAATTCCTCATCGATCGCTAGATACTAAAGCCTTAACAGCGAAGCATTCTTCTCTTGTGCTCAAGAAATAAAGTTTTTCGACCACCCATTCGATCCTAGCACTCATGGAATCCCATTCTCTCAAGGGCACCTGCGCCAACCAGGCGGATACGGCTAGTGTCGTTCTTGAGGCAACAACTAGAATAGTCGAAGTTTTTGCTGAGTACAAATTTATACTTGACAGCCGGTACTGACCACACGGAGCCATCAGACAGCTTCCGTCTTCACTATAAATTCCCGATTCGAAATGGGCTTCCCCCAATGGACTGGGTCCTTGTACCTCCATGTGTTTGAACTCTATGTCCTTTTTTGTAAGACGGCAACTCATTTAGCCATAAGCCTGACACAACACCAGAAACCCACTACACAACCACAACATTCCCGACGGCTTCTTGCCCAACAAGAGAAAGATACACATATAGGTGTAGTAGTTGCTGGGGCAGATCGCCAAAGCGTGGTAGTGCTGAGGATTAAAAATCAACACTGCAGTCAGCGCAGGAGCTCTTTGAAGAACGGAATGATTCCGAAGGGAGCTTCACAGGAAAAAATCGGCGACTTAAAAAGTTGTGTCATATCATTTCACGTCATTTCGTCCCTCGTTTGACGTCATTTCACACGGGCATGAAAAGACTTCGTGTGGTATGGGGCACTCCCTCTCTTTGCTGTACTGAACAAGAGTGTGTTGTAAAAATAAAGTTTTATTGTACGAAGGCAGTAACAGCTAAGCAAGAAAGGTGGGAATATCTGAAGTGGAAGGTGCCACTTAGCATCACAGCGGATGACACCGGACTGGATTAGACCCCACCAAATAGACCACCGCTACGAAATTGGCCACCACTATCGGATTTTGTACCGCCACAAACATGTAGTAGCTGTCCACCGACCGGTTCTACAGTCTGAGTAAAGTAGAATTAGTACCATGTTAGCGGAAGAGCATAATAATACCTGAATTGAGTCACAACAGTACAACCAAAGAAAGGGGCCGAAGGCACTTTGTTTTTTCTTCCATAAACTTAGAGCGCATAGGGCCCACGTCGCGATGTCAGAAGCGTAGGCCCGCCTCTCGATGTTAGATACAAGACAAGCAGAGAGAATTTCGGGAGAATTATATAAGGTAATTGAATCCTGCGATGTGTTGGTGCAGGTTCTTGATGCCAGAGATCCGATGGGCACGCGATTGAAGTACATTGAACAAGCCCTGAAGAAAAACTCACCACACAAGCACATGATTTTGGTTCTAAACAAGTGCGACTTGGTACCCCTATGGGCTACGGTAAGATTTTCTTTTTTATATTTATAATCATTACGAATTGGATGAGGATTAGATCTAATTTGAATCCTTTTCGCAAGGTTCGTTGGGTTGGTATTCTATCGCAAGAGTATCCTACATTGGCTTTCCATTCAAATGCGACGGACCCATTCGGGAAGGGATCCCTCAGCCACTTGCTGCAGCAGTTTGCCGATTTAGATCCCGACAAGCGGCAGATCTGCGTTGGGTTTGTCGGATACCCGAAAGTAGGCAAATCGTCGATCATCAACTTGTTGCGCGCCAAGAAGGAGTGCAAGGTGGCCCCTCCGGTACCAGGCGAGACCAAGATGTGGCAGTACATCACCCTTACGCATCGAATCTTTGTGATCGATTGCCCCGGGGTGCGTGACACCGGAGACTGCGAAGGTGTGGTATGTTGTCCTAACCTCACTATCACTCTCTCATTTCCGGTTCTGACTTGTTGTTGTTGTTGTTGTTGTTGTTGTTGTTGTTGTTGTTGTTGTTGTTGTTGTTGTTGTTGTTGTTGTTGTTGTTGTTGTTGTTGTTGTTGTTGTTGTTGTTAGGTGCGGGTGGAGGATTTGCCGAATGCTGAAGAATATTTTGCGACTGTC
>Ga0209935_1005483_pt1 | contig 10763 bp, 9 predicted proteins | sample ThiBio_1000_plan_2_FD_183958 | JGI IMG/M metagenome (GOLD analysis project Ga0209935, IMG submission 183958) | Wastewater bioreactor microbial communities from Cape Town, South Africa - Thiocy_cont_1000_plan (SPAdes) | ecosystem: Engineered > Bioreactor > Thiocyanate-remediating >... | reverse complement strand
GCAGCGTGGACTTGCCCGCGCCGTTCGGACCGAGAATGGTGATGATCTCGTTTTCGCCGAGCGTCAGGGAGACATCGCGGTTGACGATGGAGGGGCCATAGCCGGTCGTGATGCCGCGAACCGAAAGAAGCGTCACAGCACACCCCCGAGATAGACTTCCAGAACCTTGGGATCGTTCAACACATCGCGGATCGGCCCGTCGGCGATCTTCGATCCGAAGTCGAGAACCACCAGCCGCCGGCAAAGCATCTGCATCAGCTTCATGTCGTGGTCGATGACGCAGACGCTGATGCCATGCTCTGGCAACTGCTTGACCAGCCCGACAAGCGCCAGCGTCTCCTTGTCGTTGAGCCCGGCTGCCGGTTCGTCGAGCAGGATCAGCGAGGGCCGCGTCGCCAGCGCCAGCGCGATACCGAGCAGGCGGAGATTGCCGAAGGGCAGGACGCCCGCACGCTCCCCGGCGAGATCGGAAAGGCCGACGAAGCGCAGGAGCGCCTCCGGCGTGGTCCAGGGATAGGCACGGGACGATCGGCGCGCATGCTCGCAGGCGATGCGCACATTCTCGAGGACCGGCAGCCCCGGAAAGGCCATGGCCTGCTGGAAGGTGTGACCGATGCCGACACCCGAGATCTGGTGCGCTGCCAGACCGGTAATGTCGCGCCCATGCCAGAGCACGCGCCCGCCGCTCGGCTTGTGAACGCCCGTCACGACATTGAACAGCGTCGTCTTACCGGAGCCGTTCGGCCCGACCACACCGAGGATCTCGCCCTCCTGGATCGCGAGGTCGACGCCGGCCAGTGCCGTCACGCCGCCGAACTGCTTGCGCAAACCTTCGATTTGCAGAATGGCGCTCATCATGCGGTCTCCGACGTGCTGTCGGCCGGGACCGTGGTGCGCGGGGCGGAACCGAAGAGCCGCCGTCCGAGCGCGCGCAGCCCGTCGAACAGGCCGGCGATGAGGCCGTTCGGCAGCAGCAGGATCACCGCGATCAGGCAGATTCCGTAGAGGATGCGCGATTCAACCGGATCGAGATTGAGCATCTCAGGCAGGAACGAGACGAGGATGCCGCCGGCAATCGGCCCGAGCAGCAGCCGCGCGCCGCCGATCATGACCATCAGCGCGAGATAGATCGAGGGGAAGGCCGAGAACTGGTTGGGCGAGATGTGGCGGAAGAAATAGGCGAGCAGCACGCCGGAAACGCCGGCGAACAGGCCGCTGACGACGAAGGCGCCGATCTTGTGCCGGCCGACATTGATGCCGAGCGACGCCGCCAGCTTCTCGTTCTCCCGGATCGCGCGCAGCGTGCGGCCATAGGAGGAGTTGATGATGAGCCAGCTCGCGACGGCGCTGATGGCGACGAAGGCAATGACAATGAAATAATACGGCACGAGATCACCGGCCGGGCGGCCGAACCAGGTGACGGGCAGTTGCAGGTCGAGCCCCGTCGCCGCGCCTGTGAAGGCGCCGCCATTGGTCAGCACGATGCTGAGCAACTGGCCGAAGGCGAAGGTCATGATGACGAAATGGTGCCCGCTGACCCGGAGCGACGGCACGCCGACAATGGCCGCGACCGCGGCGGCCAGCAGGCTGCCGAGCGGAAGCGCGACCCAGAAGCCGATGCCGAGGTCGCGCGCCAGGATGGCCGCCGTATAGGCCCCGACGCCGACAAGCGCGGCATGGCCCATGGAAAGAATACCGGTCTGTCCGAACAGCACCGCCAGGCCATAGAGCGCGACGATGTTGATCCCCGCGGATATGGCGAGCGACAGGATGCGGTTGCTGGGACCGAGCGCGGGAACCAGTGCCAGGACGACGAGCACCGCGAGCGCCGGCAGCAGGGAGGCGAGAGGCGAGGAACTGCTTTTCATGATCATGCTGCGCCCGGATCAGGCCATCTTGGGTCCGCTCGTGCCGCCGAAAAGGCCGTTGGGCCGCACGAGCAGGACGAGGATCATCAGGCCGAACGAATAGGCGTCGGTCCATTCCGAGAAGCCGTAGCCCGCGCTAAACCCCTCGACGACGCCGAGGATCAGGCCGGCGACCACGGCGCCCGTGAGATTGCCAAGGCCGCCCATCAGCGCGACGGCGAAGCCTTTCATGACCATCGTGCCGCCGGTGAAGGGGGTCACGGGGAAGAGCGCGATCAGGAGGGCGCCGCCGAGACCGGCGAGCGCGCTGCCGAGAACGAAGACGCCGGTGATGTAGCGGCGGACCGGGATGCCCATCAGCGCCGCCGTGTCGCGATCCTCCACGGCCGCGCGGAGGGCGCGGCCATAGCGGCTTCGCGTGATCATCACGAATGTCATGGCGACGACGGCGATCGTGACCAGGATGACCATGACGCGCACCGAGGCGATGCGCACGCCGCCCACGTCCCAGACCCCGGACAGGGGACGGGGGATGCTCTTCTGGTTGGGACCGAAGAAGAGAATGACCACGTGCTGCAGCACGACGATGAGTCCTAGCGAGACGATGAACCCGTTCGTTGGTCGCGTCAGCGTGAACCGGAACAGGCCGCGCTCGAGGACGAGGCCCATCAGGGCGACGGCCAGGATCGCGATCACCAGCGCCGGCACGAAGCCTGTTCCGGCCTGCACGGCGAGCCAGGTGACGAAGCTGCCGATCATCAGGAATTCGCCATGGGCGAAATTGATGATTCCGGTCAGCCCGAAGATGAGCGTGACGCCGACGGCGATCAGCGTAATGACGCTCGCGATCGACAGGCCGTTCAGCAGCTGCTGGATAAGGATAGGCAACATCGGTGTCCGCTTCCGAATGTATGAGCCGGAGTTGCCGACGGCATGGCACGCATGGCGCCGTCCGCAAGGATTGAGGGCCAGGAGCCGTTCAGCGTCTCCGCAAAGTGCAGAACGGCTCCATCGCTTTGATCGGTCTCGCTTTCTTCACGAGGACCGATACCCGCCTCGCGCGTCTAGTTCGGCGCTTCGGCAGGCGGCTGCTGCATGGCGCAGGTGATCGCCCCGCCCGGCGCCGCTGCGCAGACTTCGGTGGCGTGGGTGACCTGGTGCGAGGCGTTGAACGACAGATCGTCCGAGACGACGCCCTTGTGATGCATGCTCTCCAGCGCGGCGACCGTCGCGTCGGGATCGAGCGTGCCGGCCTTCTCCCAGGCATCGGCGAGGAAGTGGACATAGTCGTAGTAGAGGAGCGAGACCGACGAGGTCACACCCTTCGGCGCGCCGGCTGCGAAGTAATTGCTGAAATAGGTCTTCGCATTGGCGTTGGAGGACTCGCCCCAGCAGATCGGCACGCAGCTCATGGCCACGGGCACATCCGCCGAGAGACCGCGTTCCTTCCAGATGCCGGGATCGACGCCGAACAGGAAATAGCTGGGCGCCACGCCGAGCTCAAGCGCCTGCGGCAGCGCCGTCAGCGTCGAGTCACCATTGTACCAGAAGTGCACGACGTCCGGATTGAGGCTCTTCGCGCGGGTCAGGAAGGGCGAAAAGTCCGTCGTATCCGGCGGATAGGCGATGACTTCCGGAACCTCCTGGCCCTCCGCCTTCAGCGCCTTCACGTAATAGGAGGTGAGGAACTGGCCGGTCGCGTCATTGCCGACGATGACGACCGACTTCTTCAGCGGATGGCCGACGAGCGGGGTCAACAGGCTGAGCACGCCGCGGGCCGTCGAACCCGAGCGCTGGAATTCCTGCGGCTCGGACTGGAAGAGGTAGTGATCCTCGCCGCCGGGCGCGACGGACTGGGGATTGAGCACCTTGGCCAGCGTGCTGTTGCCGGCGAAGTGGATCACCTTGGCGGGCTGCGTGATCTTGGCCATCGCAAGCGTGAAGTCGTGCGACTCCGAACCGAAGATCGCCGCGACCTTGTCGTCGCGCACCAGCTCCTGCGTCGCGGCGATCGCCGTCGCGATGTCGGTGCGGTCGTCGCGCTTCAGGAGCTCGATCTTGTAGGTCTTGTCACCGATCTTCACCCCGCCCGCATCGTTGATCTCCTTGACCGCCAGGCCCACGCCGGCCGGCAGCGTGTGGCCGGCGGAAACGAACGCGCCCGACTCGGCGGCAACGACGCCGATCTTGATCGTGTCGGCGTCCTGGGCGGACGCCGAATAGGCCGATGCGGCAAGGCAAAGCGCTGCCGACGCGCTTCTCAAAAGAAGTGAGCGCAAGGTTTGTTCCTCCCAGGACAAATTTTGCAGTCTTACCGGGTTGTCGTACAACCCTGTTTCCTGTTAATGGCATTGACGGGGGATGTCAAGCAAGGGCAAAGACAGCCCTGGCAGGCCGAGCGACCGGGCGGCCGACGCAAAGGAGATCCTGATGAGATCGAGGGAATTCGGCCGAACCGGCCGCAAAGTGAGCGAAATCGGCTTCGGCGCCTGGGCCATCGGCGCCTCCTGGGGCGAGGTGAACGACGACGAAGCCCTTGCCGCGCTGCATGCCGCGCTCGACACCGGCGTCACCTTCATCGATACCGCCGACGTCTATGGCGATGGCCATTCCGAGAAGCTGATTGCCAAGGTCGTCCGCGAGCGCGGCGGCGAGCGGCCGTATATCGCGACCAAGGCCGGGCGCCGCCTGCCCGCGCAGACCGTCGAAGGCTACTCGCTCGAGAACCTCACGGCCTATATCGACCGCAGCCGCACCAATCTCGAGATGGACACACTCGATCTGGTCCAGCTCCACTGCCCGCCGACGGACCTCTACTATCATCCGGAAGTGTTCGAGCGCCTGGACAAGCTCAAGGGCCAGGGCAAGATCAAGGACTATGGCGTCAGCGTCGAGCGCGTCGAGGAAGCCTTGAAGGCGATGGAATATCCGGGCGTCGTCAGCGTCCAGATCATCTTCAATGCCTTCCGCCAGCGTCCGATCGAGCAGTTCTTCAGGCAGGCGCGCGAGAAGAACGTCGCCATCATCGCCCGCGTGCCGCTGGCGAGCGGGCTGCTCTCCGGCAAGTTCACCAAGGACACCAAGTTCGCCGAGTCCGATCATCGCCTGTTCAACCGGAACGGCGAGGCCTTCGATGTCGGCGAAACCTTCTCGGGCGTGCCCTATGAGGTCGGCCTCGAGGCGGTCGAGCGCGTGCGTCCCCTGGTCCCCGGCGGCACCACGATGGCGAAGTTCGCGCTCCGCTGGATCCTCATGTTCGACGCGGTGACGGTCGCGATCCCCGGTGCACGCAACCCGGCCCAGGCCCGCTCCAATGCCGAGGCGGCGGAGCTGTCGCCGCTGGACGACGCGACGATGCGGGCGATCCGCGAGATCTACGACACCACGATCAAGCCCTACGTGCACCAGCGCTGGTAAGCAGGAAGTCCCATGTCTTCGCCGAGGATCGACGCCCATCACCATTTCTGGAACCCGGCCGCCGGCGGCGACTATGCCTGGCTGAGCGGCCCGTTTGCGCCGATCAACAGGCCTTTCGCCCCAGCCGATCTGCGGCCGGCGCTCGAGGCATGCGGCATAGACGGCACGGTGCTCGTCCAGACCTGGAACGATCTCGGCGAGACATGGGATTTCATCCGCACGGCGGCGGCGACGGACTTCGTCGCCGGCGTCGTCGGCTGGATCGACCTGACGGACCCCGACGTCGCGGCGACGATCGCCAGCCTCAAATCCGCGCCGGAGGGCAAGTGGCTCGTCGGTGTCCGGCATCTGATCCAGACCGAGGCCGATCCGAACTGGTTGCTGCGCGCCGATGTCCGGCGTGGACTTCAGGCCGTCGCCGCGGCCGGGCTCGTCTATGATCTCGTGCCCAACCTGCCGCAGCTTTCCTCATGCGTGACGACGGCCGCGGCGCTGCCGGATCAGCGTTTCGTGCTCGACCACATCGCCAAGCCCGAGATCCGCAGTGGTGGCTCCAAGGAATGGGCGGCGCTGATGCGCGGCTTCCGCACCGAGCGCAGTCACGTGTGGTGCAAGCTGTCCGGCATGGTGACAGAGGCCAATTGGCAGAGCTGGACGCCGCAGGACTTCAAGCCCTATGTGCTTGAGGTACTTGATATCTTTGGCGTAGATCGCTGCATGTTCGGCACGGACTGGCCCGTCTGTCTGGTCGCGGCGAGCTATCCCCGCGTCGTCGAGGCCCTCGAGGAATGCCTCGTCGACCTCTCTGCGGATGAGCGGGCCCAGATCTTCGGCCGATCCGCGGTCGAAGCTTACCGGCTGCCCGGCTATGGCGGCGCCGGCCATGACTGAGCGCGGCAGGATCGGCTTTCGCTCGCGCCTCGGCTTCGGCGCCAGCGGCCTCGGCACGCTTTACCGCGATGTGCCGGAGGGGCGAGCGGCGGAAACACTGGCGACCGCCTATGAGGCGGGCCTGCGCTATTTCGATACCGCGCCGCTCTACGGGCATGGCCTCAGCGAATTGCGCCTCGGCAGCTTTCTGAGAACGGTCGCGCGCGACACGGTTACGGTCTCGACCAAAGTCGGCCGCTATATGGTTCCGCCTTATGGCGAAGCGGTCGATTACGGGCTCTGGGCAAAGCCGCTGCCGCTGAAGCCAGTGTTCGACTACAGTTATGCGGGCACGCTGCGCGCGCTTGAGCAATCCGCAAACCGCCTTGGAATCAACGACTTCGACCTGATCTATATCCATGACGTCGACCGCTTCACGCATGGCGACGCCTATGAGCGGCGGTTCGACGAGGCGATCGAGGGCTGCTATCGCGCGCTCGACGATCTGCGCAAGGCCGGGCATATCCGGGCGATCGGCGTCGGCGTGAACGAAAGCGATGTCGCGACGCGCTTCCTCAAGGCCGGACGGTTCGATGCCATCATGATGGCGGGGCGCTATACGCTGCTCGACCGGCAGGCTGAAGCGGACCTCATGCCGGAAGCGACGCGGCAGGGCACCGAGATCGTGGTGGCGGGCGTGTTTAACTCGGGCATCCTGGCGGCCGGGCCGGAAGCGGCCGGCACGACCTATGACTATGGCGCGCCGCCGCCAGAAGTGGTCGCGCGGGCGCGGCGGATTGCCTCCATTTGTGCCGCCCATGACGTTCCGCTGCAGGCGGCGGCGATCCAGTTTCCCTTGCGCCATCCGCAGGTTAGCGCTGCCGTTCTGGGAATGAGCCGGCCGGAGCGGGTCGGCGAGAACCTCGCCTGGTCGCGCCACCCCATTCCGCCGTCGTTCTGGCAGGCGCTGGAGGAGGACCGTGTCTCGCCCTGACCGGGCGCGGCAGTTCAGACCAGACGGACGATCTCGTCCTGGATCGGCGTCGTCACGCTCGGGCCGGCGACGGGATCGAGGAAAACGTTGATCTCCAGGCGAACGCCGAATTCGGGCAGGTAGATCGCCGGCTCGATCGAGAAGCCGGTGCGCGGCAGGATCAGCCGCGTATCGTGGGTCTCGAGGTTGTCGAGATTGACGCCGAGCGCGTGCAGGCGCTTGCCCGGTCCCATGGAGTGGCCGGTGCGGTGGTGGAAATTCGCCCGGAAGCCGCCATTGGCGATAATCCCGCGCGCCACGTCGTCGACTTCGTATCCGGCCAGCGTCTCGCCCCGCGCCCAGGCGTCGCGGATCGCGGCGAGCGCCGCGTCGCGCGCCTCTTTGACCAGATCGAAGACCGATTGCAGCCGCTCGGGGATGACCTCGCCGGCATAGGCGCCCCAGGCGATATCGGAATAGACATTGCGCTCGCCGGGAAAGCGGGCCCAGAAATCGATCAGCAGCCAGTCACCCCTGCCGATCGGCGACGAGGCGCCGGGGCGCGGCTCGTAGAATACCTGCCCGGAATGTTCGTTGACCTGCACGACGGGCGAACCCTCGCTTTCGAGACCGAGGCGATCGAACTCCGAGACGATGAACTGCTGCAGCTCATATTCGCCGACGCTCTCGCCGCGGCGGATCGCCTGCCGCACGAGGTCGAAGGCCGCATCCTTGATGCCGGCGACGACGACGCAGGCGCGCTTGTGCGAGTCGATCGCATAGTCGTCCCAGGCCGAAGCCGAAACCTGGAAGAGATCGGCCGAGGAGACGAGGTCATAGCCGACATCGCGCAGCCACTCCGCGGTGCCGGCATCGAGGAAGGAGGCCGTCGGCACGGCGCCATCCGGCGAATATTCGACGGCGAGACGCTGTGCGGGGCCGAGCAGGTCGCGCACCAAAGCGCGCATCTCCTCCCAGCCGCGATAGACCCGCTTCTCGACCGCGACGTCGATGAAGAACATCTGGTCGACCGTGTGCAGGACCAGAACCGGCGCGCCTTCCGGGCGGATGACGAGGAAGGCCCGCCGCGTCGGCGTCTTGCTCTCGCCGAGCACGCTCCAGAAGAACAAATTGCTGCCGCGATAGTCATAGAGCAGCCAGGCGTCGATGGCGTTGGCCTGCATGAAGCTTTGGGCGGCGGAAAGGTCGAACATGGCTGCTCCTTGCCGCGCGTCAGCCGCGCCGGTACCGCTTGCCGGGATGGTCGTCGCGCAGCCGCTTCTGGCCGGCGCCGTAGAGGGTCTCGCGTAGCGTCGTGCCGGGATAGGCGGTGCGCATCAGGCCGCGGCGGCGCAGTTCCGGCACGACATGTTTGACCGTGTCGACGAAGGTGTCCGGCCGGATCGCGTAGGTCACGTTGAAGCCGTCGAGATCGGCGATGTCGACCCAGCGCTGCATCTCGTCGGCGATCGTCTTGCCGGAACCGACGAATTTCGGCCCCATGCCACCGACGCCGAGATATTCGGCGATCTGGCGCAATGTCCAGACGCGGTCCGGATCGGCGGCCGAGAACAGCTGCGCCGTGAAATGGGCGGCGTTGGGATTGATTTCGGTGAGTGGCTGGTCGGGATCGAATTTCGACACGTCGAGGCCGAGCGGTCCCGAGAACTGGACCATGGCGCCCTCATAGTCGGCATAGCTCTGCAGCTCCCGGTATTTCGCCTGCGCCTCTTCGTCCGTCTCGGCGGCGACGATCGTCGTGACCGCGAAAGCCTTGATCGAGCGCGGATCGCGGCCGAGCGCAGCGGCGCGGGCGCGGATATTGGCGACGACCGGCGCGATCACTTCCGGCCGTGTGCCATGCACGAAGACGCCCTCGGCATGGGTCGCGGCGAAGTGCTGGCCGCGCGACGACGAACCAGCCTGGAACAGGACCGGCGTCCGTTGTGGCGAGGGCTCGGCAAGGAAGGCGTCGGGCACGGAGAAGTGCCGGCCGTGATGGGCGATCTTGTGCACCTTGGCGGGATCGACATAGACGCCGCGCGCCTTGTCGATCACCACCGCATCATCCTCCCAGGAGCCTTCCCACAGCTTGTAGGCGACCTCGAGGAACTCGTCACCGCGATCATAGCGCTGGTCGTGCGGGATCTGGCTGTCGAGGCCGAGATTGCGCGCGGCGCTTTCGAGATAGGAGGTGACGATGTTCCAGCCGATGCGCCCGTCGCTGGCATGATCGAGGCTCGTCATGCGCCGGGCGAAGGCATAGGGGTGCTCATAGGTGAGCGAGACGGTTGCCGCGAAGCCGATATGCCGCGTCGCCGCCGCCATGGCCGAGATGATCGACAGCGGATCGTTGATCGGAACCTGCGTCGCCGTGCGAAGGGTCGCGTCGGTGCTGCCCTGGTAGAGATCGAAGATGCCGAGGATATCGGCGAGGAAGATCGAATCGAAGCCCGCGCCTTCCAGCATGGTGGCGAGCTCGGTCCAGTAGCGTATGTCCTTGTAGCGGTGCGACTGGTCCTCCGGGTGGCGCCAGAGGCCCGAGGAGATGTTGACCGGCGAGGCGTTCTCGAACGCGTTCAGGTGGATGAGCCGCTCGGCCATTGCGGATTGCTCCTCTTGGGCGCCGATCAGGCGGTGGCCTGCGCATAGCTGCGCGCCACCGCCTCGGCCGCCGCGCCGACATTGACGGCGATGCCGAACCCTTGGAGCGCGGCGCCATAGGCGACGACGGCCGCGACCACGGACGGGAAGGCCGCGCGTGCGCCGGTATGATCGAAGCGCACGAGGCGGTCCTTGATGTCGCCGAAGCCGCGACCGAGCGCGACGCCGAAGCGCCCGGCCGCCGCGATCAGCGCTTCCGCCTCGACACCCGCCGGCACCGGGGCCGCCGTGACGAGCGCGGAGGCCGCGTCGTCATCGCGGATCCAGGGTTCCAGCCCAAGTGCGCGCAGCCCGGCGCGGCTGGCCCGGGCAGCCAGCTGGTGGCGGGCGACGAGGGTCTCGAGCCCCTCCGCCTCGATCCGGTCGATCGCGGCCTCCAGCGCCCAGAATTCGAGCGGCGACGGCGTCCCGGGCAGGACGCCGCGGCCGCGATCGAGCCAGTTTTCCTTCAGCTCCTGCAGCGACAGGATCGAGGGCGAAAAGGACGGCACCTTGCCGATCGCCGCCCAGCCGCGCGCGCTCACGGTTACGGCGGAGAGCCCGACCGGACCGCCCAGCGCCTTTTGCGGCCCGATCGCCGCGATGTCGATGCCGAGCGCATCGATCGCGAGCGGGTGACCGCCGAAGGAGGCGACCGCGTCGACGACGACGAGGGCGCCGGCCGCGCGCGCATCGGCGGCGATCGTCGCGATCGGGTTGAGGGCGCCATTCGCCGCCTCGCCGTGAACGACGGCGACGATGTCGACCGAAGGCAGCGCCGCGATCGCCGCCTTGACCGCGGAGGCCGCGATGGGCTGGCCCGGCTCCGCGACGACGTCCGTGACCGCGACGCCGCCACGGCGCAGCCAGGCGCCGAAATAGGCGCCGTAGGGGCTGGTGATCACATTGATCGCGACGAGGCTAGGGCGGGCGATCGAGGTCGCGATCGCCTCCAGCGACAGGATCGCCTCCGCCTGGATGAAGAGGAGATC
>Ga0209935_1005481_pt1 | contig 10767 bp, 15 predicted proteins | sample ThiBio_1000_plan_2_FD_183958 | JGI IMG/M metagenome (GOLD analysis project Ga0209935, IMG submission 183958) | Wastewater bioreactor microbial communities from Cape Town, South Africa - Thiocy_cont_1000_plan (SPAdes) | ecosystem: Engineered > Bioreactor > Thiocyanate-remediating >... | reverse complement strand
TAAAAGAGTGGCGAGTGCAAAAGAGATTACTTGTGGAAACATGGACTACACCGACTCTTCAGCTCACTCCTCTCCTTTTCCAAATGTGTACCCAGGCCACAAGCAAGACAAAAGGCAGCAAAAGCCCTCCAATGGTACAAAGGAACAGGGCCACCATGTAGTTGTCCTGATACGCTCCGCCAGAAAGCACAGCGCCAACCATACGGGCGAGACTGCCGAGGGATGCCATCCATCCCATGATTCCGCTCTGGCGGGGGAGAGAGGGGGGTCAGCATGCTGTGGACAGAAAACAGGGATAGAACTTACCTGAGGGATGGGCCCAAGCAACTTGGAAAAGCAGGAGAGCATCAAAGCTTGGGTGACCGGGAATCCAAGCGAGAAGATGAACAAGGACCCAATGAAATACTGCGTGATCAACACCTCTCTGCTCTCGCCCGTGCCTCCCCACGGAGTGAATGCCAAAAAGCCCAACACCAATGCAACCAGCCCACCGAACAGGACGGTCTCATCCGAGGTGCGTTTGCACAACGGTTTGTGCAGGAACAGGACCACCAGACCGACTGCATTTAAAGTGGATGTTAGTAACAACACCAGCGGCGCCAACTGCCTGCATGCATGGCAACCCCCCCCTCCCCCAAAACAACAGGCCCAAAGAGCCTACCGATGCCGAATGCGCACGCCGTGCTGCCGAATGTGAATATCCCCCAGTTATATAAGCTCACTGCCATGAGTTGGCTCGTGGTCTCGTATACGGCTACCGCGAGCCGCGCAAAGAACTGTAAAACCACATAGAGCAGGATCCCCACGCCCACGAATGATGCACACCGCATCAGCGTGCGTCGACCCAAGCATGCTGGGTCATCTTCATCAGGCTTCTTCTCTAGATGGAGGGGAAGAGAGAGGGGGGAATATTTGGTGTCACCATCAGAAAAGGGATGTGTCACCCACGTTGTCTCTCCGGCTCGGTCCACATCCAAAATAAGAGCACGATGTTGCCGATGCCAAGCAACATCATGGCATATCCTGGGGTCGTGAAAGCATCGAACTCCACCGTCTCTCCAAGGATATCGATGTTCAGGAATGACATCAGCGCCCCAACCCCTGTTGTGTGTAAGCAAAGAGCCGACCGCCAATTCTGGGGGGGATTGGGTGTCAGCGATTACCAGGGGTGACGGAGTAGCCCGCGAACTGTGCAGCAGTCAGCATAGACATCCAGTGTGTCCTGTCCTCTTTTGTTGTGCTTAAGACGATGTAGCCCCTTGCTAGACCAAGTGTGCCTTGTTGTGGGAAACGCGATGAGGGGCCCGGGGGGGTGCTTCTGGACAGGGGAAGCCCTACCAGACCCAAGACCTACCAACATCCGTGACACCAAGATCAGCCATGCGGATGTTGCTAGCGCGTACAGCACATTTCCTTGTGTTTATTACTTGTTGGCGTCGTCCTCTGCGGTCATCTCCCCCCCCCCTCTCCAAACAAGTTGTTACGTACCCACAACGAACAGGACCATGTTCACGCAGATCGCTTCTCGAAAACTCCGCCTCTCTGCCCAATAGCCAAAAAGAGGGGCTGCCACCAAGCGCCCTGCGGAATACACGCCGTTCACCCAACCCACAAAGGCGCTGCCGGCCCCTGTCTGCACACCACGTTATTGGTTGGTCCGTAAAAATCTCTGAACCTACCGTGTAGATGAAAGGAACGATGGAAGGCACAACGAGTCCTCTGCTTGCATCCCCAAGGAATGCGGAAAACGCAACGCAGAGAAAACAGCCCATCGTTAATGTGGTCGTGCTCCCTTTGTCAAACGACACCTCTTCATGCAGGATTGGACGGGTCTCTTCCTCCTGATTTTATGAGGGAAAAATAAATAAATAAATAAATAAAAATATATTAGTTATTTAACACTTGCCTCTGGGCTCAAAAAGGACCGGAGCGGCTCCCCTTTGGGTTGTTTCTTCTGCATCGTAACTTTCTTTTTCCTACCAATTTTCTCGTCCACCAACAGTCTTTTGTGCAGACAAGTAGCCCGCAGGTGGGCGCTTTTTTTTTTTTTTTTTGTTGCGCACTGCCAGACAGGTGCGGTCATGACTGAAGAGAATGGGTTATGTCAAACTACTGTACGGTACAGAGAACAACTGGGAAGGCAATAGAGCTTGTCAGTACACCAAAGGTGTGTTTTATTGCTCAGTCGTTTGCATTTGTCCAGACAATTGGTAAGGACATGGGAGGCTCCTGAGGGTTGTGTCCGTCGTTACAAGTCGGACATTATAACTTGGTTGTGCACCGGCACACAAGCAGCCACCTACTACATCTCGCAGTCCCAAGGAGATAACAGCAGAACCGTGCAGTCTGGCTGACGAAAAGTTGCAGACCAGCTGGCTATTGGACGGGTGCCTCAGTGCGGTTTGGTTCCGGGAATGCCCCCCAACTTCTCCATGCAAGTGTGATCCTAACCGACTCCATGTTTATTTGGTGTGCTTTCACTTTTCAGCGGGCACCACGATCGAATTTGCTGGTGGCCCTATTATCTTTCAGCCCATGAATGGATACGCCTGCTTCATCTACAAGAATTTGGATTTTCCAGGGAAGTGGCATTACGACTCCACAGCAGGTTATTATCTCCTCCCTCTGACATGGAGTGTACATCCGATCAGCTGGCCCTACTCGCAGCAACTTTTTTACATCTGGGCACCAATTGGTGATTCCCCCAGCCAACCATAAGATCAAGATATCTGTATACGACTCCGCTCTGCATTTCAGCACTGGAAACAATCTTGTTTTACAAAACCTGATGGTCGTTCAGATTTGATAGAGGCTCCTCTCTCTCACCTAATTCCAGTTTCACAGCTCACCCTTTGTTCTGCAGCAAGTAGCCAATGGCATTCAACGGGACAATGGTTGTCAATAATTCTGTTCATGGCCGAAATGGTGTGCAATGAGGCGAGAAAATGGTTGAGGAGGGGTGGTGTGTATCCAATTTACCGAACCCAATATCTAACAGAGTGGCAGGATGATGATCAGGACAAAGTTGGAGCAGAAGCCTGTTGCAAGCAATGTGGGTTTATTGTGAATGAGTATGAAGGAATAAACAAACTGAGTTGGGGATTTATAGTCTCGCTGAAGAGACACTATTCAATTTTAAGTATAGTCCGTCGTGCTTTAAGCCACAGACCCACCATTGCCTGTTCTTCCTCAGAAGACCAGCAAAGACAAGGTGATAAACCTTTTTCTGTGCAACTGCAAATTTCGTCGGTGCATTGCTTGTGGATTGAATTGACTTCTCTGGATACAACTTCAAGATGTAGTGGATTAACACAGAAGGTATGTGGAGGAGGTAAGTTCTGTGGTAGATCCAACAGGAGCTTATCTGTAGTGTGGAGCTTTTGCCAGCCAGATTCACATGTGAGAGCCCTCCAATGCTCTACGACCTCGGTAGTTGGAAACTGGGATTCCAAAAGCCTTGGCTATCACCAAAATAGTGGCTGTTGATATCGCAGAAGTGCAAACGCCTAACCCAGAACACCAAAAGGATGGCCACCTCGATTGGGTGGATTTGGACTGCCAGGTCATAACCTTCGACAGTCATTCAGTGGTATTTGTGTTCCGATAGTTGATTTGTTGACCCGACAGACAGTCGCTCCAGCTCCAGGACGTCTTTGAGCAAAGAGGTCAACTTGAAAGATGCACTCCTTAGCCAACTCATTCCACAGACTCAGAAGGAATTCATTTCGCAAAGTGAGAACTGGAGCATATTGAGTTAAGGCATCCTAATACATACCAAAATTAGTAAGTCACAACATGAAATAGATTGAAACTCTATCAAAATGGGATGTACTTTTAAGGAAACATAGATGTAACGACAGAGGGTGATGGATAAAAAAGCAGTGGCGGAAAATTCTTGTTCTTCCTTTGGTGGAGCAAGGGCTTCAAGAGGTGGTAATAACTAATGAAAAGGCACCACCACAACCAATTCTGTAGTTGAGTTCTTTTCTTCCTCCTGCTCTTCTATCGCAATTAATGTGTTGATTTGTGATGTTGGTGGCGGTGTTGGCTTAATTAGTCGCTAATACTCACAAGACTTCCAAGAGCAACCAAGTTTCCATTTGGGCCTTGATTTCTTCTTCAGAGACTCCATTGATGGGGAAGAGTCAGTTGCTGTAGTTGTAAGAGATAGAGAAAAACAGAAAATACTCACCTTACATAATATTCCTTCTCCAATCCATCTTTTCACCTATTACTGAGTACTGCAGACCCTCCTGAATGGTGGGGCCGCTTCTTGGTTATCATTCGCCACTGTTTTGCTGTTCACTCCGCAAACATGAAACAGGTAAGTAAGATAAAGACATGGAACTTTCTTAATTCCGAAAGTTCCCTCTCTATAATTGGGTTAGGAGAGTTTTGGGAACATTCAGAAGGGAAAATTGGCCACTGGAAAGGTCGGAGAATCGAGAATGTAGACAACCAAGAGTCTTGATGATCTTGATGTCGTGATACCCTCTGTCAAGGTCAACAGTGGTGAGTGGTTGGAATGATCCCAGCCAACTGACATAGTTTGATGAGTTGAGGGCTGTGGATAACTTTGGTGAGGAAGTCGGCAACCATGAGTTGTGTAAGTGGAGTTGGCATTGACATGAATCTTGCCAGGCCTGTGCTGATCTGCCCCTCCTGTTGGAGCAGTGTGCAGCGTCATGATGATACCAACCTTTGCAGTTGTTGCAATAGGTCCACTTGCCGGATTGACAGGGTCGATGCTGATGATTCTTCCCTTAAGAGTGGTGGTTGCTGCCCCCTGTGTTGTGATGTCGCTGTTGCTTAGAAAACAAAGAAACAGTGGTATTTGCGTTCTCTGATACTCCCCCTCAATAATTGGCATCATACAGGGTCCCAATTGTAGGCCAGAAGTCATGACCTGTGCTCTTCCTCAATGACACTGGCTAACTGTTGGGCACGGCAGTGAAGGCTTCTTGGGTTTTATAACCACTAATTAAGGGTACCTAAGGGATCAAGCGACTTAATGAAACAGGAATTCAGAAAAGTTGAAGTGTTTTCTTTGCAATGGAATTGGGACAAAATTCTGCCATCACCAGAACTTGAACTCACGCACTAAGGCCTATAATCTATCACAGAAGTGCAAATGCCTAATTCAAAACACTAAAAGGGTAGCCCCCTCTTAAAATCAATACCACTCGGGTGGAATTGATAATTCTGCCATCGCCAGAAATCAAACCCACACACTAAGGCCCATAACTTATCGTAGAAGTGCAAACACCTAATCCAGAACACCAAAAGGGTAGCCCAATAGCCACCCTGAATTGAGTGAGTTTGATCTGCCTAGTTATAACCATAGACAACCATTCAGTGGTATTTGTGTTCTCTAATAGATGCATAGTCTGCTTCAACTCTGCCTATAAATTCATGCCCTCCGTTGGCGAAAGACAAAGAAGCTTAGACATCATGTGCGTCATGTGGCATAGCAAAAAAAAAGGAAACCTATCCGTGTTGCTGGTGCAAGGATGCTCAAGTGTGTTGGCAGACCCAGACTTTGATTGCTATGCTGAAACGGGCTTGTTTTTTGATCAATTCCTTTCTATCTTCGAACAAACTAAAGAAGAGTTGAGGAAAGCAAGAATCGGTCAAAAGGCAACAACAGTTTCCTTAGCATGTGATGTACACCTTTTACTGCTTTTGAACTTCATGCGAGAGGGTGGCACCTATCGGTGAGTTGCTCAGCACTTTCAAGTTTCTCGATCTTTTATTTGCCGTGAAATCCACCATGGTGGGCCAGTTCTCTGCGCATCACTTTTAATTATTTCTTGGCTGCTGTGCTGGGATGAGCACTTTGAATTCGAAAATGTTTTGGCTGCCATAGATTGTACATCACATTTTCGTGAGCGCACCCACCCAAAACAAGCAGAATTCTATCGAGGGGACAAACACGCATTCTTTTGGAATGCTCAAGTTGTCATATCTCTTTCTGGTAACATTCTGAATGTTCAACTTCTTATGGGGCACAACAACGATCAAGGTTCTTTCAACAAAACAGCAATGGGGGAGATGTTAGAAAGATTGGCCCTTTTTTGGCTCGCAGATAGTGGGTATCATCATCGCTTGATACGACCAACAGACGAAAAAGGGGCAATTTGGAATAACAAACAAAAGGGGCTGCGTAGTATTGTTGAGGTTACCATTGGGATATGGCCAAAAACTGGGTTTTTGCAGCGAAAACGGTTCGTCTTTCACCCGAACTTCATGCCGCATTTCTTATTGCAATCTACGAGCTAACACAACTCCACCTTCTTGAGTTTCCCATACGATTTGTGTTGTAAGTGTGAAGACAAAAAAATAAACATGCTTTTTGCAACGGTTTGGTGGTTAACTTTCTTGGCGCAAGTCCCCAACTCCGGGGTTTACTTCCTACTTCCCGCGTTTGAATTTTCCTCAATAGGCGGCACGCCGTTTTTGCAGCCCTGGGTCAAGTTACCCGAATTTGGGCCGGTTTCAGAGAAAAAATGGGCAAAGTTTGGCCCACTGTGGATCTCTCCCCGGGGTTTGAAGCTAGCGATCGTCCAATTCATAGCGATAAAAATGGAGCCCATTTTGCCCAATCTTGGCCGCCCATACAACATAAAACTTACTTTAGCGTGAAACAACAACAACAAATAACAAACTACCGGCGAGCATTGCAGCGGGAATGTTGGCCTTGGGATGAGATAGGGTTGTCGGTAGAGGGAGGCTGGGTTCCACCCGAAGCTGGGAGAGTAGTGAACAACAAGGTGCAAGATTCAGCTATATTTTGGGCAAGGAAATCTTGTCGCCAAAGAACTCGGCGCATTGTGGATCGGAAAGGCACTTGACTCGAGCTCGGGAAGTAGCCTGTTATCCCAACGTTTGATAATAATTCGCTAGCGCACAAAAGAGAAACGCGGTGTAGAACCTACCAATTTTCTTCGTGCCGCGAATTAAAACGTACTTCCAAGCGCGGGAGTAGCGAGAAGAGCGGCGAGTTAAGGTAGCCGGGACTGTTACGGGGTACCCGGATTTTTCCTGGATAACAGGCTATTGTTTCGCGCGTGGAAATTCAAACAACCAATCCCTTTGATTGATTTACCGGGAAAAATCCGGGTACCCCGTAACAGTCCCGGCTACCTTAAGCGTGTCCTTTTTCCTCGCTATCAAAAGAAAAATCCGCATCACGGCGATACCAACAACCCCCATGCCTGTGGTTCAATCAGGAAGAACCTGAGACTCAGTTGGCGAATCTTGAACAGTTCTTGCCCATCTTCGTCTTCCAAAAAAAAACCAACCCCCGCCACTGCCGTGTACGACCGTCGGACACAGAAAGAGAAGGAGAAAGAAATCGAGGAAGTTTAGATATTGTTGGCAACAACCTCTACATCGTAGTGGTTAAGTTCACGAAGCCCACTTTCTGTCCAAAGGGTGTTAAGAGGCCAAGGGGGAACATTGTGGTAGATTGGGGTGCAATGTGCTTTCTGGACATCGGTGCACCTACCGTGGTCGGCAAGTTGGCAAGCAATTATTTCCTCGGTTTTACTTTTGTAAGGAACTCGGGCGGAAGGACGAAAATTGCATGCTTGTTGCCAAACATCCCATAAAAAAGCCGACCGTTGCAGTTTTTTTTTCAAACTCTCCCATGAGAAGATAACAAGAACAACACCACCAAATAGCATCAGAAAAATGGGACAACACAACTCGCACGCAGTCCTACAAGAGAACACCATCATCTCAAAGACCAAACAACTCAACATTTCCGAAGAAGATCTACAGAGGCTACAGCAGAGGGTGTGTGAAGAATATCCGTTTGTCGCTACCGTCTACGAGTCAGTGGTTGTAACGGACATCACATTGTACGCATGCTTTTGTTTGTGTGCCCCGAGCTCTTACTCTCACCTCTTCGGAACATGTTAGACCTGATAACCCGATCGTATTTTGCAACGACAACTTCCAGCGCATGACCTTGTATTCTCGTGAGGAGATCATCGGCAAAAATTGTCGTTTCCTGCAAGGAAAGTACACCAGCAAAGCAGCAATAGCAAAGATCAGAAACGCCATCGAGACGGGAAGAGAAGTAGATGTGCAACTGCTCAACTACAGAAAGGACGGAACTCCTTTTTGGAACAACTTTTTATTGCTGCCAGTACACAGGAAGAAGGGAAGCAAGAAAGTGACCCACTTCATTGCCATTCAAAAGGTCTTTTTGGGTTTGGGGGGGGGGAAGACCTTTCTGTTTTCCGGAATCTCACAAGATTTGTTTATCAGGACGTGACTATCTTGAAACAGGGACAGAAGGATCCTGCAAGATGGGGACCCAAAGAATTGGCCCTGTTTATGACCTACCTTGAGCCTCTTCAAGGCTATACACCAGCAGTGGGCGAGAGGAACATTGTGGACCTGATCATCGAAAAGAAGATCTCGGGAGCCCGCTTCCTCGCATCGTCAAAGCAAGATTGGAAACGCTGGGGAGTCACGAGCGAGCCGGTCACCCAGATCCTTTTGGATGCCATCAAGGTGCTGCAACAAGATAAGAAGAAGGCAGTGCGAATCTTGCTGAAGGAAGAAAGGAATGAAGACTCGCATTCAGATTCGGACAAGGAGGGGGAAATAACCGTTCTTCCAGGCACGGAGTTTGCCGGACCCACTGCCAGTGTGGACGTAACTCAGCCCCGTCAACTCAAGTTCTGGACCCAACAACCAAGTACGTGCCATTCCTTCCAATCATAGCCTAACACAAGGTATCAGCCTTCGCCGTGACTTGTGTGAAGTTTTATTACAAGAAGCACGTTGATATCCGCAACTATCCGAAGACCCTCACCCACGAGCAGTTGCTGGCTCATGTGGGAGAGTTGTATCCTGCCACTCTTGAGAAGAAAAAGGGGTTGTCCTCCGGGTGAAAACTAACGACGGGGAACTCACCGCCATTTCCAACGACGAAGAATTGCAGAGAATCAAAGCCCTGTATGCTGGCAGGACTTTGAATGTGTACTTGAAGAGATGAACAACAAAACCAAAAAAAAAAAAAAACCAACCTACTTTCCACCCTTTCTTCAGTTTCTGTTCGCGTTTGCGTTTACTGATTTTGGCCTTCTGGTGCTGAAAAAAGATTGCGGCTCAACTTTTCGAAAAGGGCAAATCGAGTTACAAGTAATAATTACCAAACAATAACCATAACGTCACCTCGAGAAGGTTCCATCCGAGAGTGCGCCATGAATTTGTAATGCCCACGCAAGACTGACGGGATTTGTTCCGCAGCGGATAAAGTGAAACTTCATCCCCAGAAGTAGTTATTGTGGCGAAAAAGAAGGATGGGAAACAATCCCACCACAAAGAAAGCAGGAGGGGGGTTGTCTCAGGTAAATTCGAACAGACATTTGCGCTGGGGTAACCTGAGAGACTTTAGCTCAGGCAAAGGGAAGCACAAGTACAAAACCGCTGAAGATCTAGGCAGGCAGATCCTCTTTGAGTATCCTTTCCTGAAAAGCATGTCTTCACAGGCCGAAACCGTGATGTCGGGAGGTGGGTCCGTGGTCGTCACCGATTACTGTTCCCCTGACCAGGTCATCGTCTGGGTCAGCGATGGCTTCGAATTGCTCACCCTTTACTCCCGCGAAGATGTCGTGGGTACCAACTGTCGTTTCCTGCAAGGTCCTGATACCTCCCCAGACGATGTTGCGAGGTACTTTACCTTCCTTTTTAAAGTGTTTTTTTTTTTTAAAGTGTACCGCAACAACAAGCATTCGGACGGCCGTTCGATCTGGTGAAGAGATACAAATAGTGTTGCTGAACTATCGCAAGGACGGAACAGCGTTTTGGAATAACCTGCGATTGTTGCCAGTGCACGGGCCGGGCAAGATCGCAGGGACTATCTTCAACTACGTCGGTTTCCTGGCGAATATCGGCGAGTTTCATCACCTGGCCAAGGGAAGCATTTTTGAGTGGTCGAGTCCGGAGGTTGACGTCTGGCTGCGGAGGCAGAAATATGGAATTCATGCTCGCACCCTTCGTGCAGAGGGTGTTGACGGAGAGATGCTGGCCAACATGGATATGGACGCCCTGAGCGAAACGCTTTTTCCCGGCCGCAAGGATTCTTTCATGCATTGTTTGATCTCAGCAGATACGGAGGCCATCTATTCTCTTGTCTGCAAACAGAAGACAGCGGCGCTTTCCTACGAAGGGCAAAATATCTCCCCTCGCCCAAGTACTCCTACTCCTTCATCCTCCTCTTCCGATCTCTCATTGGGGGAAGAAGATTCAGAGGAATATCAACGAGAGAAGAACGAGAGAAGCATGCATTCACATATGAAGCGAGGAAGCTGGCTATTCTGTGAATATATTCCCTTCTCCCCTCAAGCTTAAGATGTGTTCTGACTGTTGCGCAGCCGAGGATTCGGGTGTTGGGGAGAACAACCTGGTAAGCAAAAATGCATCTGACGAGAGCGAGTTGCAACCAATTGTGCCTCGACTCGGACTTCCGCCATGTCTCCGGCAACAAGAAAAGCGGACTGTGGCAATTAAGTATATCTTCCAGGACCGAGAGGCCGTTGTGGTTCTTGTTTCCTTGTGGGTACCCTTCGTGGACTTTCAGCAGGAGATAGCTATCGCTTGTGGTGTGCCTGAATGGCAACTCGATGATCTGGAGAGCGAGATTGCTGAACGCAAGAGGCCCTGAGGAGGTGGCGTCTCCCCGCAGTCCAACGTCGACCAGTAGGCCGGTTCTTTCGCAAGGAAGTCCCCAATCCACCCTCACAGCCACGA
>Ga0209935_1005479_pt1 | contig 10768 bp, 8 predicted proteins | sample ThiBio_1000_plan_2_FD_183958 | JGI IMG/M metagenome (GOLD analysis project Ga0209935, IMG submission 183958) | Wastewater bioreactor microbial communities from Cape Town, South Africa - Thiocy_cont_1000_plan (SPAdes) | ecosystem: Engineered > Bioreactor > Thiocyanate-remediating >... | reverse complement strand
TATATGAATTTTTTCTCAATAAAATATGATATAGTATGTTCGAATCTATATACTTATGAACTTTTTCGGATGAAAATAAGTCAATAACCAAAAAAAAATTGCAAAAAAATGCAAAAAAGCAAGGTGACCCTATAATTTTTCACAGCACTGTATATTCATATACTTTTAACATCTTAATCATCATTATTGAAAATAATGGTGCTGCTTCTTTTTGCCTTTTGAATGTATTTTCGACATAAAAAACATATAAAGCAAATTGCGCCTATCCGCCATCTACCGGTAGCTTCGCCATTAGTTGTACTAGATTCAGTCAAACAATAGCTACTGCATCCTGTATCTTCTTCATGACAGAAAACAAGATGTTCCAAAAATTAATTTTTGAATGTGATAACACAAACATGTATCAATCATTACAACCGACGAAGACGAACTATGAATCATTTTTCTTAACTTGACAATAAATAATCGTAATACACGTAATTGCATCATCAAATTGCAAAGAAAAAAAAATGAAAACACAACTCTAACTTTTTAACTTTTAATTGCATATACGAGTCATGTCTGTTGAATCAATACTTCTTCCAAAAATTATTGCAAATTTATCCTGGTCAGAAGCTCGTGAACTTTTGCAAACCAAATACGATCTGTCAATTGATGAAACAGACAAATTATTCTGTGCAAAATATATTCATGATAGTCGATTGTGGACTCGAGGAACAGACGAACAAAAACTCATGTTAACACAAAATCGTGGTACAATCTATGAAAAATTACCTCCCTATCGTTTAATTTGTTTACCATTCTATAAATTCTGGAATTACAATGAACCTCAAGCAGCTACGAAACATGCTAATTGGACATTGTTTACTGAAAAATTAGACGGTACCTTTTTCAAAGTCTACTATTATGACAATCAATGGCATGTGAGTAGTAATAGTCGAATTGACATAAAACAATATCGAGAAAAATATCAACGATCTGGAAAAACAAATGACCAACTCTGGCAAGAAGCAGCACTTGCAGTCAATCTTGATTATTCGAAATTAAATCCGACATATGCTTATTTTTTCGAACGTGTTCATCCTGATTATCGAATTGTTATACAATATACCGAACCTAAGTTATACCATATAGGCACTCGGAATATGTTAACATTAGAAGAATTAGAAATTGATATTGGCGTACCAAAACCACGTTCATTTGATTTTATGAATTTAAAACAATGTTTCGAATATGTTTCGAATATGAGTTTTATGTCTGGTGAAGGTATTGTTGCATGTGATCGACTTACATACGATCGAATAAAAATCAAAAGTCCATCGTATTTAATTGCACATTGTCGTACGACGGGAGTTGATTTTGAGAATAAAGATGAATATTTCTGTTTGACTATTTGGCTGTTTGGTGAAAAACAAGAATATTTAAATTATTTTCCTGAATATATTTCAACTTATAATCAAATTGAAAGACAACTCGAAGAAATTCTTATACCAAAACTCATCGATGAATTCAATGAAATCGATCATAGAGAAAATCGAGAATTTTTCAATCGATTAAATCTCAAATATCCTTCAACAGGTAAACCCGAACAAGATCGTAAACGATTAATATTCACCAAGCTCTATCAACAACAATCAGATGATTATGAAGACAAACGTGATAGTTTAAGAAAAATTCTTAGACAAAGAAATTTTGATAATAATCAAAAATTTATCTTTGAAAAATATCTTCGTTTATTGAAAAAAAAAGATGATGAATAGAAAAGTGCAAATATATCATGTTACTATCTTATCATTCGTTTGCATTTCATTTTTTGCTTCTTCATACTATAATCGAAAAGAAAAATAGATGGTTTGCGAAAGAATAATCTTAGATTGCGATCCTGGTGTCGATGATTCGATCGCTATTCTTCTTGCTTTAGCATCACCAGATAAAATTCAAATCGATGGAATAACGATTGTAATGGGCAATCACAATGACATCGATCTACTTGCTAGTAATGCCTGTCTGTTATTACAAATGTGTGACATGAGTTCAAAGATTCCTGTCGTTAAAGGTGCAAGTAAACCAATTGCATATGCATACGATGGTTATTCAGGTATTGAAGTACATTCAAAAAATGGCCTAGGAAATATTGAACATCCTGTTCAAAATCTAAATCGTACACCATTGGAGAAATACAAAGGATCAAGTGCAGCACAATTTATGGTTCAACATGTTCTTGCTAATCCCGGTGAAATAACCATATGTGCTGTTGGACCGTTGACAAACGTCGCCCTAGCTGCAGCTATTGGTGGAAGGGAATTTGTTCGATCAGTGAAACGGGTCGTAATTATGGGCGGTTCAGTTGAAGGCATAGGAAATAAAACAGCTGCAGCTGAAGCAAACATTGCCAATGATCCTCATGCTGCACGAATTGTCTTCGATGCATTTAGTGATATAACAATGGCTGGCTTGAATTGTACACATCAACTTCCGTTAACTGATGAAATACGTGAAAAAATTCGGCAACTGAATTCAATTGGCCAATTTTGTTATGATATAACTATTCATTATACGAATCTGTTACGTTCATGGAAGAGTCCACCATCATTTCATGATCCGACAGCTATTATGTATTTGATTCGACCTGATCTATTCGAAGGACAACGTGCTTGCATTGATGTTGAAGACGTAGGTCGATTAACATCAGGTCAAACCGTAGCCGATTGGATCGGTCGATGGAAAAGACCATTGCAAACGTTCGTATTAATGAAAGTCGATCGAGAGGGATTCGAAAAAGAATTATTAGATCGATTAGCACGATTAACTATGTTCAAACCACATTCAAAACAAGAATTAATTGAAGCAGAAAAACAAATTGAAGAATCAGAAAATTAATTATATAAAAAAAAAGAAAAGAAAATTACAATGCTATAGTTATAGGTTATGCAAAAATGATTTCATTGCTGTGTTTCTGCTAGTTTCTTTTGTAAATCAACAAATTGTAAGGCTAATTCTTCGACCGTTTGTTTCAATGGAATATAAGTTATATTCAATTCTTGTTGTGCTTTTGAACTATCGATATCATAATGATCGGGCACTTGTTGACCTGGTGTACCCGTTGGTGTTTGACTTTTAATACTATCAGGAATCACTGTACTTTCATTGACAATATCGAGAACAGCTTGTTGACTAAAAGTTCCTGCCGAGACTACGTATCGTTCATTTCTATCTCGTAGTAATTCTAAAGCGGCAATATGTGCAGCAGCAACATCTCGGCCATCGATTGCCACTGGTACACGTGTTTCAGGTACGACACCATCTTTACCACTGCTTAGCAAAGTCCATATGGCAGCATTGGATGTATTTAAATCATCTAACGATTTAAAACCACCGACACGTGGACCGATAACAATCGGTGCACAGACTGTCGCAATTGTAAAAGCCGGATTTTCATTTTTAAGAAAATCCCAGGCAGCTCGTTCGGCGCATACTTTCGATGCACGATAAGCCGTTACGGGATTATCTTTTGCAGCGACGCCATCTTCGTAAGACAATGGACACCAATCTTTTTCCGTGTACGAATAACCCGGTCGAAATCCATGAGCAGGATCGAATACGGCGGCAAATGACGATGTAATAACGATTCGTTTGATTGGATTGTTGTTTGCTTGATTGTATTTATGTGCGGCTTGTAAAACTCCCAAAGTGCCTTGTACGGCTGGTTTGAGTAGATCTTTTTCGGGATCGGTTACTTTGAAATGAAATGGCGAAGCAACATGAATAATACCGTCGACACCTTGAACAGCCTCGTCGAATGAATCCGTAGCTATATCATTGACATAGACAAACGATAGTTGAGCACGATTTTCTTGTGCTATGCCATCTAAAACTTGAGCTTCTCGTGCAGCTGATCGAACTGTTCCACGAACTTGATATCCTTTTTCAACTAGATATTTAACAATCCAAGCGCCAATGTACGAATTAGCACCAGTAACGAGAATAGTTTGAACCATGACACTGCAAAAAAATCTACAACAACAACAACAGAAAATTTAAAAAGAAAATAGAAGAATGCTATTTGAATAATTTCGTTTGTTGTTTTATATCTACGATAACGTTTTGTCCCCACACTGTTTATCTATGCTGTAAAATTGCTTGTGCAAATGCATGACCTTTATCGGGTGCATAGTGTAAAAAAAGACCGGGTTCGATTAATTCTAATTCCATAATTGATAGAACATTCGTTTTGTCATTACGAACCATATCAATACGTGCATAAATCGGCTGTTCAGGACAAGCAGCCATTGTTATTTGTACTAATGAGCGAATTTCAGGTGGAATAGGTTCGACTGCACTGCTTACACCACCGTATTCTTTTTGTACACGAAAATCATCTTGATGTGGAACTTTTCTCACGGCATGACTAACTTTACCATTGAAAATAAGTACAGATATTTCACCTTCGTGAGAAATACTCGACATAAATGGTTGAATCATCATACGTTCATTGGTATCTATGTTATTTGATATTAATGCTAAATCATCACGTTCAATTGAGATACGAAAAGTATTTCGACTGCTAGCAGATATCACAGGTTTGACAACAAGTTCAGTGCGATTAAAATGAGTTGCAGCATTAGCCAATGTCGTTTCATTTACTTTATCAACATATAAAGTTGGAACAATCGGTACACCCTGTGTTTCTAAATCTTGTAAATAAGTTTTATATGTATTCCATTTGAGCAATGATTTAGAATTAATTAAACGAATATGATCTGGCCAAGCATCAAGCCATGCATTCCATCGGTCAGGTACACAATCATAACCCCATGCTAAATTCGCTACATAAATAGATGACGAAGGATTGTTCGAATCAGGACATTTCGACCAAGGTGCTGATATGGCACGAACACCTAACTTTTCAAAAATTGGAATCAATGTTGGATAATAAGTTTGCCAACCGTTTGAATTATTTTCATCGTTTGAATCAGATATTAAAATCACGACTGTTGGCATCACATTTTCGTTTGAATTAGACATGTTTTGAAGATAGTGAATTATACCTTTTTTTTTATTTGTTGCTTGTGCATCCAATCGGTTCGACTGTTTACTTCTGTCGCTGGATTCAGGTCATCATTCAATTGAAATTCAATATCCTGAAATGGTAACAATCTTCTTATTGGATTCTCATGTATCATCGACTGATGAGAATAAATATTGTGGCTGTTACAATCACAGTTTAGATACATACATTTTTTTATACTTGTTCATGTAGAAATATGAGAAGGCATTTGCTAATCTTATCTTGATCATTCTATTCGATTCTAAACTTGATGTCGATACGTTCGTTTACATTCGTTATTTTATTTGTACTGCCAATCTTTCATCGATGTAATATATAAGTCAGCCTGTATATGATAATTATTAATTTTTTTTCGTATTTTTAATAAAAATAGTTGATGGTAATGATTCAGTTAATTTTCATGATGTTAGTCGTCTTGAAATAGTTCGTATTACTCGTGTTATTCGAATTCATAACATTGATGAGATTCGTCAAGCTATCAATGAAGCTCGTGCGAATAACTTGAAAATTTCCTTAGCTGGTGTACGTCATAGTCAAGGTGGACAGTCCTATGTTACCAATGGTATCGTTCTCGATATGACGAGCTATTCTCGTGTATTACATCTCAATTCATCGACTCGTATCATCACGGTAGAAAGTGGTGCTACTTGGGAACATGTTCAAGCAGCTGCTAATCAAGTCAATCTTGCTGTCGAAGTTATGCAATCATCGAATATCTTTACAATCGGTGGTTCATTGAGTGTCAATGCTCATGGACGAGATCCACATTATGGTTCGATGATTGACTCAACAGTAGGCTTTCGTCTGTTGACATACGATGGCATAGTAAAAAATGTATCGAGACAAGAAAATTCTCAACTATTCGATTTAGTTATTGGCGGTTACGGGTAGATGAAATCTACGTATTTCTATTGAGTAATTATTATTGATTATATAATGAATATTTCTAGACTATTTGGCGTAATTCTTGACGTTGATATTCATCTCACTGAAAATGCATACTACGAAAAACGAGTTCATACATTAAATTGGCGTGATTATCCTCGTTATTTTCTCGATCATGTCAAATCAAATCCGGCAATTGGTCTACATTTTGCGTGGCCAAGTATTGATCCTAAGAAATTATTCGATGAAATATTTGTAGCCGATTTTCATGCGATGAATACGACAGATAAACGCCGATCGAAAGTCGACAAATTTCTCTACAAAGAAAAGTTCATTACATTGAATCGTTTTGCATTGGACGTGTCACGTCGAACAAATTGGGGCAAAAAATTACGTTGGAAATTGCAAAAACTCGCATAAAGTCGTCCAGCAGCTCGATACATATCGAGAAATAATGCTATGCGACCTGAAGTTCTCTTTTTAGAACATCATGCACCGACTGATACAGATCTATTACAGGAATATTATTTTCCAATCGAACATTGTAAAAGTCATTATTAATTAATATTAGAAGTTTGAACAAAAAAATTTATTTGATTTAGATGAACGATTTTTTAATGGTCTCAGAGAAAATGTTAAACGTAATAATATCAATCTTTTATCGCTTACTATTCGTTTTGTTCCAGCTGCTCGAGAACCATTTCTTCGTTATGCACGAGATCATAATGATTCATTCGCTGTTGTTCTTTATTTCAATCAAAAACTAAATGATATTCATAGAAAACAAATTATTGAATGGACACATCGTATGATTGAATTAGTTCTTCGTCTTGGCGGTACGTATTATTTGCCTTATCAACGATATCCTACTCAAAAACAATTGATACAAGCCTATCCACAAATAAAACAATTCTTTAAATTCAAACAACATTACGATCCTGATTCACTCTTCGAAAATAATTGGTACAATGAATACAAATAAAAATACAATTGTTTTTTCGTCAATGTGATGCATCAGTAACATAAATAAATCGTTGATAAACGGGTCGATGCCTTTTCATCTTGCGTTTTACTTTGACTTTTGCTAGATCTATACCAAAGCAATACTTAAGAATATCCATCGTTACAATATAAGCTACAGTAGCGAGTATAAAAATGATAGCAACGAATGCAATTGATTTTGCAAGAATTCTCCAAATTTTTATTTTCGTGCTCACATTTTCACAATATTGACCAGAATAATTGTCGTCAAGACACAGACATGTATAATTCAAAAGTGACGTTCGACATACACCATTATTTTGACAAGCAATATTTTTACAATAACTAATCATTAATTCACAATATTTACCTGTCCATCCTGGTTGATATATGCATTCAAATGTTGTATTCGATGTTTGATTACATAATCCTAGAGAAAATAACAAAGAAAATACGTATATTCAAAACTTGAGGGTCTACATATGTAGTGTACCGTTATTCCAACAAGTATATGGCTTGCAGATTTGATGATCGTATTGACAAACAAAACCAAATCGACTGCTATTACTGTTAATACATACACCTTGGTTTTGACAGGGAATAAGTAAACTGCATGCACTAAATGTATAAGTATTGTAATTGACAGATGAAAAAGACGAAGAAGTAAATGATATTGATTGTTGAGTAGTAACTTCATCTAGATAAAATCATCTTCTAATATTGAGATTGAGACACATGTTTGTAAACTTACCGCATAAAATTGATAAGGAAAGAAATTTTTGAATTCGATGATTGACTTCATCGGCAACATAGAGATTACCAAGAGTGTCAAAATATATTCCTCTTGGCTCAGATAATCGATCATTTTCAGAGCCAGACATATTCAAACATCCAACAATACATCGAAAACCATGCTGATCTGATCCAATAATTCGATTATTACCAGTATCAGCAATAAAAATGTATTTATTTCCGTCTAATATAACACCCGATGGTCTATAAAGTGTGATTGTTGACAGTGATAATGCACCTCCAGCAACTGTAATTCCTTCGGATTGTCCCAAGTGAAAGCATTGAATTCGATGATTGCTATAATCTGCTACGTATAAATCGAAGTTGATGTCAACAAAAATTCCATTAGGATCATGTAACATCGTAGAATTAGAACCTGCAGAACCTGTTCCAGCAGCAATTATCATTATTGTTGAATTATCATCTAACCATTTCTTATAAACACAATGAGCAGTATCAACTGCACAATATAGATTATTACTAATATCAATAAAAAGTCCTTGACAATTACTGGGAACAGACATAACTACAGTACTGGTATTTGTATTCGATGTAAATTTATCTATTCGACGATTTATGAGACCATTATCAACATAAATGTCGTCATTCATTAGAGCAAAAATTGATTTTGTCGATGATATATTACCATTGAGTGTTATAAGAGTAGTTATGACGCTATTATTAAACCAAATTGAAAGTTGACCATTTTTCGTATGAACCATATAGATGATATTATTCGTATTAATAAATATTCCACGAGGATTGAGACCAACTATACTTTCATTAGCAAACGTAGTAGCGTTTGATTGCCAACTTATGTTCGAACAGAATTTGGGCTGATTATATGACAGAAAATTGCTGAGATTATTGTTTAAACGAAGAAATTTTTGAATACGATTATTATTCTGATCGACAACAAAAATATTTCCATAACTATCGAATGCCATCGTTGTTGGATTGTACAATTCATTCGATGCTGAGCCGTATGTACCATTACATCCTGCTATACATCGAAAACCATTCATTCCTGAAGCAACAATACGATGTTTTCCAAAATCGACTATAAATATATTCTTGTCTTTATCGAGTACGATGTCAGTTGGATAATCGAGAGTAATTGTCACATTCGCCGATGAATATCCAGCTACAGTAATTGCACTCGATGCTCCTGATCGAAATAATTGTATTCGACCATTTTGTGAATCTGCTACGTATAAATCGAAGTTCTCATCGACAAATATTCCAGTCGGTTGACGAAGAGTAGTCGATGTAGAACCATCACAACCTGTACCAGCAACTATAGTCAATATATTTGAGGTACTACTTAATGATTTAGTGACAATTTTAGGACGATAATGAATCGAACAGTACAATGTATTATTGATGTCAACAAAAAGATCATAACAACCATCTTCCATATACATAACAATTGCACTTGTATTTGTATTTAATGATAACTGATTGACTTGAAATTGAGGTTGTCGATTATCAGTCAAAATATCACCATGAAAAGTAACAAATATAGATTTCGGAGATTTAAGTTTCCCATAAATCGTTGCGATTGGATTGATGCTATTATTCATCCAGATTTGAATACGACTATTTGTTTGATCGGCAACATAGATCGTATCATTTATATCAATAAAAATACCGCCAGGACGCAATCCAATTATATTGATATCAGCGAAAGTTATTGCAGTCGTACTCCAAACGGTATACGGGTCAAACTTTGGTTGATTATATGAGATATTATTCGATGCATCAACTGCGATTAATTCTGAGTTAAAGTTATTATTTGAGAGTAAATGAGATGACGGTATCGTCTGACAAGAGTTTGTCATCAAAGAAAATTTTTGTATTCGGTGATTATTATCATCAGCAACAAATATGTTGCCGAAACTATCGAAGCTCATCGATCGTGGAATTCTTAATTGATTAGGCAGCGAACCAATACCATTGCCTCCAACTAAACATTCAAATCCATTTGGCCCACTTCTAATAATGCGACTGCCGTCATATTCCACAATAAAAAGATATTTATTATCATCCAAAACAATGCTCGTTGGTCGGTTCAATAGAATCGTTTGATTTAAAGACCCACTTCCTGCTACTGTAATTGCTTGAGATTGTCCTGATTGAAACAACTGAATCCTGTTGTTCGCTGTATCTGCTACGTATAAGTCAAAATTTGTATCGACAAATATATCATTTGGAGCATTTAACGTGTACGAAGTTGAATCAGCAACACCTGTACCAGCAATAATTTTGACTGAATTAGAAGATTTCTTTATAATTCGATGTTCTCCACTCATTGAACAATAAATACTATTGTCAATATCGATAAATACATCGTAACATATTGAAGAACATTCAAAAACGACAACATAACTTGACATATTTGACATCACTTTTCCTACAGCATTATAAGTTGAATTTATCTCAAAACTAAAGAATAAACTATTGTCTTCTGCTGCGAAGGTACTAAAAATTCTAGTTGAATTGATTATAATCCTGTCTGTCAACGTGAGACTTGCATTAACCCATACGAGAATAGTACCAGCATCTCGATTTGGTACATAAATATCATTATTTGTTGTGATGAATATATCCCAAGGATAGTTGCCAATTGTACTGCTACTTGCAAATGTAGTACCATTAGAATTCCATGTTGCATTTGAACAAAATCTTGGTTGATTGAATGATAAACCAAACAAAGGTTCAATAAATATCAGAATAAACCATATTGTTAAATTAGTTATCGAGTGCATCGTTTTCTTTTTGATTCAACCGATTAAACGCCATCAGAGCTGGGCAACTCAATTCAAAAAATGACCAATTCAACTCAACTCAATTCAATTCATTATACGAATTGAGTTGAATTGAAAAAAAAAATTGGATGTTCAAACAGAATCGAGTTGAATTGATAATTCTCTTTGTAATGACTGAATTTGAATCGAATTGAGTCGGACAAAACTTGTAAAGATGATAGAATTGAGTTGAATTGAATTGAGAAAAATTCCAAAAGTCAATGAATTGAATTGA
>Ga0209935_1005478_pt1 | contig 10768 bp, 10 predicted proteins | sample ThiBio_1000_plan_2_FD_183958 | JGI IMG/M metagenome (GOLD analysis project Ga0209935, IMG submission 183958) | Wastewater bioreactor microbial communities from Cape Town, South Africa - Thiocy_cont_1000_plan (SPAdes) | ecosystem: Engineered > Bioreactor > Thiocyanate-remediating >... | reverse complement strand
ATCCGGCATTCCTTATGCGGAGTGCCAGAGAGGAAACGCCCTACGCATGCGCAAAAAAATCATCGCAGCCAACTGGAAGATGAACATGACCATCGGAGAAGCCGAGAGCTTCCTGAAGGACTTTCGTCTTGAGATCGAGGAAGTCACCGGAGTGGAGATCGTCATAGCCCCTCCCTTTACGGCCCTGCCGAAGCTCTCCGAGCTTCTCGGCGGATCGCAAAAGGTGCGCCTTGGAGCCCAGAATTTCTATTTCGAAAAGAGCGGCGCCTACACCGGCGAGATCAGTGCGGCCATGCTGCGCGATCTCTTCGTTCGCTACGTCATTATCGGCCATAGCGAGCGCCGCCAGATCTTTGGCGAGACCGACTCCTTCATCAACAAGAAGGTGCTCGCCGCCCACGCTTCCGAGCTGAAGCCCATCCTCTGTGTCGGTGAGACGCTGGAGGAGCGCGAAGCCGGCAAGGAGAAGCAGGTCCTCGAGACTCAGCTTCGCGGCGGCCTCGCGGGAGTTTCCGCCGAGCAGCTCGTCGAGACCGTGATCGCCTATGAGCCCGTATGGGCCATCGGCACTGGCAAGACGGCCACCTCTGCCCAGGCCCAGGACGCCCACGCCCATGTGCGTGCGGTGCTGGCCGAACTCACCGACGCCGCCACGGCGGACAAGGTGCGCATCCAGTACGGCGGCAGCGTGAAGCCCGCCAACGCCCTGGAGCTTCTCAGCCAGCCCGACATCGACGGCGCTCTTGTCGGCGGTGCGAGCCTTGAGGCACGCGGCTTTGCCGAGATCGTGAAGGCCGGGGTTCCGGCCTAAGCGGCTTCGCCAGTCAGCTTAACTTTTACCCAGATAGCGGGCGAAAAAGTCTGCTATCTGGGTTTCTGTTTTTTGGTCGGGAGGGAATCCATGCCCGGCGTCGGGGAGGACGATCATTTTCGATTTTGCACCCGCCTTTTGGTAGGCGTCGTTCAGCACCATACTTTGCGAAACGGGCACCAGCCGGTCCTTTTGTCCGTGAATCAGAAGAATTGGCGGGCTGTCGGCATTCACGTACTCGATGGGGCTGGCCGCGCGTGCGAGGTTCGCCTTCTCATTGACCGAGCCGCCCAGAAGCTTGGCGACGAGGTTGTCCGGACGCGAGCGCAACGGGAAGGGGACGATCGTGAGGAGGTCGGTCGGGGGATAAAGTGCGCAAATGGCTTTGAAGGTGTTCTTCGGCAGCGAGGCTGATTCGCCACCGGGGTAGGCCTGGGAAGGGGCCAGACCGAGCAAGAGCGCGAGGTGACCTCCTGCCGATCCTCCGGCCAGGCCGAGGCGCTGAGGGTTGATCTGAAGTTCCTTCGCATGGGAGATCATCCAGGAGGCCGCATCCCGGACATCGTCGAACTGCGCGGGAAAGACGGCTGTATTCGTGAGCCGGTAATCCGGACTGACCACGAGGTATCCTGCTTTTACGAGTTCCGGGGCGAGCCAGCTGAAATGGCGCGAGCCCTGGCTCCATCCCCCTCCATGAATGCACAGAATGGCAGGGTATCCGTTGGCAGGGGGCGGCGTCGCCGGGCGAAAGATATCGAGACGCAGCGGCTGGCCGGAGCGTTGGGCAAAGATGGCTTCGCTGGTTTCGGCCCGCACGTCCGAGGAACCAAGGGCGATGATGGCGAGAATCCAGGGAACGAACTTTCGGCAAATCACGCCGTATCATACGCCCATGTCGGGCGATCTTCAATGGGAGGCTAGGGCGTAAAGACCGCGGTGATTGTTTCGCGGGCGAGTTCGCTGGCTACGCTGATGACCTCGGGTTTGCCGCCGACGATCGTGATGGCCGTGCGGACATTGGGAGCATGGAGCTCGCTTTGTCCATCGGGCCAGGTGGCGCAGGCTTGGTATGCTCGCAAAAGATGCGCCCAGCCGAGGAGCGGCGCAGGGGCGGAGGTGAATGGCCCTCTCCATCCAAAGCTCGCCAGCTTCCCGCTGGCGGTCAGGTTGCCAAAAGGAGCAAGGTCCAGGGAAAGAATCGGCTTGGGAGTGCCCTTGAAGAGATGCACCTGCACCTGCCCATCGACGGCGCGGGCAAAGACCGCCTCGCAATGCAGGGTCGTATCGGCCCGCTGCCAGCGGATGGTGGCGTTTTGGGAAGTCTCGGCGCGAAACGGATGATCCGGCTTGGTGGCGGCACACCCGGCCAGCCAGAGCGTTGCGAAGGCAAGGAGGGCGCGGGCGATCATGTGCGGGGGATGAGAGTCAGGCGTGGACAGATCGGCACGATTCGTTGCAATCGCACGATAAGCTGAAACAGCCAAAGCCTCCAACGCAGGCTGAACGAACTGCCCATGTTCCCGGCGAGAACGGCATTAACCGCTGGAACCACTTCAAAGAACTCGCGTGGCGCGAGAACGGTTTCCACGAATTCCTTACGATACCACGCCAGCACAAACTTCAGGTAAAGGCCCATGACCTTGACGAGATGGCGGTCGTAGCGGGCAAAAAGGCGTTTGGCATCCTTCGGAGTGCGCAGGGCAGCGTCGACAGCCTCGGCGGCTTTCTCACCGCCCAGGATCGCCAGGAACACACCGCTGCTGAAGACCGGGTCAATGAACCCGGCAGCATCGCCGGCCAGGAGCCAGCGCTCGCCATGAAGCGAGCGATTGCGGTACGAGTAATCTCCGCTCGCATACACCTTGGTCACCCGGCGGGAACCAAGCAGACGAGAGTGCATGAGTGGCTGTTCGCGGATGAATCGTTCCAGCACCTGCTCGGGAGTCGATCGCAGGCTCTTGTACTTCTCGGTATCCATCACGACGCCGATGCTGAGCTTCGTGGCGGACAGAGGAATGATCCAGAACCAGTGATCCTCGCCGCGCACCATGCGCGTCAACGTGCCGTCGACACCTTCGGGAATCTGCGCATCTTCAAAGTGCGCGTAGACGGCAAATTTGTGCAGGGAGGGGTAGGGCTCCTTGAGTCCCAGGTGCGTGCTGATCACTGAGTTGCGGCCACTGCAATCAATCACGTACTCCGCTGTAATGGTTTCCGAAGCTCCATCGGCAGGAGAAAGCGATAAGGACGTCGATGTGGAGGAAAGCTCGATATCAGTAACAGCCGTTTCCTCGCGAATGAGGGCGCCGCATTCCCGTGCATGATCCAGCAGGATCTTGTCAAATTCCGAGCGGATTACCTGAAAGGCGGTCGCACGCCGGGACCGGAAGCCATCCTTGAAGTAAAAGCGAGTTTCTTTCTCTCCGCAGCCGGAGCAGATTTCCGCACCGTGTTTCACGACGAACCCGGCATCCTGGATCTTCTTCAGGATGCCGAGACGTTCAAAGGCGTCCATGCTGAACGGGAGAAGGGACTCGCCGATATGAAACCGGGGAAACTTTTCCCGTTCGATGACCACGACGCTCCGGCCCGCTCTGGCGAGCAGCGCGGCTGCCGTGCTGCCGGCAGGCCCTCCACCGATGATGGCGACGTCGTAGTGCATCGACCTGCAGGGAGATTATGTAATGGGCTTCTCGAGGTGACCGCCGAACTGGTAGCGCATGGCGGAACAGACCTTCTCGGCCATCGTGTGTTCCTTGCGGGAGCGGAAGCGGGCAAAGAGCGCGGCGCTCAGCACGTCGCAATCCACGGCCTCCTCGATGGCGGCCATGATGGTCCACCGACCTTCGCCGGAGTCGGAGACACGACCGGAGAAGTTCTCCAGGGTCGGGTTTTCCGCAAAGGCGGCGGCGGCGAGGTCGAGCAGCCAGGAGCTGATGACGCTGCCACGACGCCACACCTCGGAAACGTCCGCGAGGTTGATGTCGTAGACGTAGTCGTCTCCGATCGGGGCGGTCTCGGCATCGGCAGCGCCTTTCTTCAGGCTGGCGTTGGCATTGGCGAGAATGTCGAAGCCTTCACCAAAGGCAGCCATGATGCCGTACTCGATGCCATTGTGGATCATCTTGACGAAGTGACCGGCTCCCGACGGACCGCAATGCAGATAGCCGTATTCCGAGGTGCCGCCGAGTTTTTCGCGGCCCGGGGTGCGCTCGACATCGCCAATGCCGGGGGCGAGGGATTTGAAAATGGGGTCGAGACGATCCACGGCCACCTTGTCGCCGCCGATCATCATGCAATAGCCGCGCTCGAGGCCCCACACGCCGCCGCTCGTGCCGACATCGAGGTAATGGATGCCGTCATGGCGCAGGCGCTCGCTGCGACGGCGGTCATCGCGGAAATACGAGTTGCCGCCGTCGATGATCGTGTCATCCGACTGCATGTGCGAGGCGAGTTCGCCGACGACCTTGTCCGTGATGCCGGCGGGCACCATGATCCAGGCGTTGCGGGGTGCTTTCAGCTTACGCGCAAACTCCTCGATGGAGGTCGCGCCGATCGCTCCTTCAGCGACCAACGCGGCGACCGAGTCGGGGTTTGTGTCGTAAACGACGCATTCGTGTCCGTTCTTGAGAAGGCGGCGAACCATGTTCGCTCCCATCCTGCCGAGGCCGATCATTCCGAGTTGCATGTGTTTTTGAGGAGTGAGCCGTTAGCTTGTGCCCGTCAGCATGTTGCGGGCAACAAGAATTGCGAAACTTTTCTATTTGTTTTCCAGCGCCGAGATGCGGGCTGTTTCGTCGTCGACTGCAGTCCGCTGCCGTTTTTTCCAAAAGATGAACGCAGCGATGAGTCCGCCGATGGTTGCGAGTATTCCCAGCCAGGTGAGCGGACGCATCGAGCGGTCGCGCAGGGTATCGATGACGAAGGTTGGCGAGGCTGCGGATTTCCGGCCCAGCTCGTCCACGGTGCGGACGCGGATGAACCAGGATTGGCCATCCTTCAGATTGGGAAACCGGGCAACGATGGAGCCGTTGACCTCGGTGATCTGCACGCCGCGCCACTCGTTCCATTTGATAATCGGGGAGCCGCCGGTGGGAGATCCCTGGATCTGCCGCCACTCGATTACGTAGGATATCGCATTCTTGGCCGGAATCTTCCAGCCAAGCTCAATCTCATGCGTGCCGCTACGGAAGTGATTGAGTTCCTTGATCGGGGGGATGTCGTTCCCGGGGGGCTCCTGTTGGCCGGACGACGAAAAGGCGGGGGCTGGGGCGGCGCCCTGGCTGGACACGGCAGTCGCGGTGGAGGGAGGCGATGGAGTGGCGGACTCCAGCCGCGCGGTGACGGGAAGAGTCAATGGCCCATCTCCTCCGTAGTCGAGGGACAGGCTGTCCTCGAAATCTCCCGGTTTGGAGAGTTCCAGGGTAGCGGTGAATTTGCGTGATTCTCCCGGCGGGATCACGGCCGTGGCGGGGTCCGGCGAAACGACGAGACCCTTGGGCAGGGTCACCTGAAGCCGCGCGGGCGAACCTCCGGAGTTGGCCAGCTCAAATGTCGCCTCTTTGCGATCTCCCGGGGTCATGAGACCGAAGGCCAGGGCGTCCGCTGGCGTCGCGGTCAGGATGGGCTTCACGGCAAAGGCCTTGAGCGGCAGGGAAACCCGATAGCCTTCGCTCTCGATGATGATGGCGGACTCCAGGCTGCCGAAAAATGTCGGGGTGATCTGAAGGACGATGTTTTTATCCTCCTTGGGCTTGAGCAGGATTTGCTCGGGTCCACTGACGTTTTCCGGGTACTCGACTTCCACCGAGCGGACGGCATCGGTGCGATTCTGCAAGGTCAGCGCGGCGGTGCGCTGGGTGGGATCGGAGCTCGATGCGAAGACCAGTTCCTTGGCGGGATCGAAGGCCAGCGGGGCGAAGCCCATGCCGGTCAATGTCACGTAGGCCTTGATGTCGTGCGAGAAGCGCAACTGGCCGTTGAACTCCTCGTCATCGGCGGGCGCAAAGACGATGCGAACCTTTTGCTCCTCCTTGCGGCCCAGGCGGTACATGTCGTTGCCTGCGATGCGCCAGGGCGGGGGCACGGAGAGTCGCCCGGCCAGCACGCCGCCGCCGGTATTCTGCAAAATGATCTCCTCGGATTTGGTGTTCCCCAGGGTGACCGTGCCGAAGTTCGCCTCGCGGACCACGCTGAATGCCGGAGGTTCCTCGGAGATGGTCAGCGAGATGACGCCGGGAGCGGAGACCGGGCTGTCGGGACCCTGCACGGCGAAGGTAAACGAGTCCGCAGTCGCAGAGGATTTTTCATCGTGAATGTAGGTGACGACAGCGTTTTTGCGGTCGATGATCTGCACGGGGCCGAGCTTGCCGTGCTTGGGCTGGGTGCGGATGATGAATCGCAACTGGCCGGGAGTACGGCCGACCGCCCGCAAGGGGATCTCAATGCTCCGCCCCCGGTACATCGCGACATCCTGCGCCTGCGGCATCGGCGGGGGCGGCGGCAGCGTCTCCTTGTCCTTTTTCGCCGCCGGACACTGTGCCGCAGTAAAAAACAAAATCGCCACTAAAGGCAGCCAGGACCGGAACATCATTGGAATGTCGTTGCGAAAAATCCTTCCAGAGTTTAAGCGGATGTCACTTGGAAAAGCGATGACCGTAGCCTTGCCTCACATCCGCGTAAAGGAAACTGCTGCAATAGTCCTGGCAGCATTGGCCCTGGCGGTTTCGCAGGCTGCGGCCCAGCAGGGAGGCGCTGCCGCTCCAACTCCCCGCCCGAAGCAGAAAAAAGCCTCGGAACTCATTTATAAGCAGGAACCTCCGCGGATCTTTGAGCGCGTGCTGGAGAAGTCCACCCCGGCAAATACGAGCATCGTCGTCTCTCTGGGCAAGCAACGCGCCTACCTGCTGGTCGACGGGGAGACCGCCATCGACTCCCCGATTTCCTCGGGCAAGCGCGCAGGCATGACTCCCAAGGGGTCGTACAAAATTTCCGAAAAAGACGCGGATCATCGGTCGAGCGTTTACGGGGATTTCGTCAGCCAGCGCACGGGCAAGGTCGTTCGTGCCGGTGTCAGCACCAAGATTGATTCCGCGCCCAGCGGTACCGTCTATCGCGGCGCGCCCATGCGCTGGTTCATGCGGTTGACCAATGACGGGGTAGGGATGCATACCGGCATCCTCCCGGGTTATCCCGCCTCCCACGGCTGTATCCGCATGCCGGACGAAATCGCCAAGACGTTCTATTCGAAGGTGGTTATCGGGACGCCAGTTACTGTTACTGATTAGGTCGTCCTTTGACGGCAGGGACATTTCCTGCTAGTTTTTCGTCTTTATGCAGTTGTCGATGCGCACGGATTACGCCTTGAGGGCCCTTTTCACCTTGGTGGCCCATCACGGCGACACCCCGATTCCGATCATAGAGCTTGCCCGAAAAAACGACATACCTAAGCGTTTTTTGGAGCACATCATGCTCGATCTGAAAGAGCGCGGCTGGGTGGACAGCGTGGCGGGCAAACGCGGCGGATATCGGCTGGCCAAAGACCCCGCATCGATCACCATGGGCGAGGTGGTCCGGCACTTCGATGGCTATCTGGCTCCCATCGCCTGTGTTTCCGTAACGGATTACAAATGCTGTTCGCAGGAGTCGGTGTGCCGATTTCGGCGGGTCATGCTTCAGGCCCGCAACATGGTGGCCAAGCTGATGGATACCTCGACGCTGGCCGATGTCATGCGTGGAGAACCGGTGACCAGTCGCGAGGTAAGCGCGGTCCAGGGAGTCGACGGCGAAGGTATATAACGACGCAAGAAGTCGTATTTACTTGACCTCGCTGGGAAACGAGGTAAACCGAAGACAATGAAAGTCTTGATCCTGCTCTCATCAGTGATTGCCCTGGCTGCGTCGTCGGCCAAGGACGTGACGCTGCTGAATGTGTCGTACGATCCGACACGGGAGCTGTATTCGGACTTCAACGACGCCTTTTACAAGTATTGGAAAGCCAAGACCGGCGACGGCGTGAGGGTGGACCAGTCTCATGGCGGATCAGGCAAGCAGGCTCGCGCCATCATGGATGGATTGAATGCCGATGTCGCCACGCTGGCTCTGGCTGCCGACATTGACGTGCTGGCGGAAAGAGGATGTCTCCTGCCTCCGGACTGGCAGCAGAGACTGCCTCACAACAGTTCTCCGTATACCTCGACGATTGTCTTCCTCGTGCGCAAAGGAAACCCCAAGGGCATCAAGGACTGGAATGATCTCACTCGCAGCGGCGTCGAGGTTATCACGCCCAATCCGAAAACCTCCGGCGGAGCCCGCTGGAACTTCCTGGCTGCCTGGGCCTATGCGCTGAAGCAGAGTAACGGAGACGAGGCCAAGGCTCGTGACTTCGCCGCCCGGCTCTTCAAGAACGTCCCGGTGCTCGATACCGGAGCGCGCGGAGCCACGATCACTTTCGCCGAGCGAGGACTGGGTGACGTCCTTGTGGCTTGGGAAAATGAGGCCTACCTGACCCTGAAGGCGAAGCCGGGACAGTTTGAGATCGTGAATCCCTCCATCAGCATCCTGGCCGAGCCGCCGGTCGCGGTGATTGATGTCGTGGCCAAGAAGCGCGGCACCTTTGAAATCGCCACGGAATATCTCAAGTACCTTTACTCCGATGAAGGACAGGAGATCGCAGCCAGGCACTTTTACCGGCCCACCAACGAGACCATCCTTGCCAAATATTCGGATAATTTTCCGAAGATCGAGTTGACGACCATCGACAAGGATTTCGGCGGATGGAAGAAGGCCCAGGGCACTTTCTTTGCCGACGGCGGCGTGTTTGACCAAATCTACCAGCCGGGTCGCTGACTGGAACCGATATTGTAGCATTGAAACCGCCGCCGACTCTCGATTTCCTTGGTGCTGTGACGAATCCCGTCTCGTTTACTCGTGATTTGGAGAAGCTGACTGCGCCGCTGGATGCTCTTGCCAAAAGCAACGATCACCTGAGCTGCGAGCATGTTTCCTATCTGAGCAAACAGGGAATGATGGAGAGTCTGCCCAAGTATGTCTTCTCCGGCCCGGGCGACCGGCGCAGTCATTTGAAAGTCGGCATCTTTGCAGGAATCCATGGCGACGAGGATACGGGAGTCGATGCGATCAGCCGGTTTATCGTCCTTCTCAACCGGGAACCCGAGATTGCGCGAGGGTATGAGCTTTTCCTCTACCCGGTATGCAATCGTCATGGCTACCTGACCGACAGCCGCTGGTCGGAAGACGGGCTGGATATCAACCGCGAATTCTGGAAAGGGTCAGCCGAGCCCGAGGTGCGTGCGCTGGAGCGGGAACTGGAGGCAAATCGGTTTGATGGCATCGTGGCCCTGCACAGCGATGACACCAGCGAGGGGCTCTACGGCTTTGTGAAGGGCCATGAGTTGACTCGTTACGTGCTGGAGCCGGCCCTGGAGGCGGCGGGTATGTTCCTGCCGAGGAATTTCGACAAGAGCATCGATAACTTCGAGGCCAACGACGGCATTATCGAACAAGGCTACGAGGGCATTCTCACCGCGCCGCCGACGCAGAAGTTTCGACCGTTTGAGATTGTTTTTGAGACGCCACATCTGGCTGATGCGGGGCGGCAGGTGGAGGCGCATCTCGCGGCCATGGCCGTAATTCTCGAACGCTTCAAGGTTCTGATCTCCGAAGGACAAAATATTTAATGGCAGCGCGCAGACATGTATTGCCCGGCTTCGGGCTGACGCTTGGCTACACTCTGGTGTATCTGAGCATCATCGTTTTGATTCCCCTGAGCGCCTTGTTTCTCAAGTCGTTCTCGGATGGCTGGGGTCATGTGTGGAAGACCATCACAGAACCGCGCGTGGTCGCCTCGTACTGGGTGAGCTTTGGTCTTTCCTTTCTCGCGGCACTGGTCAATGGCGTCTTCGGCGTGATCGCCGCCTGGGTGCTGGCCCGATACCGTTTCCCGGGCCGTAAGCTCCTCGATGCGATCGTGGACCTCCCCTTTGCTCTGCCCACGGCGGTGGCGGGCATCGCTCTCACGACAATCTATGCACGCAATGGCATGATCGGCCATGTGCTGGAGCCTTACGGCATCAAGGTCGCGTTTACCCAGCTCGGTGTTTTTATCGCGCTGACCTTCATCGGACTGCCCTTCGTGGTGAGAACGGTGCAGCCAGTGATTCAGGATTTGTCCGCCGATGTTGAAGAGGCTGCAGCCACGCTCGGCGCCTCGCGGTGGCAGACCTTCTGGCGGGTGATCTTTCCCGCGCTGCTGCCTTCGATCCTCACAGGTATCGCCCTGGCTTACGGGCGTGCGGTCGGGGAGTTTGGGTCGGTGGTTTTCATTTCCGGAAACCTCCCATTCAAAACGGAAATCACGCCATTGCTCATCATCACGAAGCTGGAGCAATACGACTACGCTGGCGCGGCTGCCCTGGGCTTTGTGATGCTCGTTGTGTCATTCATTATTCTTTTGGTCAGCAACGGCCTGCAGGCCTGGGATCAGCGGAGGAGGGGAGTTTAGTATGGGCGGCGCAGTATCGACATTTCCCACGAGAGTCAGGACGCCCCGCCGCGCGACGGCGGAGTCGCCCGTCGTCAAGGTGGTGCTTATCACTGTCCTGGTCATCTTCTTTGCCCTGTTTCTGGTGTTGCCGCTGTTCGTGGTTTTTCAGGAGGCTTTTAGCAAGGGCGTCGCGACGTTCATCAAGACATTCGAGGATCGGGCGACGGCTCATGCGGTGAAGCTGACGCTTATCGTGGCGGCGATTTCCGTCCCGCTGAATACGATCTTCGGACTGGCGGCAGCCTGGGCCATGACACGGTTTCAGTTTCGCGGGCGCGCTCTGCTGACCTCACTGATCGACCTTCCGCTCTGGGTTTCACCGGTCATCGGCGGCTTGATCTACGTGCTCGTCTTCGGTGCTGGCGGCTGGTTCGGCCCGTGGCTGCGTGCCA
>Ga0209935_1005476_pt1 | contig 10771 bp, 10 predicted proteins | sample ThiBio_1000_plan_2_FD_183958 | JGI IMG/M metagenome (GOLD analysis project Ga0209935, IMG submission 183958) | Wastewater bioreactor microbial communities from Cape Town, South Africa - Thiocy_cont_1000_plan (SPAdes) | ecosystem: Engineered > Bioreactor > Thiocyanate-remediating >... | reverse complement strand
GACCCAGGTAGGTCGGTATCAGATATTAAGCTGATAAGAACAGATACTACACTTGATCTTAGCCAGAGGCCGAGAAGTACGCTGCCCTCTCGCTCTCTTGGCCTTACTCCCCTTCGACCACCTCGATTCGAGATGTTATGGGAGGGGAGGTCGACGTTCGGTGATTGGCACTGGTGAGCAACCATTCATCCAGTGGTGAGACTCTTGGCACAACCCAGCCAGTCATCTCCTGACGCTGGCTTCTCATCTTCGGAATGAATTGATCTCGAATTATTCAATCGGAATGAAAGTGAATACGTTGCATGAGAGACGTGGAGGCAATCCAAGGCCCATCTTCGAGGTGCCTGAGTCAGAGAGAGAGTAGAGAGAGAGAGTAGAGAGAGAGAGAGAGAGAGAGAGAGAGAGAGAGAGAGACTCAACCAGCCAACGAGAGTGCTGCTCTATTGGTTGGAGAACGACTCGATGATTGTCGGGGTTGGAGCCCATCAACCAATCAATATTCAACCAATCGACCGACTGAAGAACAACGATCTCCAATGCACCAACACTCGAACCACCACAAGGCAAGACAGAGTGAGACGATCCACCAGAAGGCCAACCAGAGCGAAAGGCAGCGAGGATAGGAGCCTCAGCAGCCTCAGCAGCCTCAGCAGCCTCAGCAGCCTCGTATCTCCATCGCCCTCTCGCTGCTGCTGCCATCCATCCAACCAACCCACCCAGATTGTTCCATATCAGTATCCTCTCCACACACACCCACACACACGTACACATGCACCATCCATGATGGAAGGCTCGTCGGAAGCACAGCCACAACAACGCACGAACGAGCAGCTCGGCAGCTCCTCGAGCACAGCGGAGCCTCGCGCATCGTCGAGCACCGCACCGCACGAACCCAACCAACCTCCCCGACCCATCGACGCCTCACCGACCCCTCCCACACCGCCCCTGCATCATGAACCATCGCTCTCGCTCCCGTGCGACGCCACCAGCAAGCTCACAGCATCCACCGCGCCATCGTACGGTTCGATAGTCGCGCCGTCGTCGCCGGTCATCTCGCCGCTGCGCCATCCGTTCGACGAGGACTTCCTCCTGGCCCGCGTGGTCGACGCGAACTTCGAGCCCGATCGCAAGTTCGTCGGATATCTATCGAACCCGACGCGCGAGTTGCTGTTCGCCGCGCTGGTGCTCGCGTCGCTCGGGCTGCTGTACCTCGTGAGCGTGTGGTACCCTCACGTCCGCCGCTCCATCACCTCCGTCCGCGTCGACTCGCTGGCCTCCGCCGACCACGTGTCTGCCATCGTACGCTCGATCCAATCAATCATCAATCCAATCATCAATCCAATCATCAATCCAATCATCAATCCAATCCAATCAATCCAATCATCAATCCAATCCAATCATCAATCCAATCATCAATCCAATCATCAATCCAATCCAATCCAATCATCAATCCAACCATCAATCCAATCCAATCCAATCCAATCCAATCATCAATCAATCATCAATCCAATCCAATCCAATCCAATCCAATCCAACCATCAATCCAATCCAATCCAATCCAATCATCAATCCAATCATCAATCCAATCCAATCCAATCCAATCCAATCCAACCATCAATCCAATCATCAATCCAATCATCAATCCAATCATCAATCCAATCCAACCATCAATCCAATCCAATCCAATCATCAATCCAATCATCAATCCAACCATCAATCCAATCATCAATCCAACCATCAATCCAATCATCAATCCAACCATCAATCCAATCATCAATCCAATCATCAATCCAACCATCAATCCAATCATCAATCGAATCATCAATCCAATCATCAATCCAACCATCAATCCAATCATCAATCCAATCATCAATCCAACCTCCCCATTCATGAGCTGATCCCGTGCTAATGGACAGGAGGAAGATGGCAGCGAGTCACCCGAGACCGTACCGATCATGCTCGAGAGCAACCCGCGCCTGATCGAAGAAGGCAGCAGCAAGTACTTTGTGTGGCGCCACGAGCTCTGGCGCTACCACGATGCAGCCGCCGACCTGCCGCACTGCTCGCGCTACCGACCGGTTCGATTCCCGTACGCGCTGCCGCTCTCGCGACTGGCCAACCTCCTGACCGACGATGCTCGACCCGAACCGTGGAACGTGCCATCGACGCCCGAGCTCAATCGCAATCGAATGCACTCGCAGTATCGCGTCGTCTCGATCCCTACCGTCTCGAACAGCAACAACGCTGAGAGCAGTACCAGCAGCTCGACCACCATGGCATTCGACGGCTCCCCTCGAATCTCTCTCTCGGATCGAAGCTCGGCAATGACAAGACCGTCGTCGATCTACACGGACTCGTATGGCGAAGATGCCTCTATCGACGACTTGCAACTACCGCCGAGTGCACTGGCGTCCTCTGCTGACGGCGGCATTGCAGCAACATCAATGATCGGCGCAGCGTCATCTGCTGCTCGCGACACCAGCACCGGCGATGAGAGTGGCATCGGCATCTCGGAGGGCGAGCTCACCGACGACATACTGTTCGAGTCATACACTCCGGCATCACGGCCGCTGATCGATCTCCAGCTCGGGGCATTGACACTGAGACGACGGCTGTTTGGCGCCAACCACATGTACATTCCGGTGCCACCCGTGATCCATCTGCTCGTGAGCGAGATCCTGCATCCATTCTATCTCTTTCAGATCGGCAGCGTGACGCTGTGGTGCTTCGAGCAGTACTACATCTACGCCGGTGCCATCGTATTTATGTCGTGTCTGAGCGCGATCGTCAGCGTGTATCAGACGCGCCGCAATCTCTTCTCGCTGCGAGACCTTGCCAATTACTCGTGCATAGTCACGGTCTTTCGCAACACCGAATGGCGTACGACACGATCCATTCCCATATGATTCAATGCACGCTCTGATTCACTCTCGATTGGAGCACGCAGTATCACTCAACTCGGACGAGCTACTGCCTGGAGACATGCTGCTGCTCCCGGAGGATCTCAAGCTGCCATGCGACGTAGTGCTACTCGCCGGGTCAGCGATCGTCAACGAAGCCATGCTGACCGGCGAATCGACGCCTGTGGGCAAGACTGCGGTCGAGAGCTCCGAGGGCGATGAGATCTACGACCCAGCCAAGCACTCCAAGTTCACACTCTACGCCGGCACACAGCTGCTGCAATCGAAATGCTTCCAGTACTCCTCGGTACGTCGTGCCAGACAAATGTCGCTCCAACAGTGGCTTATCAAGCTTGCAATCAAAAAGGCGATTGGCATGGTGATTCGCACGGGCTTCTCGACGACCAAGGGCAGTCTCGTTCGCTCGATCCTGTACTCTAGACCGATCCAATTCAAGTTCTACTCGGACAGCTTCAAGTTCATTGGTTTCCTATTTATCATCAGTACGTTGTTCCGTGTCCTCAACGCAACGAGGGCTATCGACAAGGCTGACTCTCTCTCTCACACGAACATTCGAGTAGCTACGGCAGCGTTTGTGCTGTCGAGCTTCCGGTTCCGCGAGCTGGGATTCTCGTGGGGCGGATTGATCCTGAAAGGCCTCGACCTCTACACGATCGCCATTCCCCCGGCGCTACCGATCGTGTTGACGATCGGCGTCGTGTTTGCTGTGGATCGCCTATCACGCAGTGGCATCTCTTGTATTGCGCCATCTCGGTTCGTGTCGGCATGCATCTCTTTGCGAGCACAAGACCTCTGACCTCTCTGACTGATGCGCACTGTGTGCTGCCGGTGACACCAGTGTGAATCTTGCTGGATTGTTGGATGTCATGTGCTTCGACAAGACTGGCACTCTGACAGAAGACGGTCTCGATGTACTCGGTGTACGCGAGGTAGCCTTGCATACCGACTCGAAATACGTCGGCTGGCATCACGAGAATCCCGACCCGAGCAGCTGCGGAGAGTCGCTGCTGCGCGTGCTGACCTGCTGTCATGGCCTGACGATGCACGGCAACAAGCTGATCGGCGACAGTCTCGAGCTCCGGATGGTCGAGGCCACGGGATGGAAGGTCATCGAGCAGGGCACGCTGTCGCCACTGCTGCAGAACGGATTCTCGACCGTCATGGTGCCGCCGCACGTCGGAGCACACGCGAGCATCAAGGAACAGTGCGAACACGGCATCGCCATACTCAAGCGCTTCGAGTTCGTGCCGCAGATGCAACGAATGTCGTGCCTCTGTGTCAACCTCCACAACAACGACATTTACGTGGTCACCAAGGGAGCTCCCGAAACCGTCGAGCAGCTGTGCACTCGCGACACTAGTACGCCTCGTGCTTGTTGGCATGCAATAATCGCTCGCGACTCACGGTTCAACCGCTGCCTTGTGCGCAGTACCTCGCAAGTTCGACTCGGTGCTTCATGCCTATGTGCGAGAGGGTTACCGTGTGCTCGGTTGCGGCTTCCGCCAACTGGCCACTCGCGACCTTCGAGCGGCACGACACATGACGCGACTCGAAGCCGAGCAGCAGCTGCAATTCTGCGGCCTCCTGATCATGCAGAACCCCATCAAGCCCGAGACGCCTGCCGCCATCCAGATGCTCCGTAACGCCAAGATCGAGTGTGCCATGATTACAGGCGACGCACCGCTCACTGCGTGCCATGTCGCACGTCAGTGTCAACTGATACCGAGCAGCTCGACCGTGTACCTCAGTGAAGGTGCGTCGCGGCAGCGGCCACAAGCCCGCCAACAGACTCATCGCTCATGTGACACGCTTCAATGTAGTGATTGGCCAGTCGGTGCTGTGGCGCAATCTCGATCGTTTCGACGAGGCACCAGTGCCTATCACCAAGGTCTTTCCAGTACGTCGCGAGCCACGTCCGTACCGAAGCCCTCTCGGCTGCTGACGCTTGATGATACTCGTTTACAGCGCTCTATTGAAGACTGGCTACCGCAACGCCGCTCCTCGATCGTCCAAGCCAAGCCGCCGCCACCACCAGCTGCAGCAAACTCCTTTACACGACCCACCTCAACCGCCGCCAATACCATCGAACTCGCCGTCACTGGACGGGCTCTTGATGTGCTTCTCACGGGCAGAGCAGAGACCTCTCTCGGCGCTGCAGCATCGAGTCCGCACGATACCAAGGCACCAGAGACGTCTTCTTGGTCGGAGGAGCACGAGCTGCAACTGCAAAAGATCCTCGGCCACGCCCACATCTTTGCTCGTATGCGACCCGAACAGAAGCAGCTCATCGTCGAAGCAATCGCCAGCGATGGCAAGTGTGTCGGAATGTGCGGCGACGGTGCCAACGACTGCGCTGCATTGAAGGCGGCCGACGTCGGTGTGAGCTTGTCGGAGGCCGAGGCATCGATCGCTGCGCCGTTCACCAGCACTACGTGCAACATCTCGTGCGTGCCGCAGGTGCTGCGCGAGGGCCGGTGCGCCATCGTAACCTCATTCCAGGCCTTCAAGTACGTCGGCGGCACCAACGTGGCACACCGAGCAAGCGCAGGTGCTAACAGCCCGTGTGCATCGGCACAGATACATGGCTGCCTACTCGATGATCCAATTTGCCAGCGTCCTGATATTGTACTCGATCGGCGCCATCCTCGGTAACTGGCAGTTCCTCTACATTGATCTGTTCCTGGTGCTGCCACTCGCCTTCATCAGCGTCTATACCGGCCCACACCACAAGCTCTCCAAGCGCCGCCCAGTGTGCACGCTGCTATCACGCGAGGTGCTCGTCTCGCTCCTGAGCCAGACGCTGGTCAACGTCATGTTCCAGGTCTTAGCATTCCTGTCTCTCAGAATGCAGCCGTGGTACACGCCGTTGGTGCCCAATCCCGACATCAACAACATTGTGTGTCCCGAGACCTCGGCCGTGTTCTTGGTCGCCAACCTGCAGTACATCTCGTCGGTGGCCGCCTTCAGCTCCGGCAAGCCGTTCCGACAGCCGGTATTTCGCAACTGTACGAGCCAGCCTTGTTCTCGCTCGTTGTATGAGGCTGGTGCTGAGGCTGACCCGCACAATCACCAGACGTGTTCACGGGACTCCTGATATTGCAGACGGTAGCCAATGCCTTGATATTGACCGTGCCTCCACCGTGGATCATCTCGTGGCTCGAGCTGTATCCGCTGCCGTTCCTGTTCCGCACCTTCTTGGTTGTGCTCGCGCTGCTGAACGCCGCTGTACTGCTGTTGCTCGAGCAGTGTATCAGTGCCGTGTGCCGCTCGCCACAGCTCTCGACCTCGATGCAAGTACTGGACGAGTAATGAATGACCTCTTCGCCCACCGATTCGGCAGAATTGCTGCTGGTTACGATACAAAAAGCAAGCGTTTATCGATCTGTCTATCTCGCTATCTATTAACATGGATATCTAAATATGCGCCGCAGCTCAGCAGTGTTATCTTTCACACTTGCTCTTGCTCAAGCAGCCGAGCTCGTTGGTCATCCTCATCATCCGCTGCCCGACCTTCTCGCTCGAGTTGTTCGAACTCTTGCATGTCCTCTTGGAGTCCCGTGTCGTCATTTCGCATGTCGTACTCGATCTCAATCGTTGTCGACGATGTTCCTTGTGTGAGATGAGATCCTGACGAGTACTCATCGCTCAAGTTGCGATCTGGAACCGTCGACAGCAAGTTGCTCATTCGTCTCAGTCGAACAACAATCTCTGCAAACGATGGTCGAAGCTTCATCTGGTCGTTCCTGTTGTTGTCAATCACCAAGAATCATCATCGAGTCAGCAATCGTCGTTGTTGTCATCATCATCATGAAGCTCATTCGATCTCATCGAGACATTCGAACACCATCAGAGAAGCAGGAGAAGCAAGCGAGAGAGAGAAAGGAGAGAGGGAGAAGTTCAGAAGGTGTTCGACACGCACAAGCAATCAAGAACGAGCTCTCGAAGAGCTGGAGGAAGCATCGATGTGTCAGGTCTCAATCCATGAACACAAATCTGAAGAATCAGTTGTGCTTGGTTGATGCCTCGGTGTTCGGGAGAAGAGTAAGGATATTGGCCTGTGTATGTCTCCAAGATCACAATGCCGAACGAGTATCTGTTCCATTCCCCACACATTCCGAGTGTCAGTCAACCAATCAATCAGAGAGAGAGAGAGAGAGAGAGAGACTGATCATCCAACCCAAATCCAAACGTACACATCAGCCTTCTCGCTGTACTTGTTCTTCGTCAACACTTCTGGACTCATGTAAACTGGAGTGCCGATGCATGTCATGGTCTGTGTCTGTTGTGGCTTGATGGTCGAGATGCCAAAGTCTGCAATCTTGCATGTCCATGTGCCATTCACCAACAGATTCTGTGGCTTCAAGTCTCGATGGATCAACTTGCGAGAGTGCAAGTAACACCTTGTCACATCGACCAATCATCAATCATCATCACAAACATCGATTTGAGTTCATCAATCATCAGTGCTCAGTCACAATCTCCAATCTCCAATCTCCAATCGAATGGAATATCAAACGCGTGCGAGAGAGCGAGAGAGAGAGAGAGAGAGAGAGCTCGAGATGTCAAGAGCCACATACATTCCTTTGGCTGCATCCTTGAGCAACCTCAATCGAAGCTTCCATGGCAAGTTGTCGCCTTTGCGATCAAGCAAGTCTCGCAAGTTGCCATGTTGCATCAACTCGATCACGAGAACCATTTCGTTTTGTGATCGAAATGAGATTCCCAAGAACTCAACAACGAACTTGTGCTTCAACACGCTGTTGTTCAATCAATTTCATCCATCCATCCATCCATTGATCCATCCATCCATCCATCCATTGATCCATCCATCCATCCATCCATCCATCCATCCATCCATCCATCCATTGATCCAGATGCACATGATCGTTGTTGTGAGATATCTCAATCCTCGCTGACTCAATGTTCATTCGCACACGAACCTCATCAACTTGATCTCTCGAAGAAAGTCTTGAAGTTGTTCGTCGGTCAAGCAATGTTCGCTCATCACCAGTTGCTTCAACGCAACTTCACGAGATTCTCCAGTTCTTCAATCACACAATTACAATTCAGCCAGCCAATCAATCAATCGATCAAATCTCACACGAGAGAAGAATCATCGAGACATACACGCCATTGGTCCACACTCCTTTCGACACAACGCCAGAACCGCCATGACCGAGTACTCCGCCAACTTGAATCTCACTCCAAGGAATGTGTGGAATCTCTGGATCGTTTCTTGATTGGCCCAAATCATCATCATCATCAATTCAAACCATCATCATCAAAACTCTTGTGTCAGAATCCATCATCGATCAAGTTCTTCAAACGACCCATCGACTCTCGTTCTCGTTCTGTCAAACGTACAAGATTGCTGCTCAATCCAATATCCAATCATCAATCCAATCGAGTCAGTTGTGAAGATCCTCCATCCATGCGAGCGAGCGAGCAAGCAAGTGCGAGAGCGAACCTTGAAGAGAAAAGTCGACTTGTGCCAAGTCTGGAATCTCGACCGTCTCCCTCAAGTACCTTCTTCGACGACGATACACATTCCATCCGACCATTCCAGCAATCAATCCAAGCAACAGTCCCAGCAACAGCACAACTGCCAGCGACAACAGCAAGATCCACAGCCATCGAAGATCTTGGATCAAGTCATCGCGCTTGCAGTACTCGATCGAGATCGATTGGTTGGTCGGTGTCGGCGAGAGCACCCAGTCGTCGACAAACACCGAGCCATTCGATTTCGCTTGATATCCTTGAGAGCATCCTCCGAGTGTGATGTTGCACTCGAGGCTGCCAAGTTGGTACATTGCAGGAAGCTCTTCGCTCATTGTGAATGTCAATGGACATTGAGCTGATGATGTCTGTCATCGCCATCGTCGCTCCACTCGATCAGTCTCAACCTTTCTCGACCTCCCGAGCTTGGCTTCGTGATCGTATCAACGAGAGAGAGAGAGACTGATACATACTCCAATCAAGTGGAGGTCCGAGAATGTCGCTGATCCTGATGTGCTGACTCGAATCGTGGCTTCCTGTTGTTGGTTCCATCGCCATCGCCAAAAATGTGAGATGCCTCGATCTCGTTTGAGATGTTTGCAAACGAACGAACGAGAGAGAGAGAGAGAAGGTCGATCAACGAACCGGAAGAGACTCAATGCCGCAGTTGGTGGTCTGCGACACACTCAGCGTCACATTGAAGTCGAGTTCGTTCAGCATCGGTCCCTCGACCAATGTGCCAAAGTCATCGAGAATCTGCACATCGATCGAGAACGGCGATGCATCAAGTGGTTGAGTTCTGTTTCTCACATCATTCACATTGCAGTTCACATCATCATTCACATTGCAGTTCATGATTGTTGATGAGTCATCCCAAACCCCCAACTCAATCAATCCCCAACCCCCAACCAGCCAGTCGATGGATGAGAGAGAAGGAGAGAAGATGAAAGACATACACTGGACATGAGTTGGCTCCGAATCGAAGAGATGCTGGTGCTGATCCAAAGCCTTGGTCTGTTTGATATGGTGCATCGTTGCCTTGATACGTGCATCCACCACATATGTTGTCGGCTTGTGATGGTGCCACGTTCCATCCGATCGATCCTGCTCCCAGTGTCGCCTTGTTGTCGATGATCGTTGCATTTTGGAGAAGCGCCGACTGCAATCCCAATCGTCAATCATCAATCATCAACCATCAATCACCAATCACCAATCCAAACCAATCATCAATCATCAATCATCAATGCAATGCAATCGCATAAATGCAATGAATCGATCAATCATCGATCAGTCATCGATTGGTCAGAGTGAGTGAGAGAGAGTGAGTGAGAGTGAGAGTGGATGGCGAGTGAGTACATACACTGATTGGAGCGAGTTGAGCATCAGCAAACGGCGAGTCGATGTAAATCGCTCCTCCAAACGACGATGCCGTGTTGTTGGAGAATTGACACACTGGCGAGAACAACACTCCCCAGCCTCCTCCTCCTTTGGATGATTGCTCAGCTGTTGTCATCGTCATCGATCCCAATCCCAACAAACGAGTTGTTCCATCAGTACCAATCGACAAACGGTGTGATCAACACACACAAACACGCACATGATCGACTGACGAACAATGCTCCTCCAAGATCCGCCGAGTTCTCGACGAAGCTCGAGTTGACAAACTGTGCTCCTTCTGTGTCGCTGTTCACTTGACGACGAGATGCAAATGATGATGACGATGATGATGATGATCGATCACGTTCTTGATGACCGATCTCTTCATCATTGCTGCCGACACCGACATCATCGCCATCGTTGATCTGACGATATCGTCGTTGTTGATGATGATCGAACGAAATGAAGCTCGAGCTCGATGCACCCAACACCGACTCATTGTCGATCGCTGTCGTGTTGTCAGATGGATCATTCGGAAGCAAGTCCGAGAATCGAATGTACACTCCTCCTCCTCGAGGACTTGTGTTGCCTCTGCAAACATATCAGAGAGAGAGAGAGAGAGAGAGTGAGTGAGTGTGAGTTCCAGTTTCAATCAGCGAGTGAGAGAGAGAGAGAGAGTGAGAGTGAGTTCGCATCTCCCTCATATCTCATCTCATCTTGATCATTCCATCAATCGTCATCGAGCAAGAGCTCCAACTCCACCAACAACAACACAATCACAATCACTTTGAGACCAACACCAACACAAACACAAACACAGAGAGAGAGATCGATCAACGAACCGAAAAGAGCATCCAAAGCATCTCACAACACTTGGTGATGCTGTCGTGGCTTGAAGAGAGAATGCTCCTCCTTGAGTCGATGCTGTGTTGTTGTCGAACCTCGTGTCGAACACCAACGATGTTGCAGCACTCAGT
>Ga0209935_1005475_pt1 | contig 10771 bp, 11 predicted proteins | sample ThiBio_1000_plan_2_FD_183958 | JGI IMG/M metagenome (GOLD analysis project Ga0209935, IMG submission 183958) | Wastewater bioreactor microbial communities from Cape Town, South Africa - Thiocy_cont_1000_plan (SPAdes) | ecosystem: Engineered > Bioreactor > Thiocyanate-remediating >... | reverse complement strand
TGGCGACCAAGTAGTTCCTCTGTAGGAGAAAAATTAATCCGGATTAATCCAATATTGACTACCACAAATCATTGGTTTCGAACATACCATTTGATCTTCATCCTGGTTTTGTGTCACATACTCCCAGTTGGAGATCTTGGCAACAACAGATGCGCTTTGGAACTCGCAAGCACCGTTTTGAGCGGTGTAGGGGTACTTGCTATAGGGCTCCATGCCGCCAGCGCCCATGACATATTGATAGGCATTGTAAGGCCAGCCACCAGAGCATCCACTATTCACACAGTACGTCAGAATCGCGTCGGTAAAGACCAGACGGTACGTACTCATCGGTAGTATCACAAGACACAATCTGTTGCATGGCAAGGGAAACCAAAGGATGCCCAGCAAGTGCCCAACGGGATTCGATGTTCTCGGTAGCCGAGAAGGCCCAGCAAGAACCACATTGGCCCTAATTTGAATCGTATTAGAAAGTATTTTGTAATAAAAGGATTATATACCTGGTTGTAAACGGGAGTTACGACGGGAGGGCTGTGAGTTGCCCAGTCGAAAGAAGTTGGGAGAGTAGCGTTGTTGATCAAAGAAGCAACGCGGCCGTTTTGGACGAGGGGTGGCACATCGTTCATCAAATATTGCTCCTTGAACTCTTGGTTGGTCAAGTCAGCGAACTGGGTGACGCCGTATGTGGCACCATCGTTTCTGGCGTTGAGTTTTTCTATGTAGTCGAGGTTTTCTACGGATAGATAAGTTAATTTTTGTTGCTGGACGATATCGTTGGAGCTAACCGGCAAAGATAGCAAATCTCTTTTCGTGTTCCTCATGGGAAGCATAGATCTTGCCAAATCTTTCTTTGAAGGCACCGAATTGCATACGCACAGGGGTTCCCGTGCCAGCTCGGAAGGCCTCAGCAGCGATGGCGAAGCACACGAGTACGACAAGCAGCCGCATGATCCAGAAACTTTGTTAGCGAATAATAATAAAGTCAATTAATTAATATCCCTTGTTTAAACGGAAATACGGGAATTCCTGGCAAACGTGTGCTTTAGCCTATGGTAGGAAACTCACAACAACATGAATGAATTTTAAAAACTTTTATTTAAGTAAAAAGTGTTTTATTTTTTAAAAAACTCTATTTAATCATCAAAAAAAATACTCTTTTTTGTAAGAATCTAATAATTTTGAGAATATTTAATGGGAATTTATTGAAACTACATTGTTTGAAAAAAAGCTAAAGAGTAGTTATAATTAAAGAAAAAAATACTAAAAGAGAGTTTACTTTTTGTTTTAATGAAAAAAAATACAATAAAATAGACAAACAAAGTTTTTAAATAAGTAAAAAGAGAATTTACACAAAGGTAATATAGAAATAAAATCAAATGTAAAGTACTAATAAAAATATATGAAAAGTAGTTTAAATTTATGTTATTCAATAATATTTTGAATGTGTAAAAATTCAAACTATTTGCAAAATATTTTACTTATATTACTTAAAGTAGTACTATAATAATGCTACATTTCACAAAAGTGTAATTGCTCTTCCTTGTTTAGTTTACTTTTTTCATAATGAACAGAATATAACACAGCTTAACTCACTTTTTCTCCAGTCCTTCTTTGAATAAAATACTCTATTCAACACCATTGGATGGTTCACTTTGAATAACACCTTCTACTTTTGTAACTGCACTGAATCCTTGGGAGTTCTAACCCGGACTGTTTACACTTTGCGATAAAACGGTAAACTGACTTAATTTTATTAACGAAACTGGAACCGCTTCAAGTGCTGCCATGGCATCCTATTAGGATGCTTCGCGTGTCTTCTCGTGTTCATGCCATAACCAATACAAGTATGCCGCGGCTGCATCGTTTCCTAGAAGCTTGGCAGCTTTGGTAAACTGGCCCCGGGCCACCAATCGCCTGATCTCGGTTGACGAGAACTGAGTCTCTTGCGCTCTCGCTGCTCTATGAATAAACTCGCCGAGCTTGATGTTGGCTGCGTTGAAGTTGCTGGGGGTGTCCTTGCGATCTACAACAAGAAGCTCAACTCGATCTCCATTGGCACCCACCGCCTTGCGAAAGTTGTCCTCGTTGAAGTAGTCTTGCGAGTAGTACCCATCACTCCCATTCACCCAAAAGACAGTCAAGTTGTCTGTGGGTGCAAGAGGTGTGGTTGTTGTAGAGGTAGAGGTGGTGATGCAGTTGCGTAGTCGGGGAGCAATGGAGTGTACGGGGTGAAGGAAGAAGCCTTCAGAAGACTTGAAATCGTAGGTGCCACTGAATACGCCTGAATCTAGCATGGCCCAAGGATGGCTCCAAAGAAGAAAGTCGGCCATAGCCGCACGATGCCGCCATGGCTGTTGCAAATTGTCGATGAGGTAGGATTTCCTGGAACTCACTTTTGGATGCGGACACAGATAGGCCCCGAGGACGATATACCCTTGGCTCTCGCGGTCCTCCTTAGCGATCTGAAGCGCCTCGAGATGGCCGAGATGAAGAGGTGCGAAAGAGCCGTAGTAGGCAAGCACGCAATATCGGAGCGGGTTGCTGTCTGAAGGTGTTGTGTGTTGTGGCTGTAGTTTGTAGGTGGGTATGTAGTCCTCGTTGAGGCAGATAGAGGGGGTAGCGGTGAAATCGCAGTGTTGTCCTTCATCGGATCGACGGCTTATAATACCTTCTCCCTCCGCCGCTCCATAAATGGCAGTACAAGAGTTTTGTGTAGTGGATATTGTGGTTGTTGAGGTGGTGGGAGGGAGAGAGGTAATATGTAGTCGGGTGGTGCAAGTCTTGCCATGAGTAGCGGCACATCGTTTTGATGAATAGGAGCATCTGAGAACTAATTCTTTTTTCGAACTGGCCGATACATCGACGATATAATAAAACCCGGGTACTCCTTGTACGTATTCGATAAAGACGTGAGGAAGGACCTCGAAAAAGACATGTTCGGACGAAGATTCGTTCTCAACTTCTATCCACCGAAAAGATCGAAGGGCTGACGGAGGTAATTCGGAGAGGGGTGGGACTGAGGGAGGGACCAGAGAGGCGAGGTTGTGTCGAATGATGGGGATATCAGCGTCCGCTGCGATGCCTCGAAGAAGGATGTGGCATTGATGCGTCCAGGTGTGCCCCTTGCGATGGTTGATGAAGGAAATTGGATGATTGCCGTTTTCCTGGCTACGCTTCGCGGTGCGCTCTTCGAGAACTTCATCGTCCACAAGGGAGAGTGAGACATCATAACCAGATGCGCTTAATCCCTTTAATAATTTGTTTACAACAAACTCATTCGACGAACCGATAAGATTCCCTAGCACAAGGCGGCCTGTTTTTAATCCTCCCATGATAACGGGGAGTGCGCACTTGAAGAAGAGTGACAGTAAATCTAACGACTCCTCCCACATGTTCGAGATTCCTCGGTAGCATCCGTTCTTCTTCAACACATCTTGCGTGAATGTTATGGCAATTTCTGGATCCACGACTTGTGTTGGGTGTGCTCTGGCCACTGTTGTTTTCCCTCCAGCGGGGCCAGCCACCACCAGCCTGCCTGGCCTTAGCCGGTCCCAGAGCAGTGGAACAGCCGCTTCTTCCATTTCCTCCCTCCTTCTTCGAAGGGCTAATTTACTTGGTCTCCCAACGATGGAAGAGGAGAAAGACCTTGTAGCGATCGTGCTAGGTAGTGGCCAAGACGCGGGACTACCTCAGGTAAAACTTGGTTTCTCTCCGTTTGTTCTTACCCACAGAATTAAATAGCTTGGCGCCATGCATCGATTTGATTGGGAAGCGCGAAGCGATCCTAAGCGGATACGACTTGGTCCCAGCCTTTGTATCATGTCCCTTAAGACAGGGAATACTTTACTCCTTGATGTCTCGCCAGATATCAAGCAGCAACAGGTTAATCTGTTGAATGACCAACCAGTATACAAAGCGAGATATGAACGAAATTCTACTCCTGTGCCTCCTCCTTTTGACTTTATCGCACTCACTCACGCACACATGGGTCACTACGCAGGATTAGTTCACTTTGGCAAGGTAATTATTTTGTCTTGTAATCAATGTTTTGCCTAATCTGAGTGAATAGGAAGCTGCCCACACAAGAGGCGTGCCTCTGTTCGGGACCGCCCGCATGTGCGATTTTTTGACTAAGAACGCCCCGTGGTCTCAATTGGTATCTCTTGAGAACGTATCTCTCAGAACGGTTGGTATTGTAATCCCTAAATCCTTCAAAGATAAGCTTGAGATTGATTAAGATTAGAGCCAGAGAAAGACGTTGTGGAGGTATGGCCGGGGTTGCGGATGAAATTCATATCGGTCCCGCATCGCAGTGAATTCACTGATACAGTGGGAATCTCCATCAACGATAAGTTATTGTATATCCCAGACATTGATAGCTGGGCCACATGGCAGGCCGCCGATGAGGTGGTTGCCTCGCACAAAGTCTGTTTACTAGACGCTACATTTTTCGACAACAACGAACTACCCGGACGAGACCTTTCCACCATCTCTCACCCGTTCGTTGTTGACACCCTGAAGAGGTTTGGACATCTTTTATCTTCAACCCAAGAAGAGGAGAAGAAGAAGAAGGAAAAGCGCCGCATCATTCTCACTCATTTGAATCACTCGAATCCTTTGACCAATTCTTCGACTCCCGCCTTTAAAGTAGTGGAGGATGCTGGGTTTGAGGTTGCCTCGGACATGATGTGTATCTATCTGTGAAGCTGTTAAACACCATACGTTATTTATTTATATTCCTTATATATTAGTGGAAATATCTAATATCTAATAAACTATTTATCTTCAAAATATCTACTAAACCACTTCTCTATTTCTCTTATCAATTATCACTCACTTCCCATAATCAGTACTTTTATATCTTATCACACAGAGAAAGTTTGAATGAAGGCAATAACAATCTTAATTTGTTGGAGTAGAAGTTCATACAATTATAAACAAGTGATACCAGACTTTGAAGAGTTCCAAAAAATTTACATACTATGAGGTTGCATTAAAATTCAAGTGGCTTGGCACCGCAAGACAGGAAACTGACGGCAAGGTAAATCTACGTGTACGCACTCGGGTTTTAGTGAATACTTGAGTATAGGTGCACGAAATAAGTTTGTGGTAGCAGAGAATTATGCGTCTTGGAAACACAGACGTGCTTTCTTCCAGTCTCCGGTTCTGAGGGCCTGCCTTGGTATCGTATAGAAGATTTGACCGTTTCCTTGAACGGCTTGAAACAGTACATCAATGGCATCAGGCTCAGATCCTGCTATCCCGTCTTCCTCTTTCTTTTCGTTTCCTTTTCCTTCTTTCTTTTCTCCTTCTCCTTCTTCTTCCTTTTCTTCTTCTTGCCAATAAGCTTCCCCTCTAGGGTCAGCCTGACATATCCAGGGGTATCCAAAGAGCTGTGCGTAGCATCCCACCGTTCTTCTCTGCCACCTTTCTTCTTCATCTTCTTCTTCATCTTCTTCTTCTTCTTCATCCTCTTCCTCCTTCATATGGGGCGCTGTCACAACATCACGAAACTTTATCAATCCCTGCCTCTCAGCTGGCGGAAAGAGCTGATGATTTGTTAAGTGTGAGTGTGAGACAAAAGAGAGAATGAGAGAGTGTACATGTCAGTGAGAGCAAGAAGAGACCAAGAAGAGAGAGAATGAGAGAAAGAGAGACGACTGAGAGAGAAAGCGAGACTCTCATGAGAGCGAATGAGAGAATGAGAGATGAATGTGCGAGAGAGACAGAGAGCGAGAGGAGAGAGAGACAGAGAGAGAAGAGAGGATATGAGAGATTGCGAGCAGAGAGACTGAGAGAATGAAAGAGAAGTAAATGAGAAAGAAGCAGCCATACGGCTTCAGCTAGATTCGTTGGAGTTCGCGTGTTGGAAGGATATTCCTTCAGTTCAAGGTCGTCCAGATTTCCCACCCAACTGAAAACATACTGCTGTTGGCAATCCGAACTTTCTGAATTCAAAAAAAATATTTTTTTTTTAAGTCTCATCAATCATACAAGGTGAGTAGGGGGTGTGTTACCATGAGTCCACTGCACATGGTCGTATGCTGAATCGTCTACCAGGAAAAAATACAACATTTTACACTGAGCCGCCACCTAAGATCCCATGGGATGCTTTGAATAACTTGATAGGGAGACAAAGCGTTCTGGTACCTCAGGGCCTGACAAGTCAGGGGGGAACCATTGGCAATGATAAGCAAACGAATTCTTCAAATCGGCCATATTAATCTGATAAAGTAATTTGTTAAAAATCTCTTTTTGCTGCACAAGACAATAGAGATGACTCACCTGGGCCAAGAAGTACATAGGACGCTTTTCAGGGCCATAAGATATATCAGCGCCGGCACTGGGATCAATCCAGCTCCTGTTGTTCTCCTGTTTTTCGTCAATCTTAAAGGCATGTTGTGGCCAATCCCATCCTCGAGGCAACTGTGGTTGGGCGCCATAGTAGGAAGTGCCCATAGGGAGGGGCTTCCCTCTCTCCGCTTTGCATTGCCTTTTAGGCGCCAGCTTGATCGCCGGATACTTTCGCGCCACTGAATTAATGTGTTACAGAGTCAAAAGATAACAATGGTGTTTACCTCCTTTTTGGGCGGCGAGCTTCGTTAAAAACGGAAGAAGGATGCTCAGCGCTTTATCATCCTCTATTTTGTTTATCAGCAAACATATCTTTTAGGATGGTGCCCACCGTTAGGCGGTTTGAACCCGTGAAAGGTTTCAATCCAAGGATGTTCTTTCAAGATCGCTTGAACTTGCATGGCAGGTGGCGACGAAGTTTTATCCTCGTTGGCCGCATCTTCATCTTTGCGCGCTCTCTTCTTTGGCCGTTCTTCCATGCGCGGCAAAAGCAAAAAAACTTTCCTAGAACGTTTCCTTTTAATAACGTAATAATAATCAAACAGGTAGGTTAACTCTTTTGTATGTACTTCACCTCCTGCGCCAGAGGCCTTCAAAGTGGTCTTATTCTTTTCTTAGCCTCCGACTGTCTATTTCAAAGCGCAGGCGCTACAACTAGCAGGACCCGTACCCACCCATGATTCATCAGGCTCCTTGCTTTTAAAACACAATCATGTTTAATTTCAATTTTATCATTTTTTTAAATCCGCCTATCGCGTTGAGTTACACCCACTACTTTGCCACGTTATGATGGATACGCCATTTGTCCCCTCGTTACGCCCTTCGTATTTATGCGTTGCTGTTAATGCAGATTGTTTTACTCACATACCAAAACAGAAAGAAGAACATAACAGAAGATAACATCCATATGCACTTAAGCTTGAGTCTAGTCGTACTGTTCAGCTTCCTGGGCACCCCTTGCGCCACGGCTACCTTAGCCAGAGGGAGCTTCAGTTTTCCCCAAACCAGTCTACCTGCCGACATGCTGCGAAGGACAAGAGAAGCCGCACAGCAACACGAGAGCAACGTAATGCCTCAAAATACGGTGCGATCGTATCTTGAAGGGCCGAACAACAACGATATACCGTTGTTCCCTCTTGCCAGGTGCGATGATATCCCTGCTGTTCATCAACGACGCATGGTGAATTGCAGTCTTGCGTATTGGTATAGTCAGGTATACGGCTTTCGTGCTCAAGGCATTCATGGCCCATACCAATGGGCAAGCAACTGCTTTGCCGAAGACATCATCAGCGCTCCCTTGGGCATCAACTCCTCCTTTGGTAAAGCTGCTGTTCTGGCGGGGTATGGGGAAGTAAGCACCATCAACCAGTTTGGGATCCCCTACTTCGAGAACAACACGGGAGTACAAATCCTTAGTTGGTCCTTCGGCTGCGACCTCTATGGCAACCCCACCGTTACTGTGCGCGTGAATCGTAACCTTACCTACCCCTACAATGTCAACGTCTGGACAACAGTGCCTTACTTCTCTACTTTCACCTACACGCACGTTCCCAACCATGACTTGCCGCCTCAGGATGGAGTACCCGACTGGGTCATCAGCCACTACGAGTACATGCCTCTTCTACTCAAAGAAGATCACCTCTGGCCTGGAAGTCCCAACTACGATAATCGAGTAGCGAAGATCTTCCTCTGTGGGCACCTCAACGCTGTATGCGGTCCATCCCTCAACTGGTCTGCTGCCGAACCTGCCTACCAAAACTGTTGGCAGTGGATGGAGGGCCACCCCCTTACCTCCCCTCCACCTATCCTCGACTTCGTGCCAGGGATCTATCCTTTCACTCAAAGCTGTGTGTACTTCGCGGACTTTATGAGCATTGCCCCCGCCAACGTCTACCCCGCCCCTCAGATCTACTGTCCTGTCATCCAACTATGTATCAGCCCCTCAGCTCCTTCGCGCCGCCGTGACGTTGCTGGCTTCACAGAGCAAGAAGGACGCGACATGTACCACCTCTCCAAGTACGGCACTCCAAGCGAGATCTACAAGTACATGCGCAACATTGGGGTCATAGATAACTTCGTGCCGGTCTTGGAGCGAAGCGTTCGCGCATCAAAGGCTTGATCGCTTCCGTCTCCTTTCATTTCTGTGCTTGTACTGGTAACCTTTTTTCTTCGTTCTACATGTTGAACATTCTTTTCTTCTTCATCCTTCTTTCTTCTCAGTTCTTAAATCATCTGTTTTAGACGTTTGAGGATAAGGAAGCGGCTTTATTGGAGGCATCACTATTTAGATCTCATTCCTTCTCTTGCGATAGTTAAACTCGATGGTTCCATTGCCTTCGTGTCCTCTTGTTTTCAGGATGTATTCCAACGAGTGCTCCATCCCCAGCACCTCGCCTTTATACATAACCTCCAACTACAAGAAGAATGGAATGAGAAGCTGCGAGAGAGGGGAGGGTGAAGGGGGGTGAACTATACAGTGTTGATGTCAAGTCCCAATTTCATGCCCAAGAACTTCTTCAAGTGTCGCACTGTCACCCTGGCAGATGTCCGAATGACTGGTCTCTCCAATGTTCCAAGCGATTCCTCACTACATATTGAGTGTGCGTGTGTGCGTGTGAGTGTGCGAGTGTGCGTGTGAGGAGGTATGATCATACCTAGAATCTTTTAGAAGCTCGAAAGTTACTTCGTCTTTATAGATGGGCTTCGTGGGATCCCGCTTAATGCGTTTTTTAGGCTGTGCGGGTTTTTCCATCACCACAGGCTTTTGTTGCTGCTGAGATTTCAACAGGACCGATTCCACCCTCTCAGCTTAAGGGAACAAAAAAGGATAAATACATAGCACAAAAAATCAGCAAAAGCAAAAATTACCATCTTCGATGAGTCCCTTTCTGCGATAAAAGGCAGCTTCGGTGGCCAAGTCCTTTTCGATGATATCCGCAAAGATCTTGTTTACGATATTTTGCAGATTGCGATCGTATCTGCATATAAAATAATAATAACAGTTAGTGTCAATCTTTACTCTAAAATAGGAAAACTAAATTTGCCATACCGAATCATATCTCGCGGGTTGGGACGCAAATCGACTCCACAGGAGGGACAATCGGCTGTGGTCTGAAAATATTTGAAGAGGCAACTCTTGCAGACTGGAAAAGGAAAGAAAAGAAGCCATAAGCAAAATCATATGATTGGTTGTCAAAGAAGCAAACTTACATGTATGGAGGCACTCTCGAATGGTGTGGGCATCTCTGAAATATCCCATACACAACGAACACAACAAGTACTCATTCAATATCTTTGTCTTGAAGATAATCTAAAAGAAAAAGAAGTAAGTAAATAAGAAGAGAGAGAGAGAGAGAGAGAGAGAGAGAGAGAGAGAGAGATGTACATTTCTGCCATCCACGATGGGTTCACGAAAGTCAGGCATACCCGAATCTTCTTCCTCTTCGGCATCGAGATCGTCGCCTTCCTTCTCGCCTTCATCGCCCTTGTTGCTATCCTCTCCCGTCCCATTCAGCATGGCCTCTCCCTCCGCCACCCCATTGCCGTTTCCATTCCCATTGGCTGCATCCAAATTGGATACATCCCCTTCAATCGGAGTGTCGTCATATACTTTATGCTTTTTCTTGGAATACCCTTCGCCTTCTTCCCCTTCTTCCTCTTCTTCCTTCTTCTTGTCCTCTTCTTCAAGGGACACTGTCTGCTCGGTTCGTGCTTTTTTCTGCTTCTCGCCACTTTTTTCATCGTCATCCCCGTCTGCTCCCTTCTTGCGCTTCTTATCACCACCGTCGTCACCGCCACTGCTACCGCCACCTCCACCAGCACTCTGGTTGGCACCACCATCTCCACTTCCCTCCTTGCCATCTCCGCTACTTCCACCTTCGCCACCATCACCGCCTTTCTCTCCCTCTCCACGTTTCTCTCCACCTCCTCCTTCACCCTCTCCCCCCGAATCCATCGGCTCCGGCTCATCTGTTGTTGTCACCGTAACTTGCTTCTTCTCGCGCAGACTCAGCACTGCAACAGCGGTCTCCTCCTCTTTTCCTCTTTTGACACAACGCTGTCTCTCTTCGTCACCGATCTTCTCTTCCTCTTTTCGTTTCCGCTTCCCTCCTCCCTCTCCTTTCTCTACCTCTACTTCCTCCACCACATCTTCTCCCTTCCGCCATCTCTTCTTGTCGTTGTGGTTGTTGTTGCCCTTCTGACTGTCTTTATCCTCCTCATCATCATTCTGATTTCTCTTCCGCTTCACCTTCTTATCTACTTTGTTACTATTTTTGGTAAGTCCTCCTTCATCTTCTTTTTCCTTTTTCGCTTTTCGTTCCTGCTTCGCCTTCTTTCTCTCCAGTTTCTCTTTGATCCAATTCTTCTTCTGTGATGCTATGATACCCTTCAAAATTGCGTTGGCCTCATAGGCATGCAC
>Ga0209935_1005473_pt1 | contig 10777 bp, 15 predicted proteins | sample ThiBio_1000_plan_2_FD_183958 | JGI IMG/M metagenome (GOLD analysis project Ga0209935, IMG submission 183958) | Wastewater bioreactor microbial communities from Cape Town, South Africa - Thiocy_cont_1000_plan (SPAdes) | ecosystem: Engineered > Bioreactor > Thiocyanate-remediating >... | reverse complement strand
TTCTTTGTTGCGCAAAGCCCACCTTTCTTCTTTCCAACGAGCGCAGTGGGAACTAATTCTGGATTGGATTGAAGGGATGGCAACGTGGAAGTGCTCCCATTGTGTCGCCTAGCTGTGTAGTAGGCCGACACCCGCCACGGGGTTAAGCCTACCCTTTGCAGCCGTTGCACAGGGAAAGGCCCAGCACACAGCATCTTGTGCTTTCGCAAATTACAGGAATCTTTTTTTTTATTTTTTACCCAGCTTTCATAGGGCAACATTCACGTCTTTATTTTAGCTGTTGTTCCTTCCCAGCCTCCAGGTTGTCCTCTTGTGAAAGGGACGCTTGTTGTTCCTGGTCCTGCCTGGCCGGGGAGTTGAATGAAACGGCCAGTCCTTGCGGAAAAATCTTGTGTTGTTTAAAAAGAGCCGCCCCTGCTCGCTTCTTTTGAACCACATGAAGTTGTAATGACAATGCAATAGTTCCCTTGATGCTAGCTGTCAATTCCTGCCTAAGGTCCCGCATCTCGTTTCTCAGTTCCTGCCTAAATTCCCGCATCTAGTTTCTTAGTTCCTGCCTCAAATCTCGCATCTCTTTTCTCAAGCCATACACCTCTTCTTTCAAATCGTCTCGTTTTACTGGGCTGTTCCGCTCTTGCGAGAAAGCTAAACTCATAAACCCCAAACTAGCAAATGCAAATGAACCAACACCTAAAGCGTAGTACACGCCACTTGCCTGTGCTATCTTATCCCAAGAAATGCTTCCTCCCGTAGGTAACTGTTGGGAACAACGCAAAGCAAAGCGAGGAGAAGAAGCTCGGAACATGGCTTTGTCCCATGCACAACAACAAAGAATGCAATGAAATTGCCTTTAGCACTTTCGAGTTCACCTGGAGTTTCATGTTTCCTTGGCGGAATATTTGGTGTGGTGGTACCTCCTTTCGACCTCGAAAGAATACGAAGCTAAATGAGGCACAGCTGTTCGTGGAATTTAGTAACCAATAAATACAAGCAGCACAACAAAGAGGAAACTGGCTATGGTGACTATCTACATACTTGGACTCCAGCACGGAAAGTATTACGTGGGAAAGACCCGAAACAAATTACCCGAGGAACGCATTCTGGATCACTTTGTCGGGGATGGTAGTGGCAGTGCTTGGACCATAGAGCATCTACCTGTGCGTATCGTATCGTGGACACACACTTCAATTGCAGCGACTTTGATGAAGACAAGTTCACGAAGGAGTATATGGCTAAGCATGGTATCGATAACGTTCGCGGAGGGACATACTGCCAGATGGACCTTGATGCAGCCACAAAGCAATTGTTGCTCCGTGAGATTCGAGGGGCGAGAGATGTTTGCTTGCGGTGTGGACGCGAGGGACACTTTGTGGCACAGTGCTTTGTCCAAACTCACGTGGATGGCTCGGCGATCGTAACCGCCTCTTCGTTATCCTCTTCTGGACCCAAGAAGGCCAGCGCTGTATTAGGGAAGCGCAAGGCGCCCGAGCCCGTAAGGAAGGTCAGCAAGCCAATCCACCAACACAAAACACGCGAGGGAAACGATATGGGGGGTGGTCGGCAGGGTACCTGCCATCGGTGTGGAAAGGCTGGGCATTGGGCTAACAGTGGGCAAAACGACAAGCGCCCAACCGAAAGCTGAAAAGAAAGAAGTTGCCTTCTGCTCTAGGTGTGGGAGGATGGGGCACTCGCTTCAAAGTGCTGTGCACGAACAACTGTTTACACAGACACGTACAATGAGAGCAAAGACGATGGTGGCTGCTTTCGATGTGGTCGAGCGGGGCATTGGGCCACTGAATGCTATGCCACCACCGACAGACAGGCTACCTTTGAAGATGTTTGCATTAAATAAGTCGACACTGTGAATTCAAACTTTTCTCGTATTTTTCTATGGTTTGTTTCTCGGAAGAAAAGTGCTTACATTAGCTTCGAGAAAAATGGAGAGCAAACAGATGGACGAGGGTCCTGAGTGGCCCCCTCTGCCGCGCGGAGGTTCTGAAGACTCGGCTTCGAACGGGAATGAAACCGCGAGTTTCAAATGCTGGGAAAGTGTACGCGTATGTATTCCTGCGATTGTTTACGCGTAGGGTTTACTTTGCCGTTTTCGGTTGTAACAGGTGTATGAAGGAGTAGTGCATTTGAAGCATTTTCTCTCTCACGAAGAGCAGGTCGCATTGTATGAGGATGTCAAGCGATGTTCGAAGGATTACAAGCCCACTCGCGCTCGCAACCCTAATTCTGTCTTCATGAAGATCATGGCCTATTCCTGTACTAAGCAGGTAAGAGTCCTTACTCTGTCTGTTTTACAACGTGCTCGGAGATTTATAACTTGACTTTTACTATTCCTCTTTCAGAAACATTTGGTACCAACGACCTTCACGGATTTTTCATTTAGGGCATGCCACACTGCTCACACGGTGGATTCTTTCATCCCGCCTACCTATGCTCCTACCTACTGCACTTCCTTCAAGTATGCAGTGAAGGTAGGCCTATACCTTTTTCCCTTCGTATATTTCACTCATTCTGTCTATTATAGGAAGGACGGCTCACTGGACATTGCGATAAGGTGTTGGGCTGGGTAGTGCTGTTCTCCCTTGGCTGCACAGCAGAGTTCTGGGTGAAAGGCCCTCGCATGCGCGAGAAAACTGGTACTTAACCTTCCCATCTTCCCCGCCCCCCTCCCCCTCTTGCTTCCTCCTCGAGGAAAAGGAAGATTTGACTGATACCTTGTATTTATCTTTAAGTGTTGAAATTCGAATCGGGTGACATTCTGGTATTCAATGGAGGCACAGAATATGACATCAAGCATGGCATCGATAACGTGTTGGAGAATACCGCGCCTTCCTTCTTGCCTGAATTGCAGAATTACCGTCTGAGCGTCCAGCTGCGCCAATCGGAACGTAACGACAATCTATGGCCTAACCAGAGACGAGGCAGAGGAGGAAGAGGTCGTGGAGGGGGAGGTGGTGCCTATTGATAACTTTCCCTCAGGAGCACACGCTGTAATTACTATTGGTCATCTGACCGCCAACAAAACCCACGTTTGTAAATAAAATATGTTTTTTTATCAAGCTTGCATAGTTACTTGCAATTTATCTGGCGTGGGTGGCCATTTTACGAAGTCGACCTCGGGATAGGCTGCCCGCAGAGCAATCCGAATGCTGCGCCAGTATTTCTGTATGGTTGCCCCTCCCTAGTTAAGTTGTGATAGTAAGATTTGGATTCCATAGTTTGCTATGAAGGACTTACAGAATTGATGACATCCGTTAAATTCTGGGCATACCAATGCTCGGCATGCAATGGATCGAATCCTTTCGCCTTGGCATAGTCATCAAAGAACTGTCGACAGTTTGCGCTATCTTTCCAATACTCTGGTGCAGCCTTGGCTGTGAGTGTGTGAGGATGTGTTGAGTATCAGAGAGATGGTGAGAGTGTGAGGTGGCTCACGCTTGAAGTTGAATTCAAGTTCCGGGAGAACTTCTTTCAGAGCCCTTGTCAGTGACTTAAATCTTACAAATGGACCGTCCCCCTGTTTTTTCAGTTCCATGAGATAATGAAGGATGTAATAGTAATATTTAACATAACATACCATTTTTGATCGAATTTGTGCTGGCGTGACCTTCTCCCATTGCTGGGGGTCCATCGGATCGAACTTCATCAATTCGGCATATTTACAAAAGAATTCTCTGCATTTGTTGTTGTCTGACCATTGGCCCTGTACCTTCATCCCTGTATTGATGATTTGGTTAGTGGGTTTGATAATTGCTATAGGATAGTTGCGAAATGAATGAGTTGGTGTACTTGAGAAATCTAGTTCAGGGAAGGTAAGCTGTAACGCTTTCCTCAGAGACCCATATCGGAGAAGAAGACTACGACCCTAGTGGTAGCATATCTCAGATTTGTTAAGTTCTTTTGAACAGTTACTTACCCTACGTTCCTTGATTTTTGCTATCGATACATAATTCCAATTAGTGGCCACATAGGGATCGAACCCTATTTCCTTGGCCAGCTCCAAGAAAAAGTTTCTCCTGTTTTCAAGCTTTGCCCAATATCGCTTCTCTAACTTGGTCGAACTCTTTCTTGGTTTGTTCGGATCTGTTCGGATGAATTAGAACCAATAAGGAAGGAGATTTTGGGTTGTGAGAAAGAGGGGGGGGGAGGAATCCAACCTATCACCTTCTTCAAGATGCCAGGCAAGAGCTTGCTCGTGTCCCATTTGATGTGAGGGTACTTCTCTGCCAACAATTTGATAATCTCGGTTCGAGAAATGTTGGTGGGGAACCCAGCCGCAGTGACCCCCTTCATTCTGACGGAGTACCAGTCCTCGGGATTCTTGACACCCAGATAAGACTCGACCCAATCAAGGCCCTTAAAGATGTTTTCCTTTTGTTTCCAGAATCCGTTTGGCGCCCTGCCCTCGTCTATGAATTTGTGAGACTGCCAGGGATAGTCTGGGTATGCCTCCGTCAAGGCACCTTCGAGAGACCCATAGAGTCTAAATAGGGGTGCGCCTCCCTTCTTCACTACCTGATTCTTGGCAACAGCATACCAATCCGACATCTAAGAGAGTGTAGAGGAGAGGTGAGGATGAGGTTGTGTTGTTTGGGGGGGGGGGAAGATTACCTGATCCAGTTTCATTTCAGAAGCGACACTCTCCAAGAACTCGCGCAAGTTGTTCGTGTTGCGCCAGTACTGGGCCTTAGAGCGACGATTGGCAGCAGCAACGAACCTCGAGCGATCCCATTTGCGTTCTGGATAGATCTCTGTCAAGAGGGAATGCAGAGGCGAGACTGTCTCTCCCCTCTTTGACAGATATGGAGCGCCGGTCACAGGCAGATTACAGGATGCAAGAAGCTCGGCGCCACCCCGTTTCAAAAACTTCTTCATTGAAACTGAATACCAATCCGACGGCTTTCATTCAGATCACCAAATGACACCGATGAGTTTCTGATGCTTGTACATATATGTGGATGTGGTACCTTCTTTACGTCCAACAATATGCCAACATCCTCTAAAGCAACTCGTTTGTTCACCGCTGGAGTTATCGTGGCTAATGTGATCAAATTGTGTTAAAATTACTCAAAATACCGTGACTGCGAATATAATCCAACGCACCAGTACAAAATCTAGGGCATCCATAACGAATGCAGCATACGACGCTTGACCTCCAGGTGACCCTCGTGGACGGTAACGCCGTACAACAGCGCATAGAAGCTTCCCTCGAAACTTTTCCAAGAAGGCACAGAATTAATACTAGCGAGAAGAGCACATTTATTCAGGTCGGAAGGTTGGATTCGGTTGGCTTTTGCTGTTTTCGATCCTTCCCAAACCCTTCTGTTGTCTTGAGCTTATTTTTAATCTTGTCGCTGTTTGCCCACTTAGGACTAGATAGATAGATTAAGTGTTAGCGCGAAGGGCAGTTGGGAATGAATGATATATAGGAGGGGCAGGCAGTGTTTTACTTTTGTACAAAGTTTTCGATGAAGGTGGTCTTGTCAACCCGAAGGAAGGAGACCCACCGCGTTTGGTTTGTCCACGTTGTCGCCTCCTGCGCTCCAACACAATGCATATTTTGGCAATACACCTGATAGATTGGCTTAGTAGCAGAGGGCCATCAACTGACTTGCTGCTACTCACTTTCCCCTTTTGGATGACAAGCCCTTCCCATCCACTAGACGGTCGAAGTACTTCAGGGTTCACCCATAGTCTTCCATTTCTAATGTTAAAACATCATTAGTCTTGTTGCGAGAACGCTTTTGTAGGGCTAGATTAAGTACCGGTAGTCAAAGTCGTCATCGCGGCACAGCAAAGCCCAACACTTTTTACACCTCAAGCCATTGTGTTGCTTTTTCTCCTGTTGCTTTTCACTCGCCTCATCTTCCTTGTTTTTAATTGTTAGCAATGAATAGAATATAAATATTATCATACCGCAACAGCATTTGTTTCTGTCCCCTTTCAAAGAAGGTTAACCAGAAACAATATGGGCCATTAGACTTACAATCCTTGGCTTAACGAATTCTGGGCCATAATTGAAGGCTGGAGGTTTGTTATCATCTGTTGATTCTGATTCCTTCTCCTTCACCGAAGCAACCTTGTAAACTCCTTTGATATCAGGTACGTCTTCATTGCTAAGCCACACTCCAAAGACCCTCCTCTTCTTGGCCTCGCTTCCTTCAGATGAGCCGGTTGTATTTTGCGATTTCGTTTCTGAGTTGGTGATTTGATTGTCTTCAGGTTGTCGCAACAGTCCCAATGTATGAGCGAGTGACGTTCCGTATCTTTGGTTTGCCAGAAACTCAGCTCTCTCTTCCTCCTTTTCGCGCTTCCTCTTCTTGCTCTCGTCTTCCATGTGCTGAGGCTTCTTGGAACGTCACGTAGAAGGAGGACAATGACGCTAAAGCGTTTCGACCTCACTTGCGTAGAGTACGAAGATGGTAGCATTACCTCCTTCGTACTCGCTCTTTCTCAAATGGCACCTGTATTTATTTTTGTGGGGTTATGCACTGTCTGCATCTTTCGGAGAGAACTTCATCTCTTCCTCTTCCTCGTGGGCCAACTTGCCGACACTGTGCTCAATCGAATCTTGAAAGTAGTCATCAAGCAACCTCGCCCGAACACATCATCAATGCAAGACTACGGGATGCCGTCCAATCACTCGGAATTTGTCTTCTTTTTCGCGGCCTATCTTGCCCTCCTTCTTATATTTCGGTACCGCAAGGTGAGCCGACCTTGGAAAACCTGTGTTGGGGCAGCAGCATTTATTGCCGCCACGATGGCTTCCTATGCAAGGTACTTAACGCAAGCATTTAAGCCGATTATCGCAACAGTTTTTTTTGTTTAAAAAATTAGGGTTCATTTTGGTCATCACACGAATGCACAAGTGATGTGGGGAGGGATCGTTGGCGTAGCATTTGCTTGCATATGGTATGGGGCTGAAGCGAGCATATGCCAGCCATATTTTTATCCTGAGATTGAAAGGTATCTTTCTCGCTTGGCACTGTGTGTTTGATTAATTGAAGATTTAAACCTTTCCGCAGTTGGAGGCTTAGCAAGTACTTCTATTTGCGAGATGTCAGCACAGTAGATAACGTCTTGCAGATTGAGTACAATGCTGTACAAGAACACAAGAAAAAGAAAAGCAGCAACAACGCAAAGCAAAGACGGCGGTAGATGACTCTAGATCGGCAGTTAACAGGTATACCACCCGTGATAGAGACAAAAACGCAGAAGGCACACGCATGACACAATATTGAGATAAGTGATGAAGTTGTGTTATCAATGTGACCATCAATACAATTACCTAAGCGTCCTCCTGTTTGCTGGCTTTTCCTGTTATTTTTCTTCATTCTTTCTTTTGTGGTGAAGGGAAGCCACCAACATGCCGCGCAAACGTAAGCCGCAAGAGGAGGAAGATGAGACTATCTATGAAGATAACCTCGACCAAATCCGCAAAAGTATGCCGTCATACATCGCGCTCGACGAAGAAAAGAATTCCAACAGCTCCGAAGACGAGCCGGAAGAAATACTTGGGCTTGATTTGCCCGATGAAGACGAAGAAGACGAGGAAGAATGGGATATGGATGACGATGACCTTGAGGTTCCGGAAAAATGGAAAGGTGAGTGCAATTTCCAAGACACTGAGAATTAACGTTCATCTCAGAGGATAAGTATAGCGATTTGAGGGATGATAAAATTGAATCCGAAGGAAATGGAGTTAATGATCGAGCATGGGGGAAGAAGAAACACGTTTTCTATAGCCGCGATGTAGATGATGAAGAGGGAGCTTGGGACGAGGAAGAAGGTAATCACACCAATTCTTTGTTTTCCATGTTTTGAAGATAGCTTACCAAAATTCGCAGCCAAGGAAGAGCTTGAAGAGGCGCTGTTGCTACAAAAGAGGCAGAAGGAGCTCCTTCATGCTGAAGATTTTGATGCCCCGGAGGAAGAAGAGGAAGAAAAGCAATCCTTGGGACAGAAGGCGATCAAGGTGGCCCGGAAGGCCGCTAAGAAAGCCCGCGAAGATGCAAAACGGCAAGAAGAGGAGAAGAAGGAAGCCAAGGAAAAGGCCTTCAAAGACAAAGTACAGAAGAGATTAAAGATCAAAGAAAGCAAAGAAAGTGATGAAGATTCAGATGAATCAGATGAAGAGGACGAAGATGAAGAGGAGGACGAGGATGAGGAGGAAAGCGAGGAGGAGAAGGATAAGGAAACGGAAGACAAAGAAGCTGAAGAAAGGAAAGAGAAACGGAGACAGAAGGCTAAAGCCGAAGGGGAGTTGTTGGACCATATGAACAAAGAACTGGACACGATATCACTAGCTGAAGGGTAAGCATCCATTTTCCCCTCTTTCTCTGATGTGATTATGGGATTAACCCACATATACCCCTTTTAGGGATTTTGATTTAGAAAAAGTGAAACGTGATATCTCAGCCCTCTCTGCTCAAGAAAAGCTTGATATCTTGACTGCCGACTCTCCTGAGTTGTTGGGTATGATAGGAAGTCATTTCTTTTATTTCCCCGTTACCTAATTGGCTATTTTCAGGACTGCTTGAAGAATACAAGGCGAAAATGGAGCGGCTCAGCACATTTGTTCATCCTTTCTTGGTCAAGTAAGTTATCTATTTATAATGTTATTCTTTATTTTATACTTAATTTAAATACTTGAAGGTTGAAACGCGAGAAGTTCCCTCCCTCGACAGGCATCAAGCTGTTGGAGCTAGAGTTTCATCTGCTGGCCAATTATTGCTACAACATCAGCTTCTATTTGTATTTAAAAGCTCAGGGCAAACGCGTGAAGGATCATCCTGTGATCCAGCAGCTCCTGAAATTGAAGAATTGCATCGACCGACTTCAACCTTCTGTGGCCCAATTGGATGAGAAGATAGATGCAATGTTAGCCAATGGTAAGTTAGTTAGCTGTTTTTTTGTTACCATTCTTATAATTCTCTTCTTTAACATAGTCGATGGAGGAGAAGAAGACAATGAAGAAGATGAGGAAGGAGAAGAGGTAGAGGGCGATGAACTTGAGGGCGAAGAAGATGAGGATGAAGAATTAGCAGGTAAACCACAGAAGAGGAAGAGAAGCCAAGCTATTGAAGAAGAAGAGGAGGAGTCCTCGGAGTCGGAGTTGGATGAGACACTGTTCCCCCGACTTGAAGAAGAAGAGGACACGAAGAAGAAGCGAAGAAAGTTGAACCCTAACGAACAGAAGCTGATGGGATTGCACGACTTCCTCGATGCAGTTGAAGAAGAAGCGGGACCGAAGGCAACGAAGAAACAGCCCATAGGTAGCGTGGTGAGCGACGCAGTGCAACACCTCAACAACCAACCGGCCATGTCCGCCGATGACGACCTGTTGGACCGAGACATGGCGGGCAAGAAGAAGTTCGCCCCCTATCAGCCACAACACCAGCAGAGAAGTCAGACGATCTACGACAAGAAGGGCAGAAAGAAGAAGCAGCGTCCATTCCAGCTGAAAGAAGGCAAAGGAAGAAGGACAGCAAGGCTGGGCAAGGGAGGCCGCATGAAGTATTAACAACAATAAATCCTTGAGACTTATGTGGAACTACACTTATGGCATTCAATTATTCTTGGAATGTCTGACACGTTACTATTCAAGACGTGGCGATGAACGGTGCAGGTGACACTGCGCGCACGGCGGACGCGTCTCCCTTTTCCGTGCTGGTAGTAGGCAACACTTACTTGGATGAGTTTGTTGAGTTGCCTTGCTTTCCTTGCCCTGATGGTAAATTCACCGTTCAATCAATTGTGGATGATATTGGGGGATCGGCAACAAATGCTGTTTGCGCTTTCCAAAAGTATGGTACCTACTTGCTATTCTCTTGATTCCTTATCAATTCTAACAGATACGGTGTAACACGCGTCCGATTGCACTCTGTATTGGGCAACGATGACGTCGCTGATCGATTGAATTTAAAATTAACCAAGAAGGGTATCGACACAGAATTATGCCAGAAAGCGGAAGGAAAGACCGGGCGCACAATCGTTCTACTCACACCCGGAGGGATCTCGACCAAATTGGGTCATGCAGGAGTCGCCCTCCAGATCGAAAATCACCTCGCTGACACATCAACCTTTTCGCATTTCTCGCACGTCCATCTTGCCAGCGTCACTCTACCCCTCGTACAGAAAGTGTTGCGTATGAAACACAACCACCACAACACACCCACCTCCACCGGTCTCTCTTGACTTGGGCGCAACAATTCTTGCGGCAGATCCAAACGAACTAAGAGAGGCATTCGGCCAGCTCGACTATGTATTCTTGAATGAGTACTCCCTCAAGGTAGTATATGGCATCAACCTCGAGGATTCATCAACATCGACGACAAAGACAACAACATGGCCTTCCTACCTCATCGAGAAACTAGCAGGCATTGAACACAATAATGGAACAAGGGAGTCGGGGGTGACGCTGGTGGTGACGCTAGGTACCAATGGTGCCTATGCCATCTCAGCAGCAAGGGGAAGTTTCTTTCAACCTTCAGAGAATGTTGAAGTTGTAGATACCACAGGTATGTCATCCCCTCACAGTGTTTCAATGAGCTCACTAACCCCATTTTATTTCACAGGAGCGGGCGATGCCTTTGCCGCGGCATTCCTGACTATGAAATTATTGTACCAAATGGAGGATAGCGAGGCTCTGTCTAGGGCACATGTCGCAGCTGCTACTAAGATAAAGACCAAAGGAGGAACAAACGGACACCCCTCACACAATGATATTGAACGGACCTTATCTCTGCGTAAACAAGATAAACAC